>Ga0116231_10003059_pt1 | contig 34979 bp, 25 predicted proteins | sample S1TSphgellanicum_2_FD_89695 | JGI IMG/M metagenome (GOLD analysis project Ga0116231, IMG submission 89695) | Host-associated microbial communities from peat moss isolated from Minnesota, USA - S1T2_Fd - Sphagnum magellanicum MG | ecosystem: Host-associated > Plants > Peat moss > Unclassified...
AATTGCATGGGCTTGAAGCACCTCCCTCTTGTCAGCATTGTGCTCCTTCTTCTTAACATTCTTGTTGGAATTACCCTTGGTGGGCAAAGCCTGAGTGGAAGGCTGAGGTGCCTTGGCTTTTGGATGAGGGACAACGGAAGATGCTAGCAGATTTTGCTGTTGTAATCGGAATTGCTTCCGTTCTGGGAACTTAGCAAAACAGACAAATTCCTGATGTCCCTCTTTCCCACAATAATCACAAAAGAGATCCTTGGAAGGAATGTTGCACTCACTAGTTTTATGGGCAGGATTGCCATAGTAATTGCAAGAAAGTAGGATGGGTGTAATTGAGTGCACCGCTTTAGTCCTTGAAGAAGAATGTGATGATCTAGTTGGCGCAATTAGTGCAGGTTGAGGCCTTGAACGTGATGGAGGTCTCATAGTACCGGCCTCATAGTGTGCATGAACCAGTTCCAACTTTTTGGAAACGTTGTACACATTTAGCAAAGTGTACGAGTCTCCAAATTCTACAAAGACCCGTTGCAAAACCTGCACGTGGAGTGTTGGAGTCCCTTCTAACGAATGAAGATATCGGTGGGCAGCTTCCAAGTTGGTGATGCTTTGGGTATCCTCTTTGACTTTGAGAAGCCTCCTATATAGCATCTTGAGGGTTTCATCCTTTTGCCGAGAGAAGGTGGTGAGCTGTAGAATTTTTTCAGAACTTTTGACTGGAAATTCTAGCTCAAGAATTCAAAAAAATTTCCCCACTGGATCAGCAAAAGTTGGCGCATTGGTGGTGGGAGGATTGTTTGTAGTAACATCAATGAGTTGTTGAGGAGAAAGGTTTATTGAGGTAGGTACCGAGTCTAGGTTATTCGGCACAGTCTCGTGATGTGCAATTGCAGCTTGCAATGCAGCTTGAGAGGCGGTGGTGATGGCTATGGCGTAAGCTGGATTGGGAATCTGGGTGACACCCAAATTCCTTGTAGAATGTTGCTCGTAGACATCCAATGCCTCATAATGCACATAACGAGCTAATTGTTTGAATGCAAATGCCTCGGTGTAATTAACGCCATACTTGAACTCCAATTCACAAACCATAGTTGAGAAAGTTGCCTTGAACTCCTTCAAAGAAATAATACCCGGCCTTCCGTTGAACTTCTCAATTCTCCTAAAGGAACTGCTAACCTCCATGGTGTAAATGGGTGTTGAAGTCATAGCTTGTAACAGAGTATACAATGATGGTGTGAAAGTAGGTGCAACAATAGGCGTACCCCACTAATGAACCCCTCCAAATGGACTTTGATGTACTCTTGATGTAGTGTAACCTGAACCTAAATTCTTGGTAGGAGTTGTACTAGATGACGATGGTGTTGTAGACACTTGATGGTACCATCGTGAAGATCGTAAATTTAAAGAAATCGGTTCAAAGGATTGTGTGTTACTTCGTAGCCGATACCTAGGCTCTAACAGAACGATAGTGTTCTCATCATCCGAAGACATGGTGTTCTCCCATGCCCCAAAATTTTGTGACAGTACATAGCACTAATTACAAAATTTTAACACAAAGTACAATTTGAAGAATATAGTGTGTTGTTGGGAATGACCCGTGACACATAGAAATTTCACAAAGGTCAAACGAACATCCAACGAAGGTCAGACAAAAATCAAACAGATGTTGGATGAAAAGGCAGGACGACAAAATAGTACATAGCACGGCAGGGCATAGGATGCATGACGGTAAGGCGCATGATGGCAAGACGCAGGGCACAAGGCGCAGGGCGTAGGACGGCTAGACGCAACGCGCATGACGGCAGGGCGCATGGTGCAGGACACAAGTCCAACGAACGTCACATGAAAGTCGATGGATGGACAGATTTTCGACGAACGAACTTGAACGAATCGTCCAACGAAAGTCGGACAGTCGTCGAATGAACGAAGATCGCAATGATGGCAACGTTGTAACTTGTAATGCTACAACAACAATGCTGTTACTACTGCGGCATTATAGCTCGCAACGCTGTTGTTGCTGCGCGCGTTGTTGTTGTTATTGTTGCAACAACGATGGCGCTGCGATGGTACGGCGCTGCAACTTGCGATGTTGTAGTGTTGTGGCACTACGATGTTACGACGTTGCAGCTTGCGACGTTGTAATGTTGTGGCGCTGCAGTGTTGTGGTGCTGTAGCGCTGCAGTTCACGACGCTACGATGTTACAGTGTTGTGCGCTGCAGTGTTGCAGCTCATGACGTTGTGACGCTACAACGTTATGACGTTGCAGTTTGTGGCAATGGCTACTGCAACGGCTACTAGCAACGCAGTATGCAACGATGGCGCGTGGCGCTAAAGCTCGTGGCAACGATAACGCTGTGCAGTGATGGCAGGCGGCGGTCGTCGAAATTTTTGTTATTTCGGTTTTTTTTTAAGAGAAAAATAAAACAAGAAAGAGACTAAAGAGACAGAGATTTGAAACCTGTTTCTTGGCTCTGTTTGTTGGCATAACACAAGCTCTTTCCTGCAACATCAACTCCCTTCGGCAGTAGCAACACTAGCACTAGCAACATCAGCATTAGTAACATTAGCAATAGCAACGATAACTTAAAAACTCACATGCAAAGAAATCTGTTACTTTCAACATGAAGCAACAGAAAGTGTAGTTTTTCTAGAATTGAATTGCAATGAAATGTATGTAGACGGTGGCCGTGTAATGGCCGCCGTGAGCATCTAGAAATCCTAGTTTATTATGGAGGAAACTCCTGACAAAGAAATTCTAGAAAAACTAAAAGGAGAAAGAAAGGTTTGGGCCTTTTATACCATTGCCAACAAACTGAAACCCTAAGTACCTAATAGCGTACAGTCGGCTAAGACCGTACATTAACATTAAAAACGCACATGGGCATGCCCGTAACCGGCCATCATGTATGAGGCCATGTACGGGCATGACATTGCACCACTTCATACTTTAATTGACTTTTGAATCTATTTGGGGCTAAAGTAATCCCCATATTTTTTCGCTTGAGTTATCACACTATTATTTGATTTTTGTGATTAGCTTTGCAATTGTATTTCACACAACACATTTTGAATGGACCTTGCACCAAAAATGCATACAACATTCAAATCCAATTTGATAGAGACATGTTAAAATTGAATCATTAGTTTGAAACTTTTACTTGTTCACACCCAACATAAGTGATTGAACCAATCCTTTGTTTTTTGGCTCGGAGGAGAACACTATGCATGCGATAAAAATGTGAATAGTTTCATCAAAAGATTGGAAGTCCTAAATGTGATGCATCCAAGCAATAAGCTTGTGGTTGCCATCCCAACAAAAAAACATTTTGTTTTTGAAAGCCCCCCAATAATTCATATGAACTCTTGATGGTTGCACTTGAACTTCTTTTAATTGACCAAAAGAATTATTCAATAGTTCCATCCTAAGATCGAACTCATCATTCTTTAACAACAAAATAGGTGATAGAGTATGTCTTTGCACTTCTTTTTCATGACCTTTTGAATCATGAAGGCAAACATAAAATGATGTCCGATTGACATAACCTTAATCAAAGCTTTCATTAATTTTCTACAAATTTTTCTCCATCACATGCCTCATCCAAGATGTGGAAACCAACATACACAAGGGAATCAAAATTCTACAGGGTGTCAAATGTTTCAATGTTGAACAATATCCTTAGATTTTCGCTTCTTTTCCTCATACCATTGAATTGTGTGACTAATATCTTGAATGGGATCAAAAGTGGAGAGATCCCATTCTTCTTGTGGTTTTCCATCATTGGGAATGTTTAGATTTTGAATAGAACCTAGAGTTCCCCACATCCACCACTCCACATATTGTTAATACTTAGTTGATAACCAAGTTGCCAAATCTACAAGATGCAATGGAAAGATTTTGGAAATGCTATGTGTCTTGAACACCATAAGGCATAAACATTCCTCTTTTTGATGGTTTAAAATATGGGGGAAGCAACAAATCAATTGGGCCCATTGCCCTATAGTTGAACCAAAACCTTTTCAAGTGTACTTGGCATGTCCCACCACACAAAACCTCATTTGGTTACTTAGGAGTTGACGGTATTTCTAATTAACAACGCAAGTGCATTCAATTTATCCATGGTCTATTTGATCCAAACCTTTCCAATTTAGTCATAAATTTCTAAAGCCATGTGGAGGGGCTGCCATCATATTCTCATCATGGAGGAAATCTTCAAAAGCATCTCACAATGCCCCTCACAAACGTTGTGACTAATGCCACAACATAGTCTTCATAATCCTCGATCCTCAATGGTTCAATGAATTATTTGAATGTAGTGCATTCTTGGGTCAGGACATTCTACATGAGGGGTGCCTCCAAAATTTCAGTTGTACATTACAACCACTGGCTTCAAGGAACAAGAAGCCCAAACGCATGCACTAAGTAGAAATTCATAATATGGTTGTGAGTAGAATTCCATAGTAATTTGTTGATTCTGTACCGGAGAATTAGTCCTAGAGATTGCTTCCAAATTAAATGCTTGTTCAATAAATAAAAATGTGAATCTACAAAAATCTGTAAAACAAAGTCATTGCTAGGCACTTAGGAAATGTTTAAAATTTGGACTCAGCAACCTTAACAACTAGAAATTTAGGATGGTTAGAGGCAACCTAAAAAATGTTGGTGTTTTCATCAGTGTTGGCCAGTTACTTCTTTTTTATTAAACCATCAGGTAGGCTATCAAATAACCAGTCAACAATCACCGATAAACCTACTGCTTATAGGGTTTTTTTTTTAAAAAAAAATTTACAATATTTTTTAATGTTTTCTGATACATTTTTTGTATTAATAATTTAAAGACTGAACAACCTATCTGAATGATACTCAGGTCATCCAGGTAGGTTATTAAAACCTGAAAATTCAATATCGGGTGGACATTAAAAAATGGGAATTGGCTGATGGGTTAACAATAACCGGCTTGATAACTGGGTCAAAAATCAATAGCTGACCAACACTGGTTTGAGCAGGGTACCAATGTGGGTGCTGGCTGGTTCACCCAAGGAGCCCTAACTCAGTTTTCCATTGCGTAAACAAGTTTCACCCTGGACCCACTCACGAGACCAATAAAGGGTATGAGCACTTTCATTTACATGATGAATCGAAATATGTCAAAAGCATTTGGTTGCAGATGCTTCCTAGACTAGCATATCTGAAAGGATATACGTGCAGAAACGCTGCTGTGATTTATGATACAACCCATTTGTGACATGCAATGAAAGAGATGACTCAATTAGATGAGTATCTATGTATAGATCAAGTGGAAAGTGCCTGTCAAGAGTCGTCTAGTTGTAAGACTTTGTGAAAATAAAAAGGAATAGTTGTTGAAAAGCTTCTTAGGTCCTTCGGCTGTTGAAACCCAAAAGAACCAGCTGTACATAACAAGACTTTGATTGCTCAAAATCTTCGACACCTTCATAGGTCAAGCACGTGTAATGCAAGAACAAGCTTGCACTAAATCCATCATGGCTGCATTACCCAGAAAGGGTCGAGAAAAAGTCATTTTGACTGTCTCCACTGGCCCATAGATAGGGGAAGACGCTAAACAGGTAGCAGTCTGCAAGTCCTCGAAACTCCCTGCTGTACAGTTGTAGATAATAGCATCTGGCCAAGCTAAACTGGGAAAGGCTTGCATCTACCATGCGAAATACCCTTCATGTTTTGGCCTTTGCTGCAGCTTGTCATGCTCACCCACAGATTTACCGAACTCTTTCCACCTATTACCAACATATATTAAATATATCTATTAAGATTGGTGTTTGTTTGTTTAGAGGTGACCACATTGTAACTTTCTCAAAGCATGGGCCTCCTTCTTTGCTTTTGGTGGGAGACACAAAACACCTCTCATCAAGTTGTGTTTGGCACTCATTTCGAGGTGTCTTATTTGCGTTTTGCATAGAATTGCACAATTTTGCATTGTTTGATTGCATGCTTTTGCATGTTCTGATAGGCAAGAATAAACATTGAATATGTTCTGTGGGACTCACATGTTTTGTCATTCCAAAACAATTTCGAACTTTAGGATCTTTCAATAGAAATACCAGATTCCTGTCAGTAGCCTACTTGTGAGCATAGAAAAAGACCCATGTTGTTTTTTATTTGTCTTGCAATTAACCTTGCAACAACCAAATCTTATGGCAAAACCAGGCGCCTCCACACAAGTTGTTGCACTAATGCTTGTGCAAAGTGTTGGATGTTTTGGCCAAAGAGTAGGCATTTAACCCAAATTTATTATAGCAATTGGTTCCTGCTACTTTGAGATCTATCACGTCTTCTACCACACTGAAAGAATCATAACACAAAGAGTGTAGACTGCTACTATTCTTGGATGTTCTCAGATGTATTGCATATTTGTGCAAACTATGGTAGTACAAACACAAACTATTAATCAAACATAAGTAAATACAACATTGAAATTTTTCAAACACACCCAAGAACAAGAATATAGAGAGAGAGAGTTCATATAAAAACTTGAGTTTAATCATGAATGACAATCAATCCTCTATGCACACAATTTCCTATAGACTCTAGTGCCACATAGGGTGTGGCTAGTTGAAAGTTGCCCTAGGAAGGAAGATGGCTCCTTTGGAGCCTGGTTGGTAACCTAGCACCATAATAATATGATGCCAAACCGGCCTTGTAGTTATTGGCATCAGGTAGGTATATTGGCTGGTATTCATTCTTTGCATTGATAGATGGTAAGAATCAATTTGAGTTTTTTGGACTTGTCATAATTTTTCTATTCAATTTGTGGATATGTTCAAAATTGATATGATTGGTTTTAGGGATGTGTTCCACTTTTTTTTTTCCCTGGTCATTTCAACCTTTAGACTTTGTGTAAAAAAACAGCTCTGGAAAGCCCTTGAGGAGGTCCCAAACTGTGGGCGGGTCCCTTCCTCCACTCTTGGTAAACTAGAAAGCCCTCCAAGAGGCCATGTGCACATTTATCGTTTCACAGTTTTGGGAGCGATGGAGCAAAAAAATCCAATTTAGAAACACTTTCTTTCATCTTTGGAAATTAATTTAGCAAGCAAGGTTGGATAAAGACTCTAGCGTCAAGCCTACATCAATGGAAATAGTATTGAGGTGGGTGCACCTTGCAAAGGAGGTTTAGTTATTTACTTGGGCCAAGGGCACAGGTGACCACTATGAGGGTTCCACTCTTTGGGAATTGCCCACGTTTTTGGGGTCAACACATGAATTAAGCCTGAAACCAGGAGCCAGCCGCACTACTTAATGGCTCTGTTTACGTTATATTTGGAGTGCATGAATGCGGTTTATTAGCAAAACTTTCAGGAGCCAGCCACACTACTTAAGGCTATGTTTACATTCTATTTGGAGTGTAGAATGCGGTTTATAAGCAAAACTGTAGCCCAGCTACAAATAGTTTCAGTGTGTGAAATGCAATTTGTTAGCAACAAGCAGCACGGCCATGTTTAGCTAACAGTCTGAGTGTGTGAATGCACTTTAATTGGCAACAACCGACCCTTTCCATATTTTGCCAGTAGTTTGAGTGTGTGAATAGTTTGTTAGGGAAGCAACAAGGAAGAGGTAGGTAGTTTTGACTGTCCCCATATAATTTCTTAGCAATGAAGCAGCCAATGCAGTTTCTACTGACGGTATTTCACCAAAAAGGGACGTTATATTTTTTTTAAAACACAAAAAATGAATTGATTTTCAGGATTTTCAATTGCCAGAATTATTTTTTTAAAATCAAGGAAAATGGCCAGGTTTCTATAAAATGGTGGTTCGAGAGATAGCCAAAAATATCAAATAATTTCTATAAAAAAATCTTCTTTCATATCTTTTTTATAGCCAAAATTGGCTAAATCTTCTGATGGATGGCCACCACTACATAAATAAATAAAATAAAATAAAATAATTTTTAAAAATAATTATATATTTTTAACAAAACACTGGTTTGAAATATGGTGGCTTGATATGTGCAGGGAATAAAATTAATCCCTCGTTAGAGCAGAATCTGTTAGTACTATTGCATTGCAGACTGTATTGTGATGGTAGTGTGACTTCATTTATGGCTATAGCATCAAGTAGGGGGCACCTGGACACCCCATTTCTTGATACACATTTGTGCCAATATTAGCATCACATGCACAGCACGCGCTTCTCCCATTCAGGAGTTTTTTGGGGTTTAGGGTTTAGGGTTTTTCACACTGTGGCCACTACACCCCATGGCCAGGGGGGCCAAAAAAAACACCCTCCAAAGAACAACATTGTTGCATGTAAATTTTATAAAAGGAAAAAGAGAGGTTACCAATCATCTTTGATGATAATTCATTATACATTGTAGATATTACCCCAACACTTGATTCGAATGTCTTCCATTAGGTCCATTAATTTTGGTTGTTAAACACTTCAAATGGCGATTTCTAAAATCTTAGATACAAGATATGATGAATTGTGGACAATGATGTCATAGAATGTCATATGGATGGCCATGATATCATTTAAAAAACGATTGCAATTCCTTCTAACAATCTCTTCATGTGTGATTATTTTTGTACAAATTCAAGTCATTTTGGTTAATAGATCAATGACACAAAAAATTGAATCTTAAAAAGAGGTGGACAATAGAACCTGTCTTTAATAAATCGCATTGACAAACCATGGTTGCTTGGAAATGGGCAAAGATTGTGAAGTATACTGGATACAGCTAATGCAAAAGACCTTCTAATATATATATATAAGTTGATATATATGAAAACTGAATGTATTTGTTGACAAACTTTCATAGTTGTGGAACCGCCAAAATTCACAAGAAATAAGTTCATTAGTTTTCTTGGATCTAAAATTTTTAGTGCTAGAAAGTCATGTCGGGCTTGAAGAATTTTGGGCATTAAATAGAAGGTGGGATTATCCAATCTATGGTGCCCTGAAGGTGCATTTCCACCAACGTTGCTCTCCCACTATCCAAAGGCAAATTAATTCATTGAAATGATGGGAAAAGCATTTTTATGTTCTCCTCCCTACTATCAGCCCACTAATCCTAAACCAACAGCTCACAATTGCAGATGTAGAGAGTTAATGTGAGTTAATGCAACTAAGAGCCAAGCCTAGGAAATTTTTTCAACTGTACAAAGGTTTTTGAGGATGAGCGGATGTTACTAGTGGAACTTTATCATTAGATGTAGCAACAAATGATTACCTTGTTACAATTATCTACAATGTCATCAAAGCAACATTTAACCCAACCATTTTATGTCTATGGTAGCTTCAAACATCCTGAAATGAGTTCCAAAAACTTGTACCAAATGACACCAAATTTGGAAAAAAATAGAAGTTGTAAATTTGTATAAGTTTTATAGATTTTGTAAATTTGTGATATCTTTAGAAACTCATATCCAAGAAAAGGAAAAGAGATAAATAATAATAATAATAATGTCACAGAAAAGTGGAATCAAATCCTCTGAAATGAAATACACATGCCCAGAAAGTCCCCCAGTCCAAAGCACAATAAAAGACCACAAAAAGGAATTATGTCTGAGGAGGTGTGGTTGATTAGATGCTTCCCAGATCTACCGATATTCTTCACATGTCTTTCTGTTGGAGGGGAGGTTCATATACAAAGTGGGTTCTCCTAAGGAAGGGCGTGAGTGAGCCCAAGGGTGTTCCCAAACCTAAGGAGGACCCACGAGTATAGGAACTCCAATTACATAAACAGCATCTTCTTTTTCTTTCCTCCATGGGAACGTGGGAACGTATAAAAAATAGGAGGCCCTAGGGTTGGTTCTTCTCCTAAGGGAGATCCCTCAAATACACACAGAAATCAAAAGGGGATGGCTTATGTGGGGGACACGCCATTGGACTCATTATTAGAATTGCTGGTGGCTGGCTTTATCCACAAGTCAGTATATGCGGCAAGTGGTGACTGCTATTGGATGAAAATAGATCATACCTCCTTTTCATCCAACAGCAGCATCACTCGGCTACATTTTACCGCATAAAAAGCAGTCCAAAAGGACGCTTTCAGGCAAGCGATCAAAATTTCAGGATAAATTGACTGGCCGAATGGCATAAATGATTTCATTTATACAAAAATAATAATAAAAATGTTGTCAATGTTATGGAAGAATCTAGTGTGTCTATATTGCCCCGAGGTTTAAGTTGCTGTCTGTCATGGAAAGTTTGCAGTTCTTGACAGTTGAACTTTTGATTTTATTAAAGTTTCGCCACAATTATTAAATAATTTTTCAAAAGTTCAACAAAACGAAAAATAATTTAATTTATGTTGAAATGGTAAAGGTATTACAGTAATGGCAAGTTGAAACCTGAAATTGGCAACAGTTTGAAACAGAACATGTTCCATGGAGTTTCCAAATATTGAACCCAGAGAGTTCACACTAATAACTGGTGAACAATTCCTCAAACTGTGGGACCCAATGAATATTACATTGTTGGGGACTCTCACCTTACAGGGAGAGCCGATAAAGGACAAGATTTTTTCTTATGGGTTCAGTTCACATTAATAGAAACAAAAGGACAGCTGGTTAGGGTGAAACCACACGACCAGCAGTGGCACAAGGTGATTGGTGGAGATAATCAGGGCTGCCTTTGTGACTATATACCACACAAGAGACTAGACGCAGCGAGATGTTTTGCCTAGTTGGAGCCTGATTAGGTGGAGGAAACCTGCTTTTGAAGGATTTCCAAGCAAAAACTCCCTGGAAATATTTCCACAAATATTGAGGCATTTCTTCTTCTTTTGTCCTCACTTCTCCTTTGCCACGAGCTTCCCTTAGACTTTTCTAAAACTGCAATCTCTTATTTGATGGGATGGTTTTGCCTAGCTTGTTGGAGCCTTTTGGGGAGGAGACTTGCTTTCCTAGAATTTCGAGGCAAAAAACTCCCTGGAAATCCACAAATGTAGGCTTTTTTTCCTTTTTTTTTTTGGTGGGGGTCCTTGCTTCACCTTTGCCACAAGATTCCCTCAACTTCCGAAAACAATCTCTTATTTGATGCTGATGATAATACTCCCCTCTAATTACCCTACAAAAATCAGCACAGGTCTTTTGCACATTAACTGGAAGGCAAACTCATACTACAATTTATTAGTTCCAACACAGTATATAGACATGCCTCTTGTGTGCGGACCACACCAGGACCACTCATGGCGGCCACATACAACCAGGGCTGAGGGTGGTTCCGCACAGGCCACCAACAAAGGAGTTGGTCCATGAACTCGGGCCCAAGTGTAGAACCCAAGTGTGCAATGGTGCAAAGTGGCAAGGTGCCACAAGGGCAATGAGTCAAGGCTAGAGTTGTCTCATAAAGAAGCGTGACATTCAGCTCCCTCATGGGAGTCCTCTTGTGGTTAGGTCACCTGACAAAATCATGGGGGCTTGGGGGCCACTAACACCTTGGACTTGAGAAGAAGTCCACAATGATCTAAAAGTAAATTTGTTTAATGCTAGATGAGTGTCTCATCTTGAATGTGAGTGAATGTGTGTAATCTAATGTAGGCATATGTTTGGGTATGTGCAACTAAGTTAGATTGAAGGCATGCCTGTGAGCTTGGACAAGCATGGAAAGAGCTCGAAGCAAAGTGACACATCATATATCCCCAGGACTGAGCATCATCAGCCAAGAAATGCAGCAGACAGCTCGTTTGGGCGAGGATGGGGGGATGTTTAGCCTCTCTCTCTCTCTCTCTCTCTCTATTGCCTTCGCTAAGTTAGCTGCCTAATTTATAGTGCATTCACACTCGATGTTAAATCAATGTTAAATGCAAATCTAGATGGCATCCTAGGTGGCACCCAATGTTAACCAGGCAATAGCTTAATCTTAAATGAATGTTAGTTTAACATGCAAGCTTCACGATAAGTAAGTTTAAGTCTTAAATGACTAGTATGGTGTTAAGGGACTCAACACTAGAGTCCTTAACACTAAGTGTGAATGGACCTTCCTAATAAGATGTGGCTAGCTTATTACCATTCTTGTGCATTGGTATATAAATGATGTTATTTTCACCATGCCAGCAGGCGAAGATGGCTATTGTGGCCATACTCTCCACATACCTACCTTCAATAGGGTCACTTTTGTGCTGACTGCTGAGTCCCTCATAATTTATTTATATAATATTGAAAAATCCTATGAAAAGTCCTTTCAAGGATCCCATGGATAGGGGCTTTGAAGTTCCTTTCATTTCTAGTTCAGCAAATAAAGGAAAATGAAGTTTCAGCTGTTCACACTCCTCACACATTATTGGGATATTTGAAGTCTATATTTTTAGGGAGTTTTGATTTTTGATTTTTGAGCTTTTGAACTTTCTTACTCTGGACTTTTGGAATTCTCTATTGTGGTGGAAGTGTGGGTAGAGTATTTACACTTGTGGATGGATGAATGGATGGATGGATGATACACCAGCCTAAAACCTAACCTAAAACAAAATGGTTGTTTCAAGTAGTGTTGCTGAAAATGTACAATCCTCCATGTTGGTGGTGTGTTCCCAAGTTGGATGTCGGCTCACCATCACAATCAAGCTTAGGTTAAGTTATAACTTGAACTTCATATTCAATTCACCTTACATTTTGGTCACAATGGGTGGTCCATAACAACTTTGTAAGAATTGTAGTTCATATCATTCATTAGTTCAAAAAACAATTTTGTGCACAATATACAATGTTGCCATGATTCAATGTTTTAAAACTACATCATTGAACTACAAAGTACATTCCTTAGTTCAATAAATTTGTACTTTTTCGTTCAACGTTTTGATGTAGTGAAAGTGGTGATCATCCATATGAAGATTTGGCCAAATTAGATTCTAAACAAAAATATGAAAGTAAATCAATTCCAGCCTCCTTCTACATTTTTGGCTACCTACTGGAATGTACTATGAAAAATTACGGAATTGCTAATAATGATTTTCTTCAAAATCTGAACAATTTAAACATATGTCAGGTGTTTTAGCTGGACCAACACCATAGTAAATAACAGCCCAAAAACCAATAAATTGTAGACTATAGTGTTAGGATTGGGGGGAAGGCCATTGTAATGATCATATTTGTGGGTTGAAAATGGTATGAGGCTGAATTAAGTCTGTTAAAACAAAATTGGCCAAAAAAGTTTTTGGCAAGAATAAAGTTTACTCAAGGGATTGGATCCTCGATTGGATCAGCCTATCAAAAGTTACACCTCAACCCAACCAACGAGTACCCACATTGGTACCATGGTAAAAAATCCCTAAATCCATTTAAATTATTTCTAAATATTACAAATATGCCCTGCTCAGACTAAATCAGAGTCTTTGAGTTCAAATCTACATTTTTTGGATGTAAACAACTGCACTCATTTTCACAGTGTACTCGCAGAGGCTCCTTATTCCGAGAATGCCCTTCCCAAGTCTTCACCTAACACTTAATACGGTCACTAAGATCCATCACTAAGAAAGGTCAAGGTACCAATATGGGTGCAGGTTCACCCTGGTCCACCCTCATGTCCGGAAACTAATCCCCCTTCCTAGGGCTTGGAGGATGGCCATGGAATCTGGAGGACATATGGGATGACATTGGATGTAACCCTAAAAAGTCTTGTATACATGGACCCCAAATTTCTGGGTACTTTGTGTGTGATATGGCCCTCAGGTTGGGGCCATTCCTGAATTAAGGGGGTCGGGTAGTAGCACCTAAAACTGTCAGAATAAGCCTATTGATTAAATTACACTTCAATTTCACCTTAGCTCATCTTCTCCTTCAATCAATCATAAGACAAATTGAAATTCAACCCGAGTTGAAAGTTGGGTTTTGAACATTTTATGAGTTATTTATAAATTTGTGTAGAATTATTGTAGGGGCTTCTTGAATTGTCAAATCAACACAAACTCCCAAAATTGATAAATGTTATACATAATTCAACATGTCATGCAAGTTTAATGAACTTTTAAAAGCATAATAAACTAAAGAAAATTGGCAAAGTCCATTCTGAAATGATTTTTGGCGAGTTCATATAACTTAAGAAAATTATATATGCAAAATTATTGAAAGGTGAGCATTAATTATTTTTGCAAAGATGATTATTTTATATCTTGAAGTTGTGTATTCAACACATTTAGACTTTTGGCATTGTCTAAATACACTTAGAAAAGTGTATTTTGAGAGAAACCTCATTTGCCAAAATTTGTCCAATGTAGCTTACAAATACCCACCTAATGAATCCTTAGCCTTGCAAGAAGAGGGAGGGTGGGCCTAAAACTGGAACCATTATAATTTATTTTTTAGAACCTAAGCTGGAAGTTCTTCATAAAAGTCAAGAACCGACAGACACTAGTAGCCACCCAATTTTAAGGAGAAAATGAAAAAAAAAAACCCTTTTTGGAGAAGGCTATCAAAAGTTCCATTGTCATCCCAACCAAATAAGTAACCCCAGTTTATAATGGGGGTGTTAGCCCTGGTTGAAAATGAGTACTGCCTCATCCTTCAAGTGGTACCTTAAAAAAAAACAAAAAAAATCAAAAAATGTTAATTATTGGTCCCCAGTTTTTATGATTTCATCCCCTAACTTTTGGACTTTATGAATAATCAATAATAAGGATGAAATTGGGACAAAAGAAAGGATGAGATTGGGTATGGGGACTAGGGAGGACTTTACGAATAACTTTAATAATGTGTAGAAACAATCCAACTACTAATAAGGAATAATATTTTCCTCCTTGTAAGGGCTCAAAGGTTTTTTCCTTGTGTTTCAAAGCATCTCTAGCTAGCATGGAAGATGCTTTTGTCAATTGAAGAGACCTTTCACCATGTGCATGGACACCAATTCCCATTCAGGGAATTCCATGTGGCTTGTGCTATTGGTCAAATTGTGAACTTGTTACTCACTAAACTTTCCTTCCAAAATCAGTTTTAAAGAAATTTAGTTAATTTTCAATGAAAAAATTACTCAAAATTCAATCTCTCTCTCACAATAGGTCTAAAAAGTATGCAATCACCTCCATTAGATCCTATGTACACATTGAAAGCTTTTCAACAATACAAAGAGCATGCCGGAGTTTTCCTCAAATTTTGAGTTCTTTTTTTATTGAATTTTTAATGACAATATTTTTCAATATTTGATAACCCTTGCACTGCATATCTAAAACATTATGAAACTACCTTGGTGCATCCCTCCTTATCAGGAGCTTTCTAACGGTACCAAGTGCATGGTGGGGTGTACTGTAGGGAGCACGGTGGTTTGGGAGATCTCAACATTGACAATCAAACCAAACAAACAAACAATCTACCTTCCAAAATGGATAGATACCTTTTGTATTTGATGCTAGGAGCTTAGGCCTGGGTCCCCTAGGAGTCCCCTCAATTCAGGGCCATAGCTGGGAGCTTAGGCCAGAAAATTAGGGGAGGCCATGGGAAATGGGGAGTGGGGATTGCATTATACTAAAATCAAGGGTAAAAGTATTGACAGCTTAAATGGCCAATGTGAACACGCATTTACAGCCTTTTTTTAGTTGCCAGACATGGTGCTAAATTAGTACATTCACCGTCTTGAATTAGGGCTCCTAGTGAATGTATTTACAGCCTTTTTTTAGTTGCCAGACATAAAGACCTTGATTTGGTCTCAAGATGGTATATTAGGATGAGTGGAAGCAATACAAAACTTGTTGTTGGTGTTGAAAGTTTAAACCATGGTTCCAACGTTGGTGCTAGTTTAACCAAGGTAACTTAATTTTAGTTCCAGGGATGCAGCAGGCAAACAAACCCAACAAGCAAGTTAACAGAACTGAAAGAAAGATTACAGTATTAACTATTTTTTTTGAACTTGCCTACTACCAAGGCAAGGATATTGAGTTTAGATTCAATATAGCATATAGTAGCTTAAGGGATTTTGGCCCATACTAGGTAATAATAATAGGTCTATTTTTTATATGAGGATTTTTGAAAGATAATATTGTGACTTGTGTTGAAACTTGAGATTAGTTACAGAGTTATAATATCTTGAAGGACTTTTGGTTTCTTTTGGAGGATGTTTTGAAGATTATATTTTTGGATGGTGATGAGATATTTGAGTTTTCCATAATTCTTCTTTTGCCTTAAGATACTTTTTAATGTAAATGGTAAAGGCCACAATCTGACACACCCCTTGTCTTATACATAGAGTAATAATTATACAAGTGCCAAAAATTTACTTAGCCCTCCACTAACTGGAGCATGGGCACAAAGAATGAAGGGAAGGGTCCACTTCATAATAGTTCCATGATTTCGGACTATTGAGTCTCCAGCAATGTGGATAACACTGTCGGCTGTAAAGGACCCACAAACAAACCAACCAACCGTACTTGGGGAATTGTTTGACTTTCGAAACTCCAACAAAAAACAATTCATGTTCAATCCTCACCCCCCAAAACAATCGAATAGTTTGGGCATGCAAAAAATGTTGCAGTTCTAAACAGCGACCACGTCCAACACCCCCAACAAAAAGCTCCATCGTCAGAGGTGGGTGTAACCGACTCTCTTTTTTTATAAAAAATTCTGTGAGGGGTCTCCCCCAGGAGAAGAACCCTTGGCCATTTATGCACAGGGAGATTGATCCTTGTATTTTTATATGTTCCCATGGAGGAAAGAGAAAGAGAAGGTGTTTTTACGTATGTGGAGGTTCCCATACTTACGAGTTCCCCTGAGGGTTTAGGAATATACCCTTGGATGGCTTTCCCTCAAGGGCAGAAGATCCTCCTCCTATTTTTATGTGTTCTCGTGTCCCATCAAGGAAAGAAAAAAGAGAGGGCGTCTTTATGTATGTGGAGAGATTGGTATATACTTATGGGTTCGCTTGAGGTTTGACGGTGTTCCCTCAGGAGAACCCCACTCGTACGGGAACCTCCCTTACAACATAATTTGCTCTGGCCCACTCTTAGTGGGGGCAACATAATTGGCTTGGGAGGCAACTGAAATCAACAAAGTGAAAAATCTGACAAGTTCCACTAAAATCATGAGAAACCATGGAACCCATGTGACATGGTTAGATAATCGAACTGCCAAAATTTGAGAAAATAGAGAACAGACTCAAATCTCCAGCTGTTGTCACACACACACACACACACAAACACAAAATTGATTCCAAGTTCAAAGTCAAAATTTAATGGCAGAATCTTTCACCCCATAAATTTTTGTTTGTGGCAAATTTTCGCCATTTTGTGAAATTTGTTAGGGCCTAGCAACAAGCTCCAAATGACTTTTTGGAAAAAAAAATCCATAAAATTCTTCACATTTCTAGCTGCAAATCTATGAAATGGCCACTTTTTTTTGGGAAAGATTTGGGCAGATTTTTAGGTTCCTTCCTAAAAGACAGCCACATTTAGATAATAAGTTCTAATAGGTCATCACCATATAGTAGGATATAAATTATTTTCTACTTTTCTATTTGTCTTGTAGCCACATTTAGCTAAATCCTCTTATGGCTTATAGCCACTTTGGGTGCAACATGAGGAAACTGAAAAACAACAACAAAAAAAAAAAGACACTGCAAGTTCACCCTTGCAAAGTTTCTTGCCCCTGTTGGACCCAGCAAAGGAATGAAAGTGAAAAAAAAACACAAAGAAAAATTTGGCCTGAGGATGGACCATATACACACACAGCCCCTCTCAATTTTATTCTTCGGGCAGCCAGTTGGGCGGGGGGGGGTGGGGGTGGAGGCAGTCCATTAGATTCCCCTAGGTTAGGCCCTAGGTCAGCTCCTAGATGCCCAAATGGACTTTCACGTGTGCGGTATTATGAACCTTCTGTCTTATTCACCTAGAGCTACAAACAAGCAAGTTAGGCACATCCATTTCTTTTTGGCGAAATGCTGCCAAAAAGTGAAATAAATACCATCATAGTACCTTGGCAGCTTCATCACAAATTGTATTAATTTTCTTTTGGGGGGGGAATGTTGAATATTTCAAAACTTACTTCCTCAAAGAGAAAAAAAAGTTTTGTGAAGGACAATGAAGAATCTTTTGCCAATAATTGGGAATATTCCAGTTTTCCATAAATGGATTTTTCAAGATGAATTGATTAATTTAATTCAGCATACATGTGCATGGGACAATTAATAGTAAATGAAATGTTTTTTTTTTTTTTTTTTGGGGGTTTAATTGCAAGAAGTGCAAGAAGTAAAAAAAGGATTTCTATTATAGGTTTTTAGTATGTAGCTGAAAATATAAAAGAATGATTAAAGATTTGTATTTCATAATTGGTTTATGGTAGTGTGGGGCGGGTATGAGTCCAAGCACCAAATACTTGCTGGATCTTTGGACGAGTATATAGGTATACAGTTAGTCGGAGCTCACATTATTAAAGACCCGAGACCTGCCTCCTACCGATGGTTTTTCATTTCAATAGATTTGGCCCCTGCCCTTGGCATAATCCTATTGTCAATAATTGCCATTACCCAGCTGACCCATTACACATAATTCACAAGGGTATTTGATAAAAAAATCAGTTTCAATACCCTTTTCATTCCCAAAGTGATGGGTTTAGGGTTTAAGGTGTAGGAAACAAGAATTGAAATACTCTTGGAAGTTTGCAAACTTGAAACAGATGGTGATTGTAGCTTGGAGCCTTTTCTTTGAATGTGTTGTGTGTTCAATGATTAGTGGTTATTGTTGTCATTTGTTACATCAATGGAGTAAATTTTTGGTGATTCACAATATTGGTGACAAAAGACAATTGTTGGAAGTTATGAAAATGGTAAATAAATTTATAATTGAAGAAGCTAAATTGTTTGAGAACAAAGGAGAGCCTTTTGCATTGAAGGTTGGTGTAACCTTGTTCACGTTCTTGTTGTGTCAATTTTGTGCGCATTGCTCTATTTCCCAAGCATATCAACGTTAGTTCATGATTTATCATTTCAAGCTTTTAGTCAACTTGTCAAACGCTTCTACTTTCAACTATTGTTATGTCTACTAATTAAGGTTATTAAAAGTTTTGCCAAAAGTTTTTTTTTTCTTAATGTTTTATTTGTTGGTCATGATTGTCGAAAATTTCATCAAAACCTCTTACATTCAAGGTCATTGGAATTTCCAAGGTGCTCATTGCTTAGTTTGCTAAAGCTTAAGATTGTCAAAAGCTTTTTAAAAAGTTTTTGTTTTCTTATAGTTCTATCTATTGGTCACAATTATTGAAAGCTTCATCGAAAGCTTTTCCATTCAAGGTTGTTGAAATTTCCAAGGTGCTCAGTTTGTTGAAAATGTCAAAAACTTCATTGAAATGTGCAACATGTTCATTTTTTCATTCATTGACAAAAGTTTCGTCAATTACATAATTTTTTGTTTGAAGCTTATTGTTGAAGTCCTTCTATTGTGGATTATTCACTTCAACCTTTCCCTCATAGATTGCATTAATCAGTTTGATGATTTTTCAAACAATTTGGTTGATTTGCAAGTATTTGGTTTTGGTGTGCATGAATTTAGTTCCCCCTGAATGATTGTAAGATTTGGCAGTAATACCGGTGTTGAAGGTGAAGAGCACGTAGTTAAAAAGTAGTGCGTTCTTGAGGTGCATTTGACAAATATGAAGAAACATGATATTACATGGAAACTTCATTATTGCAACTTCTCCACATGGGCCTTTTACCAAATGAACAACAACTAGCCTATTGATTTTAGTTGAAACCATATAATGTGATCTATTATTTGTCATAATGAAACTTTAGTAGTGCACATTAGATGTCGCGAGGGGCTCATTGTTTACCACAAGTCCAATGGCATAATTGGCATGAAGAAACATGTGGATATAGAACATGGTGCCTTGCTAAAAAGGTATGTGGAAGTAAACCTTCACTACAGCATGAATTAACCACTAAATGCCCTCATGTTACCCCAATTGCAATTTTTAGATTTTTTTTCCTCTATAAACCAATTTACAAAAGACCATGAAACCCAAATTAATTTCTTGGAAGATGAAAGGTTATATGTGATAAAAGGTTTTTTGCCAATGAAAACAATTGAATCCATTTTGGTTACATCGAATGGTTTATAGGTTATGCCCAAAATGATGTTTTTTATTAAATAAATGTTCATGCAAGAGGTTCTACCTACTTTAGAGGAAAACACTTTGGTGACATATGTACAACTTGCATTGGCTACATGTCTTTCTACCACATGTATTTTTGATCTATGGATGTCTGTAAGGGCACATGATGTGTTTGTTGTCAATTTCCTATCAAACAACAATTTGGAACTTAAACATGTGATGGTTGGTTTATTAAAGGCTACTGAAACTAATGGGGCAACCGTGGTTGTTAAACTATGGGCAGTTTTGAACAAGTTTTCCTTCATGGAAAAATTAATTGCATATGTTAAAGATGATGGCCCCAACTCATAATGTTGTGTAATTGCCTTTAATTTAATGGTTTCTTGTAAGAGTTTGGGCGTGCTATCTAGAGCCTTTTCATGGTTTTTTTTTTGGGCATGCTCTATCCAAGGTCTACTAGTACGCCATTCTAGAAAAAAAAAATTGTTAAAGATTAACTTGTGTATATATAAAAGGTGCGCAAGTTCACATTCAAAAAGGCCTTACTTGGCTAAGAAAATCAGGCAAGGGGAAATAAACTTGGGAGTAAGCATGCATAGAAGCTAGATTAAAGCTTGGGAAATTAAACGCATTTGTGAAAACAAGATATGTGATTTTTTCCCCCTTTTTTCTGTTTCTAATTTTGATTTTTTGTAGATTTCCTTTTTGCAAATCTTGTTTTTGTGTTTTATAAATTTGGTTTTTTTTGGGCCAACATATATATTTTTAAATTATTTTTTTAAAAAAATTACCTTGGATGTGCATGAATTTTTTATTTTCAAAACTATAAGATTATAAATTAGGTTTTGTTATTTTAAGATGCTTTGACATTTCAAGTAACTATTTTTTTATGTTATAGTCATCAAAGTGTGGCAGTGCAAAGTTGCATACCTTCCCTAAGAACCTTGGTAGTTTGCAAAATAGTGGTGGAAATTTTGTCACCTACAATTATTCAATGTGTTATGAATTACAATCAAAGGCATTGACCCCTTGGAAATGCCCTATATTTCATCATTTTTACATGCCATGTTATTTGTGCAAAACTTGTTGTTGTGGTTAATCATGATATCTTGGTAGATCCAAAGCCTTTCACTTTTTATCAAGAGTTGGAATAATTTATGTGCCACATGAAGCATTAGGTTTTGGAAGTCTTGAACACTTTCCTTTATTGTTTACATTTTTATATTTTTTTTAAAGGTCATAATAACCTAGCATTAATGTTGGATCCTAGATACAAATCTATTTAGGACTTATGTGGGATGTGATAATGTTGTAGTTTTAGTTGTTGAATGTGATCAAGAATTATCGTGCCTTTGCTGATGGAGGTTTATAAGTTGTCAATGCCAATTATTACTAAAGAATTTGATGCATTTGGTTCAAGGATTAAAAATGAAGTTTTTTTTTGCACAATATACACAATTGCAAACATTTTGAGGGAGCTTGTTAGCAGAGAGTTGTACACTTACTATTGATATCATGTTGATGGAGATAGTTACAATTGTGCCTTGAGATGGTAGTGCATAGAAAAGCACAAGTTTCCAACTATTGCTACCTTGGTGAAATAAATTTTGGACATCCTAGCATCGCAAATCAAAATAGAAAGGATTTTTTTCCATTGTTGGAATTTTGATTGCACTTTGTAGATGTTGGCTTAAAATAAAAAATCTTGACAAATTAATTTTTGTTAACAAAACTTGGCCACATGATCCATGTGTTGGGTGCATTAATTTTTTGACTTTGCATTGTATGTGAAACATGGTTAATTCTAATTGAGGAGTTGGATGTTGAATTTACAAATGAGGTGTAACACAAAGATTTTCTAGAAGCTTAAGATGGTTGGAAGATGTGGTAATGTGATTTGGTTCACTAAGTTGAATTTCATTTTGGTTCTGCAAATGCTTCAACTTTACAACTCATGGTTGTGATATAGACTTGAAAATGGGATGTTGGTTTTGGTAATTATATAGATGATTCTAATGGACAGTCATCATGCAATAGAATCTAAAAATTAATATTTTTATTGTCTTGATCAAAATGATAAATGTATCTTTATCATGGGCTTTAGAATAATGAAGATGATGAATAGGCTTTATGTTAGGATTTTAGGGGTAGAAATTTCTTTTATGTAATGGTTTCAAGCTAGCCATCGATTCCAATGTGGTCTTTGTTTTTGTGCTATGTATTTTATGTGTCATATGTGGGTTTAATCTAGTTTTATGAATACTTTGCCTTTTGTCAAGTAGAATCTTGGTGTTTAATGTCTATTATGTAATTTGTAACTAATGTTTGTTCTCTTTTGTGGGGTTTCAATTTTGTTTGTTTATTGTCTTCTATCTTTTGTCCATCCTTTGTTATGTGTTTTGATGTCTTGCGCCTTGTTTTTGCCCATCCTTTGCCCATTTGTCATGTTTTTGCATTGATTTTTCATTTTTTGTGTTTTGAAATTTGGGTTTTTCTTAGTAGGTTTTTGACTTTTGCTTGTTTGGGTTTTGGTTTTTGTTTGTTACATTGGGTCTTGGGTTTTTTGTGTTATAGTGGGTTTTTCTTGCTTGCATCCAATATTTGGTTTTCAGTTTCTGTCAAGTGCACTTGGTTTGAAATAGTCTTTGGTCTTTAACTATGTATGTTTTTTTAAAAATGTTTTGTTCTTATATTGTTAGTTGTTTAAAAGGTGTGAATCTAGCGATGGAATTTTTAAAAATTTCAACATGGTGTGTGAAGTTTTGGTTCAATTGTTTTCTTGTTACTTTTTGCTCCTTTGTTGTTTGAGGGATGTGAATATAGGTGATGAAAATTGAAACTTGGAATATGTGAAAGAAGAGTTTAACTTTGCCCACTGGAGGCCAATATTGAGAAAATGCCCTATATTTTTATTCATTATATTATTAGATTTTTAATTAGATTTTTATTAGGTTCGGAGTTTTAAATAAATTTAGATTAAAGGTTGAAAGATTCATTTATGAATTTTCAAGTTGCACCACTTTGATATGTTTGTGAATATTTTTGTAATTAGGTAGACTTAAAGGTTTCCTCTTTTTTGTGTTGGGCCTCGAATTTAGGAACTGGTGTTTTTTTAGACTTGGGTAAATTTTCATCTACCCAGATATTTATCAAAGAACCTAATAAAATCTCTAAGTTACATACCAACACACATAATATACCGTGTCAGGGTTCCATCAAAGATCCCAAAGAACTTTAAAATGTACTTGACAAAATAGCCTACGTTTTTGTTAAATAACTTGGCTACTTACCTGTTTAAATTGATATCCAAACCCTCACCCTCGGCTTGTGCCCATCAAGCCCCAATTGTGAAAGAACCGGCCTTGGTGATTTAATTTTTTTTTAAAAATTCAAATAACCGAACCCGACCAATTCTTTCAAATCTTTCTCTTTAAAAACCCATACCTGACTATTATAGATAAAATCAAATACCCGCCCCACATTGGTTTACACCTAGATTTGGCTTCATCTTCCTATAGTTTGATGACCATCACTTTTCCTAATGAATGAATGGAGATGCAAGTTATGGAAATAATGGCCATAAAGGTTTTTTTTTCTTTTTTCTTTTTTTTGCAAATTTCTAATGTTGCATCAAATGTGAGCATATAATGAGAGGTTTGGCATTTAAAAGTGACATGTTTTTACAGCTTGTCCAAAAATTAGGGAATATTATTTCCCTCCCCTCCCTTTTTTTTCCCTCTCATATGTGCGAGGTAAGTTTCGCAAAAGAAAGAAAAAGGCAAGGCGTCAGGGTAGTGCAGCGGCGGCAGCAGCAGCAAACAAAGCGAGAGGAGAGGAGAGGGGAGTGAAATCTCTCAAAAGAGTGCAAACTTCCTTCAAAGCCAATTACAGTTTGTAAAAAAGAGCCAAATAATTAATGGCTAGCTAATTTTAGTGGAAGTTGGCGAAAGAAAGAAACAGTGTCCCATCATTGCACAACCGGGGGCGAGGGGGGCGGAGAGAATTCGTGGGCGTCCATAAATACGCAGTCAGATTTTGCATTGAGGACCTCACAACTCTTTGAGCTCAATCTCTCCATCGTAGCTCTTCTAGATTTCCCAGTTCAGATTTTCACACAATTTTTACACTTGTGTCTTTGTGTTGTGTGTGTGTGTGTTTTGTCCACCGCGCACATTGCCGACATTTGTTTGGTACCAGGAGTTTGATCCTGTGTTTGTAGTCTGAACTCATGGCGAAGCATCAGCTTTCGTTGGGTTTTGTAGCTGCTGCTGCAGTGGGGATGCTGTTGTTGGCGGCAACAGTGACAGTTGTGATGGCGGCGGATGCCGATCCAATTTATGATTTCTGTGTTGGGAATTTGACGAGCCCGATCATACTCAACGGGTTGGTGTGTGTCAACCCGGCTACCGTAAACGGAGAAACCTTTGTTTTCAAGGGTTTTGAGACGGCAGGCAACACGAGCAACAGTCTGGGCTCTGCGGTCACACCAGCCTTTGCAGGCGTCAACTACCCGGCACTCAACACACAGGGACTGGCGTTGGCACGTCTGGACTATGCACCAGCCGGTCTAGTTCCTCCTCACACACACCCAAGAGCCACCGAGGTTATTTATCTGGTTAAGGGTGAACTCCTAGTGGGCTTTGTTGACACCAGTGACGTGTTCTACCCCGCCCATATAAAAACGGGCGATGTCTTTGTCTTCCCCAGAGGTCTTGTGCATTTCCAGTACAATATTGGTACCACTCCCGCCTTCGCCATTGCTGTTTTGAACTCACAAAACCCCGGCGTCCAGATCATTGCTTCTGCCCTTTTCTCCATCGAAGACGTTGTGCTGTCCAAGGCTTTCGGCATCCCGGTGTCCGAGGTCGAGAGTATCAAGAAGGGCTCTGGAGCCTAACCTGTGCGATTCTGCATTCAATTCTCTCGGCGTACTATTATTGGATACTGCTGCAGGTCATGTGGGTATAGACTAACCATAGAATAAACTCTAAACCCACATGACCTGCACCATATAATAACAGGTAGAGTTTGAACGTTGCTGTGGAAAGACCAAGTTCCTGAGATCTATGCAAGAGCTTCTGTGATGATCAGGCCCGGACTTGATTGAGAAAATTATTAGTATCTGTGGGTCTCGACTAATTAGTAGCTGGAATAAGTTCGTGACTCCTGTGCTTTTTTGCGACAGTTCTTTTCGCATTTGAATTTTAACAAAATTTCCTGGCATGATCTTTGTGTTGTCGTCTGTAAACGAGTGCGTCTCCCCCACTAGTTGCTAGTGTATCTACTGCTCAGGCCCGTTCCAGAAATTGGGCGTGGAAGATTAAGATGTCTGAGTAGCTGGCTCAGCTACAAGCTGCTGCCGACAAGCGAAACACCCTGTAGTTTCTTCTACAATTTTTTCTGAATATAAAGCTACCAATAAATTGCTGATCTCCATGAGCAGCCTCAATTGCTGCAATGTGTAATTTGATGCTGTGAATGCGATTTTAGCTGTTGTGAATTTGTCGCTTTGATTCTCTCTTCAATGAATTTACTTGCTAACTAAGGGTCTTGAATCTTGATTCTGCATTTGAATGGAATGTGCTAGTCACACCGGTAGAGTATCTCTCAGTATCGTTCGCATTTAGAGAATCATGAATTTTGTATAGGAGGAAGGGTAACCATAGAGGTCCTTCCATGTTTTGAGACCTAGGTAGGTGTGCGGCCAGTAGCCTGAGTGCTGGGCACCACCAAAAGAACATGGAAAGGCCTAAGGGCCAAGAGGACTACCCTTCTGACAGGTTTAAAGCAATAGTGTTTTTTTGGTCTTATATATATATATGTATATGAATATTTAATTTCTTTTTATTTGGTCTATATACATTGTATCCCCTTTCCCCCCACTTTTAATCATTTTCTTGGGGCTTATAAAAGCTCTGCATTTTTTTTTTTCCCTTATAGGTTGCACTACATTTTATGGACAATGTCCTTAAAGGATAAGGAAAAATGTTTGAAATATGAGGAAATGCTGGAAAGAAAAAGAAGGTTGAGAGTATGTTGGTTCTTAGAGTCCAAGGTTCCTAGCATCCACTCTCAACTTGCAGCTTAATTCTTCCTCTTTGCTTTGGACTACTACTACACCAGTGATATTTTTTCAATTTTGTGACGTCTCATCATTGGCTAGCGTCTCGAGAGGGATTTAGCATTAAGTGGCAACAGGTTTTTAGAACCCCTCTAAATAATTTAAACACTAGTCTTAAAAATGTTAACAAATTAAAATCAGAGTCCAAATGTGACAAAACAAAATTCAATTTTCTTTTTCAAAATTTGAAGATTTTTTTTAAAAAATTTCAGAAAGTGAGAATATTGTGACAGAATATCCCTGTTTTATTTGTGTTTTTCATATTTTGGCAAACTTTCACACCCCAATAAAAAAAACTCTGGACTACACTGCTTTCCCAAAACTGGGATCTGATCAATTCTTCACTCAAGAAGTTCGGCCTTCGACAATAAAAAGGTCATTCTGCCTTCTCATGAATTCAATTCATTGGTCTCAATCCCAACTATACAAACTGCATCCCATACCTCCTCAGCTCCTGTTGACAATCCTCTCCTGCTTAGACCATGCACTTCATAGTGACAATGTCCCTCACATGTGCAATGGGTTAAGATGAGATGCACTATAAGGTGAATCTTTTCAAGGTCTGTAGAATCTACTAACATTCTCCAAAGTTCAAGTCAGGTGCCAGCATGCACCTCAAGCTTTATGCGGTAATAGTAAATTGAGTCTAATGTAAACATGCCCTCCACTTGAACATCACCAAGTAATCGAATGTTTGTTTAGTGCAGACCAGTGCCAGTGAATGGTTGCATGCATTGCAGATCAATGTTAAAAAAAGGAGGTCTTATGATCAAATGTTCGGTCTTGAGAAATTGTGTTTGGTTTTTTTAAAGATATCCAAATGGAACGGTATTTTTGTGTGTGGTTGCTGGCATGGGAAAAAGCTAGTATTAAAACAAATAATAGACATCATCATATCCAAATATGTTTGGTGATGAGAAAGGAACAACATATTTTCATGCATATAGCTGAAAACAAATAAGGTAAAAAATATTTTAGTCTATTTTGGAGTGTTTGGTTATGAGTTTGTTTTGAGACAATTGAAGAAAAAATGCAAGCAATTTTTCCAAAGGCAATGTTTGGTTTAGGGGTGGGCTAGACTCTTTTTCACAAAACATCACCAATCTAGATCCAAGGAGGGTGTTTGGTTATGGGGTTTGTTTATTACATTAAAGGGCATGCAATTGCTCAAAAATAAACCCTAAACCCTAACAAGGATATAATGCACAGAAATCACAAAAAGACATCAAATCTTTGAGTCCTCCAAAGGAGGAACTCTTGTAGATTCCTACTAAGCACTTTGCATTCCCTTCACAAATCTTGACACGAGATCAAAGTTTAAACTTAGGTCAAAAGCAAATGAATAATTCATTTTTACTTCCAATTCTCTTTCAAGTATGTTGTAAGTATATCTTATTTACAAGCTTAAATAAAGAATAACTTCAACTTTGTTTAGAATTCTTTGGTCCTAATGTTGTAGTGTTAAAAATATATAGGAACAAGTGACAACTCAAGTATGCAAGTAAAAGTAGAGCATGTAGAAGAGGATATGTTATGTTTGAAACTTTATTTCTAGAAAATAAGTTTCAAGGAAGTAAAACATGTAAAAAAATTGAACAAGGTTCAAAAGTAGATCTGTAGATACTAGATCTCAAGGTGAAAGTTGAGCACATGGAAGAAGGATCACCATTAAAGATAAGGATAAAAACCATAAATTGGATTTACAACTAAAGGTTCAAGAAATACTTGGATTATCATTAGATCCAACATTCTATAATTCAAAATGTTGGATAAAGGAAATTCAGAATAGCAAGGGATTAGCTAAGTTATATCAATGGTTTGTATATATTTCTACCCACAACCTACACATTAACAAAAATGTTGATTTAATGTGAGAAGACTTTATAAATTTTTATGCTTTCATCAATTAATATACTATAAGATTATTTGAACATGCATTAGCTCCTCATTTCCAAACTTATTAAACTTTTTGAATTTTTGAGTTGTGTGCAAAAAAAAAAAGGCATAATATTAGTTGGGCCAAAAGACACCTTATCAAGTAACCAAACAATCATGAACATTCAAGTTGGTAGAGAAGCATGAACAAGGGTTTTGCCTAGGTGAGGGTCAAATGTAGTTTATAACACCATCCCCAAGTCTTAGGAATGGTTAATTATAAATTGTGTAGTAAATGATGTAAGAAGTGTTCTACCTTAGTTCTACATCTTTAGAAGGGAGAGACTATAGGATGATTACATCATACTTTGCAAACCAAGGACCTACATGGCAATGCAAAAGAGAGCATGAATGATTTTTTTCTTGTTCAAAGAGTTTTAATCTTTTTTCAAGAAGTTTATTAAGGTTGAATGTTTTTCACCAATAAGCCTTTGTTAGTTTTGGATGGGCATGGCAACCATGTTACTTTAAAAGAAATAAAACATGCACAAGAATTTGGATTTGACATGATCACTTCACCATCTCACACATCACATGTTCTACAACCATTAAATATGTCTTATTTCGAACCATTTAAAATAACATTAAAAAATGTTAGGGATGCAATTATGTTTAGAATCAATCACATTGAATCAAATAATATAACATTTGCTAATTGGGTAAATTAGGTTTTAGAGCATTCACTCACAAAAAAACACATTAAGTTTGGATGCAAGGCTATAGGTATATGGCCTTTCAACCCCAAAGTAATGGACATCAAGATTCAACCCTTAGAGATGTACATTGCACCAAACATCAATGATTAGGAAATGAAGATGATTACATAACAAATGATGAAACTAATCACAATCAAGATTGGGAGGAGGATTTTGCTATTGTAAATTTTTTACATATGGCTGAAATAATTTAATAAATAACATTTAAAGATTTTCCTACCAACATGTTAGAAAATGACCAACATTATTATGTAGATATGTATTTAAGCCCTATAATGATTGAAGAATAGCCATGAGATATAATCTTGAAATGCCACAAGAAATTCAACCTCTTCCTAATTTGATCCAAAAATCCATGTGTTTGCACAACTTGCTTTCATTACTATGTTTACCTATAAAACAGACAATGGGAAAAAACTACGAATAAGATAGTTGTAAAGGAAACTAAAAAAGAAGACGAATGGATAGGGAAAAAAATAAATTTTAAATAAAAATAAATTAGGGATTGCACCAAATCAAATAGTTCAAAGAGCTACTAAAAAACACACTAGAGCACAATTTGTTGCAACTTGGACTCTAACAATTATAAGGGAGGTGGGAGACAAATTTCACCAAAACTTTTTGGTTGGCTTGTGAGTAGATTTGCATAGGTATAAGGCTATGAATCTTGGATGCACAACATGGTTTTAGTAAGAGGTTAAACAATAAGCATGGGTTAGGCAATAGGTATGGGGCCGATGAATTGTAAAGTTATTATTTTAAATACATTGATAATGAACATAGTAAAAGAACCTCAAACAAAGTAAAAGATGAATGTAACTAAGAGAGTTGTAAAACACAAGATCATGATGATTAGGAGGAATGCAAGATGATGGTGATCAAGACGAACATAAGATCAATATGATTAGAAGGAGCACAAGATCAAGGCAATCAAAAGGAACACAAGACCATGAGAACACAAGGCCATTGTAATTATGAACACAATACCTTGATGATTAGGAGGAACATAAGACCTTGATGATTGGGAGGAACATAAGACCATGACAATTGGGAGGAACACAAGACCACAGTGCAACCAAAAGGAACACCGAGGCCATGGCAACCAGGGGGAACAAGACCATGATGATGAGAAAGAACACAAGACCACAATAATAAGGAGAAACACCAAGACCACAATGATTAGGAGGGACATAACACCAAGGCAATCATGAAGAGCACAAGATCATGGTGATGAGGAAGAACACAAGATCAAAACAATTAGGAGGAAGACTATGGTGAGCACAAGACCACAAGGATTAGGAGAGCAAAAGCTTATGAGTAGGATATGTAGCAATTGGAGTGCTCCAAGCTTTGGAGGGCTCCAAGCTTGGAAGCACAATTGACTTGAGACCATTGATAAAATTAGCGAGGAGAATGAAAAGCCTCATGCCCATGGATTCTAAGAAATGTGCATAAGGTTTGGTGAGTGGGATGATTTCACAACCATTGTCGTTGATTTCCAAACCCCAAACTAGATTAGATCGACCATATGTTTAAAAATGAATTACTATTTGACAACATTGACCATTGCTTTTTTCATCCATTTCAGTGACAAGAGGAGGTAGAGTCCATTAGTAAGCATAAGTCTGTTTGGTTTTAGGTGGCAAAGTAGACTTTAATGGGCTATCATGTATATAAAGGGTTTTCTTTTCTCATTTTTGACCACCAGAACTTTAGAGGGGGCATATCTTTCTCATTTTTCATCTATTTTGAATGATTTAAAGTGCTGCGAGTGTACTTCTAGGCCTGTATAATTTATCTTCAGACCCTGTGAGGAAAGGAGGAGGACTGATTGAGAGGGAGGTGACTGGTACACTAAGTGTTCTGTTACTGAGCCTCACTACCCTACCAGAGAAAACACCCAACAGATGCATTTAGGTCATTACTTTTGCCAAGATAGACCAGACCAATGCTGGGTGGTTTTTAGAATGGGGGAAAATTATGCACTGGTTATCAACCCAAGCATATACCCACTTACCTGTCAGTTCTCAAAATATTCAAAGAACCGATTTTGGCATGTAACCTTCACTCCCAGAAAATGAAAAAGTCAAAGAACCAGCCAGAGAACTGTCAGTGCTTTTTCAAAAATTTCGTGAAAACCACTGGTTCTTAAGGTTCTTGAAATAACTGGAACCTAAGGTTCTTTGAGTCTGAACTTCTTTCAAGGAACTGAAACAAGTGCTTCTCCCATTCTGGAATATTATTTAAAGAACTGAAACTGGTGGTTCTTTCAAGATTCAAATACCTGCACAACACTGGTCCAGAAATTCATGTGATTACTAACTCACCATCACACAACCAGAGCTCCCTTCCACCTGAGCACCCTTTCTTCTTTTCTCAGCTACAGTCCTTCACACACCAGCTTCCAGAAACCTCTTCTCTCCAAAGAGAGGAACACCCATCATAATACAGAGCATCCAGCAAAATCACACCTTCTACCAGCTGCTCCTACCTGTAATGTACACAAAATCAGATCCTCCCTCCATTACAGCACTGATGAAAATATGAAAGAAGGATAAACAGCACTTTCCTAGCCAGAACCTAAACCATAAACCTGAAATAATATAGGAGTAATCATTGGACATGGTTTGGTGTCACAGAGGGCCCTTGAAATGTTCTGCTTGACAATGGTTGTGAAATAACAAAGGAAAGAAAAACCAGTGTGTTTGACAGAAGAATTTATCATGCTTCAAATTCTTCTTCATCGATATATCACTAAATGTGCTCCCAATATTGGGTTCTCCTTCCAATATTGGGTTCTTGGAGAAAAGACCTAATACCTTGTCACTAAGCAGAATAACTGTCATTTAGCGTGTTCAACTAATAAGGCCCATTTTACACAAGGAGTCAAGGACAATGTAACCCAAATCTAGCAATCTGACTGGTGTAACCACTGAAATCAGCCCCAAGTTCTTTACACTAAGAGTCGAGAACAAATACATCGACATTATTAGTATGTGCTTTGAGCTTAGCTTTGTGTGCTAGGGGAGAGGGTTGAAAAATTGTTGCGGCAAAATGGGCAACCTAGGATCCCTAACTGGATTGTCATGGTTTTCAACAGTGGTCACAATCACAAAATCCAAAGTTGGTTGCAAAAGCTATTAGGTGTGCATGTTCCTCACAGAACCATGATTGGTTTAAGAAAGTACCTATCGCACAATGCTCACTCCAGTGATCCCATCAAACTACAAAAAGTGATACCATATGTATGGTTAGTCCTTGTACACTAGGTAAGATTTGTATCAATATCATGGGAAATTCTGGTTTGATATCGGGAATTCTGATTTGTGTTCAAGGATGAAGGTGTGTGCTAAAATTTGCAAATTCCTCACCTCCTGAAATTCAATTGTAGGCATTCCTAGTTGAATGTACATTTGAAATAGTTTTTAAAAGTTTGTGGCAAATTTAGAAAACCTCCATGGTGACCTTAGATTTATATGGGCTTCCTAGTTCAATCGTCAATTATTGCATATATAGGTCTTTTTTCTTCAGTTTTGTGATGTAGCCAAACTGGCAATCATCCATAAGAAGATACAGCCAAATTTGGCTATAGACCAAATATGAAAGTAGAAAACTTTAAGAATCCTTTTTTATTTTGACCCTACTTGTTGGAACTTGCTGTAGAAATCTGGTGGTCTCTATTTTTATTTTTTCAAAACCTGGCAAATAAGTGTCAAATTTTTCACAAAATTCCTTTGTATGTGTCAAAATCATATTTTTCAGGTTGAGAAATGCGAAAATTTGCAGAGGGAAAAAAAAAAAAACCCTGGTTGCATACCATAATCAATATCCGGAAACAAGGAATACTTAATACCTTGCAGTTTCAGCACAAATTATATTATTTGTTGAAACGTTGAATTTTTCAAAAGTTCTTTTTTCCCCCCCCAAAGAAGACATTTAGGTGCATGAAAATAATTGTTTTTGGAGTATTCAATTTGTCAACATGGAATCTTCAAAATTAATCAATTATTGAACAATTATTGAACAGACGTGTTGAAGCTGCTCATTTACTAGTGTATATGAATCTCTTATAGTAAGGGTTCAACATGACAAGGGATGCAGCATGACAATTTTAAATTGCCTATGTTGGACATTTGGATTTCTTTAATGTTTCTATACATAAAAGTCCAACCTGATCTTATACAATTAAAGAAAAGCAGAATGCTATGTATAAGATTATAATGAAAATACATGGTTTGCAAAAAATGATTAAAACAATCATGTTCTGTCATGACTCTTTTAAACTTGAGAGGAACCGTGTGGAGCTAGGTTCTAGAGTTTTTATCTTGAGAGTATTTTGAGAGTTATATATATATTTTTTGTATGTGTCAAATCTTTATAAATAGTGTGGAAATTTAAGCCCATTGAATGAGATGTTAGTGCAAGGAGGAATCAAGCTCCGGATGGATGATAGGTGAAATTTTCCGACCAAATGAAATTATTTTTTATAGGGAAAACATGACCCCAAGCCATCCATGTCTTTGGATCAAATTATTTTCAATGGATGAATTTAACCCCATTGATCAGATGAATCCTGTGTATGATTTCTGTCCAAATGCAATGATTTGCATTTGCTATAGCTGCTGAATGACCCAACTAGAAGACATATGTGGACATATATGTATGTAGTTGCAGTTTGGGGTGAGGGCTAGAGCTGCAACATTCTCCCCAAGTCCTCTCCAATTGTGCTTTTCACAAAGTATACATTCTCTGTAGAAGTGCTTGGACCTCAGAATTCATCAGCATGGGGGGGAGCAGTTTGTTATATAACCCTTTGGAGTAAAATTCATCATATATCACATCTACAGCCTAGTTGTAATTAGACTTTCTAGGAAAGATGTGAGGAGCTAGTATAGTATTTAAGAATATGTTGTCACTGATGTGCAATTTTTTGTATGTTTGGGATCTTAGTGTTCAACAACTGTTTCACAAAATCTGCATTTAAAAGCTTTTGTCACTCTGCATTCAAACTCTCTCTCTTGCTTGACATTAAAAATTCTAGCTTGCCATTTCATCTCTGTGATCTTCTTGGATTCCTGTATACTTAATATACCTTTGAGCCCTTCCATGATGAAAGCGGTGGGCTGACAGCATGAAGCCATGTAAGCTTCATCAATCTTTCATGGACTCTTTCACCTGCAACTTCATTAGCAGGCACAGCAGCTTCAATCTCTGCAATCTCCTCCTTGGTCAAAGAAATGGCTACAGACCCAATGTTTGATTCTAGGTTAGCCCTCTTGGTAGTGCCTGGAATGGGTACCACATCTTTGCCCTTGTGCATAACCCAAGCCAGTGCCAATTGGTTCAGAGAGCATTTCTTCTTCTCAGCAATAGCTACCACTCATTCTCGCAAAACATTATTCTTCTCTATGTTTTCAGCTGAGAATTTTGGTGATATAACCTGCATAGACATGTATTGTTTAGAAGTTGATATATGTTGTTGTTCACCTTCATAAGTTCCAAGTTGGGCTATCCCTACTTGACTACTCAAGCATCTATCCAAAAGTTATGTACTGTAGGGTCCCAAAAACAAGAGGGACAGCTAAATGAAAGAGCTCCCATCAACAATAACAAAATGTAATAGTAAGACCCTAGTGAATAGGCCAGGGATAGATTACACACCCCCCGCATGTCACCTTCTTCTGCACCTGTTAACTTGGAGCCAGCAAAAAACCCTTTTCCAAGTGGACTGTAGGGTACTATTGCAATCCCCAACTCTCTGCACTTGTTGTCAAAGGAACAGTTTGCATCAGAAACTTCACATTCACATATTCGAAAATTGCATAGGACTCTTCTAAAGGTGAATGCCTCTTTTGACCAAGAATCCTCCTTGTGATCATATAATACACTGATTTCAACAGAAAACCTCAATACCATAAGTTCTAAAGTCAGTTGATAAGTAGCAAAACTATCTAGCTAAAACTTCACTGGACAATTGGGTATGCCAATGTTGAACCATCTTTAAATATTTGCTTCATTTGTTGTATGGGTTGGTTTAATTTCAATTCACCAGACATTCCAAATATTACCTGCAAGTAGGAACAACATCCTCTTCCAAATCCCTAGTCCACAAAGACCATTCCATTTGCACAGCAGTTATTGGGTGCACCGCATGTGCACGTCTGATCTCAGATGCAGAAGCTTCAGACAAACCCAAGTGCTTCACCTTCCCCTCCTCCAC
>Ga0116231_10003060_pt1 | contig 34967 bp, 30 predicted proteins | sample S1TSphgellanicum_2_FD_89695 | JGI IMG/M metagenome (GOLD analysis project Ga0116231, IMG submission 89695) | Host-associated microbial communities from peat moss isolated from Minnesota, USA - S1T2_Fd - Sphagnum magellanicum MG | ecosystem: Host-associated > Plants > Peat moss > Unclassified...
TAGTGTTTGTGGTGGGTGTGGGTTGGGGGAGGGGGGTTGGGGTGGGGGGGGGGGTGGGGGGGGGGGGGGGGTTCATTATTTCTTATATTATAAAATTATGTGAGTTCAAATATAAGGTCCCATGTTAAATTTTTGGTAGAAATTAAAATGCAATTAGTTATATAATAAGGACGTGTTTATTTTGAAAATGAAAATATAACTAATATAAGTATATGTTAATAATATGTATTAACAAATAGAAAAAAATGACATATATGCAAAATATTCATAATACATATTAATTATTATAAATAAGTTCAATTGTTGGAATGGAAATGGTGTAATTTATATTGAAAGTTCAAACTAGAAACAATAATATTAATGGGGTGATATTTACTTTGAAATAACAAAAAATAATACATTTTATTATATATTGTGTTAAACAACATATGTTTTTGTCATGATGTTTACTTATTAAATCAAAATAACATTTTTTTTTAGGCGGCACATATGTGTTGTCATATTGTTTATAATCAAATGCACATATGTCCATCATGTTTGTCATCAAATGGCATAAAATTAAAAAAAACAACAATTTCTGGATCAACATTTCCACATTTGTTTAAATCATCAAATGTAATAGCGATAAAATTATTTGATTTCATTGTTATATCAAAATTTGAAAATGCATCCTCAACAATAAATGTTTTTATGTTAATTTCATGAGGAAGGTCAATTGTTGTGTCAATAACCAAATCCTTTGTTGTGTTGTATTGGTTTATGTTTTGAATAGGCTTGTATACAGTTGAAGGAATTGAAAAATTTAGTGATATATTGAGGGTATCTACTCATTGTTATTTACACCATTAATCACTAAACATGCAACAAATTTATTCAAATGTTAACACCATAAATTTGTTATTTTATCTTATTCATGGTTGGTGCTCTCATTTATTATTGCTTTAGTTTGTTGTTATTGTGTTTTGTTGATTAGTCATTAAAAAAAAATTATGACTATATAAAGTCTTCTCAAACTTGGTTTAGTTATGTAATAATTTTGGATAATTTATAATGCGTATGATTCTTAAAAATAATAATGTCATTGAAATTACGTTTAAGATTTTAAAAGGTGTGGGATATGATGGTTTGCAAAGGATGCATCATTAAAAATAATTATAGATGTGAATGAATTGGTTAACCTCAACTATTATTGTATTGGGAGGGAATGTGAATTTTTTGTTTATAATGATAATAATAATTGGGTCCATCCAACAATTGTTGACATGTATGTGGATTTGGTGAAAGCAAAAAGCAAATGAAAAGATAATTTATACAACCAACCCTTTAAAAAGGGGTGAAGGCAAAATTCATATTCCAAACCCCATAGAAGGATAACCCTTTCACACATAAGGGGGCATGACATCAAGTTGCGACTATTAACTATGGAAATGAACTTGTGAACAATAATGCCCACCACATTCTAAGCATTACGAGCAACCATGACAACATAGAGGTTGGTAAGGACGTTAACACAATTGTTGTCAAGGTATGTGTTTGAACAATCAACCTCAAAATTAAACCAAACTTAAATTCTATTGCAATGTATTTATGCAATGACCACAAGTTCATGGGATTAAAGTATGTCAAACAAGTGTTCATGGTGTGCAAAATCCCAATTTGCACGCATTTTTGCAACCAATGAAGGTATGGAGTTGAAAAACCATCTTGTTAAGTCTTGTAAGGCAAAAATTCAAGCAAACCAACAATTTGCAAAGAGAACATTAAAAATTAACATTGAAAATTGGAAGAGGGCATGATTGCCACCATATAAAGTGGAGGTGACAAATAAAAGAAAAATAAATGAGGCATGTGATGGAAAGAATGAATGGGATAACAAATTTTGAAGTTTTGTACCTCATTGGTTTAACATGGTTATTGTGAAGGTAGGTGACCAAAACCTTGTTGACATGGGTGAATTCTGTAGGTAGTTAGATAACTCATTTGAATATTTAAATCATGAGTTGAATGTTCATGTTTTCAAAGATTATATAAAACCTTTCACGAAATCTGAATGAACTCGGTTAAAAAAATTGTAGAAAACAACTGAGCTTGTAACATGCCTTGTGGGGTGTGGATGCAGATTAATGGAAAAAATTGGTGGATATTGGTTTGAATATGGCACCAAAAATAGGAGTGAACAATTGATATACATAATAGGTGTAGTTATGAATGTAAGCAAATACAAATGTGGGGGGAAAGTTGGGGTTGAAGCAAAATTGGTATGTTTTCACTTTGAACTTTTAAATTTACATGTATGTTACATTTAGCTTGTACTATGAGTGGGTGTGATTAGGGTTTGGGATCTTATTAAATTGTAGAAAATGGAATCCCATCAAAGCCCATCATTATTAGAAATGGCAATTGTGGGGTTGGATTATGTTTATAATAAAATCAAGTGAATCATTATGAATGCTCATAATTTGTAAACTATAGATGTGGAAAAATTAGATTTGGTGGATAAATAAAAATAAAATTGAAAAACAATTATTGTTCAATGTTACATGCAATGGTTATAAATGTGGCAAATGCCATATTCTGCCATTTTTTTGGAGTTTGAATTAAAACCATAGAAACAAAGTTATCAAAAATGACTAGGTGAGTTGAAAAGGTCCTAAAAGCATCCATTGTTTGAAACATTGAATAGTTGTATGTAATTGTCGAATTTGTCATGGCACATTTTTTAACAAATATAATTTTAAAAAAATTAGATACAAAATTTGAATGGTGTAAAGGTTATTACAAGAATTACAAAAATTGGGGCAAACCTTATTAGCATAGACTTTATTGGCACAATCGAGGTATATAATTTTAGACCTTAGCCAACATGAGGTGAAACATGCTTCCAAAAATAATGGTACTCATGGACGATATTACCTTTGTAATTTGGCATGGTATCCATGCCAAATTACAAAGGTATGTTCATTTTTTTAAGCTCATGATCATACAATGGTATGAAGGCAAATAAATGTCATTTCTAGTAGCCAACAATAACCAATATGTTGATGGTTGGGGTGAATGGGAATTGATGGGATGATAAAGTAAAAAAAGAAAAATCATATCTAGTACTCAAATGGATGTTAACATTCAAACATGTTTTTTGAAAACAAGGTTTCACACATTAAAAAAAAGAGTCATAACGAATAATACTTGAATGGTAGGTGTGATGAGATTCAAATATTAGAATAACCATTATGACCTCGAATAAACTAATTTCACATTCTTTGTAATATTATCTTAAATGACGTGAAGTTGTTGTGCATGTGTGATTTCACATGGGGGATTCAACAATTTTGATTAATTTTTACCAAAGAGAAGGTTATTACATCAAAAATTGTTTAAGGGATATGCCAATATCTAATATATTAATTCACTACGTTTGTCTGTTTGTCAATTAGTCAGTCAGACGAGGGTTTTGGGGGGTGGGGGAGGGAGAGGCCGGTGAAGCAGCAGGCGACCGGTGTCAGTCTATGACGGAGGTTGGACCACCACAGTTTCCGTGTACAAACTGTCTCCACAAAGCATTGTAGCCGTCCGAAGGGTAGGAATGACGGTCGGATCGCATCCCTCTCCCACCACACCAGAGGCGGATATAAAAACCTTCCCCTCCCCCCCCCATTACCAAAAGAACCGGTGGTTATATAGAGGAGCATGTTTTCGGAAATTTCAAAAACTTTCGAGAACCAAGGTTCAAAATGTCAGAACCAGGGTTTTGGGTTTTCTCACGTCGAGTAAAGGAGTAAATACCCAGATTGATAACCTGAAGGTACACACGGTTGGTTCTGATACTCACACAACGTCGGTCGAAACCACTGCGCGTTCGGGGTGGCTGGAGTGGCGTAACCACGGGTGTCCGAAGGTCACGGGTACCACTAGTATTTATTAAATGCACAATTCATATATATTTATATATGTATATTGATGATTTTTTTCCATTATGGTATATATACGTTTATGTATATTTAAATAATTCACAATATATAATAAATAAACCAAAATACATTTGAACATACATAAATATATAACCCAAAATCATGTATAGTAATATTTTAAAGATGCGATTAATTTAATGACTATTGCAACTAATGAAATATATCAATTTATTCATAGATGAAAATAACCTTAAAAATCATTCGTCACATAACATGAAAATATTAATGGTCGTAACATAATCACATCAAAGTCATAAAGATAATGTCAATACTTTAATTTTGATCTTATAATTACAAATATTCCCAATGTAGTTACAAATGGCAATTAGTCACAAACGTAGTGATTATATATTAGCTGATTTCTATTAGTTTTCATTATAAAAAAAATAAAGCAAAGCCTAGTTATAACAACCATTCATTTATTTACATTATAATGTAAACGTTATTTGTTTTAATTTTGGAACCCATAAATTTTTTTAAATGTATATATTTCCCATGGAAACAAATCAAATGTTATTATTTGTAATGATTTTGTGGGTGGTATTCATCATTTGAAATTCAATATCAATTTTTAAAAAAAAAAATCAAATTATTAAGTGCCAAAATTCAATGCAAATCTAAAATTTAAATTATGTTTAGGGTGGTTTAAATATGTGGATATTATAAATCTATATAACAATAAGATGGGAAAATTTTCACATAATACCTTCCAAATAAGATTTTTTTGACACATGTAATTTTTTTTATTTTTATTTTTTGGATATTTGTGAATATAAGTGGTTTGATGATTTGAGATTGGTTATAGGCCTCCTTTTAACATAAAGGAATTAATTATACAAAAATTGATGTAAAAGATGAAATGAATTTGAATGTGACAAATTTATGTAGATATGATCAAGTACGTATATGTAGTTATATATTTGAACAATGATATTATATTTTTCTTTCAATAAATTAATGAATTTTTTTGGTCAAGTTTGTTGTTACTTTTATTAGTAGAAATTCATAAATGCAAATATCATATTTTAAAATGTTGATTTAGAAAACCTATTTTAGATACGTTTGATTATTATTAAGAAGTTGATAATTAATTACCTAAATATCACCTTAATTTTTATAAAAAAAATTGATACCCTAATCGAATAGTTAAAATTTAATTTAACATTCCAATTCTCTATTTTTTTTCAAATAACTAGACCCAAATGTTCATTTTTTAAGAATATGAACTACCCAACATTGAAAAAAACATTGTTACATATAGCTATGGTTGTGATCTTTCCAATGAACGAGATATCATTTAATTCAAAAGACATTTGACACCTTAAATCTCATTCTAAACATTTGAAACTCCTTAAAAAATGAGAATTCATATTAAAAGTTTTAGGAGTTTCTTTTTCTAGTACTCCTAAACATTTTCAATTTGAATAAGTGAAGGTTGTGCTTTTTCAAGCTTTTGACATGCCTTGAATCTACATTTAACCCAATTTCAAAAAGACATTTTCTATTATTTTAAAACATTAATCTTAACCCAAAGTTAAGTTCATAATTTTGTGTAATTTAATTGTTTCATTTAATAGTTCAATTTCAATTCATAGGTTCTATGGTGTTGCTAATTGTTTAAAATCACAATGACTTTTAGCATTTGTATTTGGTTACGTTTTTTTTTGATATAATGAAACAAAAAACATTCATGTCCAAGGATGATTAAGGCATCCCACTTGAAACATAATTAGAACTTAAAAAAATTCCCACACTTTTTTTCCCTTATCAACACCTAAGAGTTCCTTTTAAAATCTCTACACAAACCTAGTATAATATCTTCAAAAGTGACACATACAAACAAAAGGAGTTGTCACAATGGACACCCAAAACATTTGTTGTTTACACAAATGTTTTAGTTTGCAAAAACAACTTAAGAGTTCTTCACATGTTTTCACTAGCAAAGCTGGGGACACCAAAGGTTTGAAGCGTCCCCACTTTGTCACATATGGGCACTTTTCTTAAGGAACACGTTTTGATTGTTGTAAAAGACAATAACATCCTTCATCATACATTGAATAGTAATTTTGATTTCTATCCCTTGTAGACCCACTTGCCATTTTCATTTCTCGTTTATGATTTGTTGTTATTGATTTAGGTGTGACATACATTATCGGGGTTTTTGGCATGAAACTCAAAATGTTTGTTATTAATAGTTTACAATTATGTTACCTTCATAGAATTGCACCATTGATAAAGCAACCCAAAGAGATGGAAAGAAATAGGATGGGGCTCACTGTGGCACACACCTGGAACTTGTTTGCAGTGGTGTGGTACTCAAAGTCGAACCCAAACTCCAGACACCATTTGGTTTACAGCACCAGTGCTCTTCAGGAAGGTGCAAATCATTTGACTTGGTACTGAAGGAAACAAGTTCAATTGTCTTTGCAACGAGACGACTGTCATACGTTAGTACAACAATCATGTCTCTTACAACAATTATGTCTCTCACCCAAAAGGCGTTGAGCTCATTGGCAGGACTGAAGATTCCAATACAAATCTCCCATCATACCATGACCAATGAATGCCAAGGGGAAGACACCCAACTGTCATTGCTGTTTCTCTCTCTCTCTCTCTCTGTGTCTCTATGCATGCCTAAACACACAACTCACACCTCTTTTGCAGTATCCATGTGCATGATACCTACAAAGAATATCATTCTTGGAACCTCTAGATAATCTTTCAGATGGATAAGACCTGTCTCGACTACCTGAATCATCATTCCAGGACCCTGAATAACTGGAGTCACGACCTGAGTAACGGCCCCAACTGGACCTCCCTGCACCATTGCCACTGTCTTGTGCACCCCGGTCTCTGCTCTCTCCTGCCAGATATGGCTGCACCCAGCTATTATCACTATCTCCATGGGACCTTGAAGGAGGACCACGGTCATCACCTCTGCCACTGGCAGAAGGAGGGCTTGGATAGTTGCTGCTTCGACCTCGGGGCAGCCACCCATTGCTGCGATCATCAACAACATCAGGATCACGAGATGCCCAGTATGTAGTAGCACGACTTGGTAGGTCAAACTCACTTTGCTTTGCATCCCACCGTCTGTCATCACCCATCCCACGAGCACCACCCCAGGTGCTACCTCTTCCTTCACCAGGCCTGCTTATTGAAGAAGCACCACCTCCAAGCTCACGATTCCTACTTTGAAATACACTTACCATATTGTCTCTCCAGGAGTCCCTCTCTTCTGTAAACCTTCCTGCCAATGCATTTGTCAACAGAATAGAATCTTCCATGGTCTGGCCAGTCCTTGCAATCCGCAAGTCAATTGGAAACAGTCCAGTTGTGTTCCACTTCCGTAACTGCTCCATCGAAAAGGGTCCCTGAACAGTCCCTGTAGGGTCCTTGTAATGCCACACCTTCTCATTCTCAATGATATCAGCTGAAGCAGCAGGATTCAACACACGGGCTTCTGGGAAAGTGACTGCAATGTTTGAGAGGGGGGGAAGAGTTGAGGCTGGGCCAACACGTAAACCACCTCCCTGGTATGACTTGGTCTGATCAAACACAGGAGGTGTCTGGAACTCATCTTTAGCAAACCTAGAGCCAGTTCTGTCCCCACTCCAATGGTCACTGCGACTTCTACCAGCAGCTCTCCAATCATCTGCATCACTTTGTGGCTCTTGAAGATAGTCTCTTTGGTCTTTTGTCCAACTTCGTCCTTCCCCCCTTTCCCCATTCCAGTACGGCTTCTCCTGAGAGAAGTTTATGTCACGCCCAAAGCTCTTCTCACTGGATCGGCCAGTTTCATTGTACCCCTTTTGACTCCAATCTCTACTACTGCCCACATTATTATTTTCCCTAATAGAAGAAGAAAAGCGCTTGTATCTATAGCTGCCCCAACCTCCTTTTCTGCCGCCAGAACTTGAGTCTTCAATATTACTGCTTTCCCAGCGATGATTGTATGGTGCTACTGACCGTTTCTCCCAAGAATTACCTGGTGGGAACTTGGAACGATAGCTTAGAAGACCATCTGCAGCATTCGCAATACATCACTCCAACCCTCCTAGAACAGCTATAGCCTCGAATTGCAAGCATCATAAAACAATATTGGGTGTGGGAATTAGAAGCAGGGCGTAAACTAGGGGGTGGCAGAATTCCAGAAACTCACTCGAACCTCTCTGAAAGAGCATGAGCAACAGACCTGTCATGGGTTTGTCATCACTGACATCAGACTCATAACCCGGTCCCATATGCGGGTCTGCACTGACTTCAGGTCTTGCCTGCAGCTTTGCTGCCCTGAATGCAGGGTTGTTCAGCTCCTCCAGTCTCTCCAACAACTCCCGCAATGTGAATGAGCCAAAATTAGGTCAAGGATACCAATGTCAAAGCCACAGATCCAAAAACCCTAAACAAGCCAAGGCCCCCAATACTACCCACTCTGGATACAGTCAGACACACCTTGCAAACATAACATATTTCAAAACAACTTGGCTCAGTTGAGTGAGATGCTCATGGGCCTACAATCACCATAGTATCCAAAAGGTAATGACTTTATTGCCATCAACGAAACTAACAATGTGCATAACAAGTACACTGACTACTACAGCAGTGAGCAAACAGAAAAATACTGTAAGAAAGGAGCATTGGGTGGTTGGATATTCTTTCTCCCAACCCTTCTCGCTGGCACGATCCTTAAGGTTGACCAGACGCTGTCGTTCAGTCTCAAGCCACTGGAGAGAAAAAATAACCAACATAGTATCTCTGGTGAGATGCCTAAACTGCCAATGCTTGATATTTGCCTGATCAAGTACAATAAAAAAGCAAGCCCAAAACCACAAAAACAAAATCCATACTCAGTAGCAGATCTCTGAAAAGGGTTTGTGGCTTACATCAATAACTTTTGCCTCCTGTAAATCTATTGCTTTCGCCTCCAGTTGGCCCTGTACAAAAAAAGGTCTTAAAACTGAACATAAATATATGACAAGTTGAGCACGTCAAAGCAGTAGTGCTCACAAACAGAAATGGATAATTACTGCAGAACTGAAAAAACATCTGCAGAATGGGAAAAAGTTAAGAGATAGAAAGCATGAAAATCTGAGTTTAAAGAACATACCACTGTCAGTCTCTTAATGAACCCACGCTTGATGGTTTGTTGCAATTGCTGACACTCCTCCTGTTTCCATTAGGGATATCAAACAAAATGTAAACAGATTTTTTCTGTCCATTTGATCTTTCACAACATGATCATAAAAACCACTTTCTATGAACGCTTCAATCTACTACTATCTGATGACAGCATGCTTCCCACGATTCAGCCAACCAACAATTCTGCAAACAGTTTTGTCAATTAGTGTAGTAATTTTTACAGAACCCAGCAAAAACCACTTTTTCTTTATTGATTTCTCCATTTCCAGAAATCCAGTAGGTACATCATTGGGTTGTCTCCCATATGACCAAATACATTCATATAATGCACTTCCAGCTAGCTGCAAGGTCTTTAGGGTTTAGGGTTTGAGGAATGAAGATGTGGAGGCAACGAATATAGATCACCTCACTGAAATCTTGATTGGACACGAGGTCAATTGTCAAATCTTCTTTCCTCTGAAGATTCAATATCTCCAAAACAAATTTTGTTAACTTCTTCCCTGCCCTATAAACTTCTGATTGCTGTCGTGTCCCTGCATTTGTGAAACAATGCATTTGTGTCATCATGCACCCCTCCTGAGTAAATGGATCCCACAACAAAAGAAACTCACTGACATTCAAGAACCAACAACATAAACCCAAATGACCAGGACAGGAACATTCCTCGAAAATAAGGTTACAAGTACTGAGAAGAACTTCTCCCTACTTCCACTTTATGTCAACCCAAATAGAATTGAGAAATGACCCAATTGTATGCACAGGAGAAGGGTCTAGCTTTAGACCCTTCCTGATTTAAGGCTCTCATCATGAGGCTGATAGGCTGAGTGGAGGGACTGAAAATCCACAAGGGTCTAAAGCTAGATCCTTCACAGGTGTAATGAAATGCCCAATTTCTTTTCCATCTTTTCTTTAAAACAGAAACTTCTAAAATCCAGAAGGCCCAGTTGACAGTCTGGCGGGGACCTTTCTGGATTCCCATGACATCTTCCACTGGGTGAGCGTCCACAAAATACACTAGAAAAAATCAGGTGTTTCTTTACAGTTAGAGAAATTTCAGATTCGACAACACATTAGCAAACAAGAGAATGAGGAACCCCAAACCCTAAAAAAATCCGGAGAGAAAACACCCAAGAAAGTAAAAGAACAAATGGAAAAAAAAAAAACCAGGAAATGAAATCTAAACCAAAAGTTGAGGAGTGGGTTTGAACAAAAAGTGACAACAAGTGCGGTCCTTCTAAGAGTATGACACATGGTAAAATCAATCCTCAAGACCCTTGCATTCGTAGTAGTGTGGCTATTACCTGTGACAAGAACGAGTCTGTAACACGTCTCCGATGTGCTGGCATTACCTGGAACACGTATCCTCACAAAAGTATCAACAACCTTGCGCTCAAACTCAGCGTCATCTAGTAAGTGTTCCAATAATGCTCTACGCAAATATATCAGGTTTATGTTTTTAGGAGTGATGGCGGCAAAATCATTTCTGTTGGGCCTCTCAAATTTCTCTTTGCTTCTTCTTTGGCCTCTCCGTCTATCTTTGGCTGGATCATGATCAAGTTTGTCCGCAGCACCACTGTCTCCTTCATGTGTGTTGTCTTTGACAGTCCTGTCGGCCTCCTTGAAACTCTTTGTTGCAGCACTGACAGGAGGGTTCTTCTGAGGAAAGTGTTCTTTGAGCTGCTTGTACATTTCAGACAACCCCATTGACTTCTTCTTCCCAAAGATGACTTGGAGTCTTTCATCACATGTGACCTGGTTCTTCTTTGTTGGATCCTGTAGCTGATGCTGCTTGATGTATGACCAAAGCAAATGGTGGACTGCAAGCTTTGTGAGGGGCTTGATTGGATCTCCATTCATGTGTATGATGAAATCCATCACCTCTTTTGATGCCCAACCTTCTATCTTCCGAGATGGAGGAACTTCGACAGCCATATCATCATCATAATAATCATCATCATCATCATTCACATCCTCTTCCTGTTCATATGCATTCTCTTCCTCTTCTTTCTCTTCCCCTCCTTCAGTAAAAGCAACTGCCTTGTTTTCCATTACAAGATTTTCAGGTGAAACTTTGATTTTCTTCCTGCTCCCTTTTCCCCTGTCCAAATCATTGACTCCATCTTTATCGTACTCATCATCTACAGCTCTTTCTGAAACAAAATTTAGCTTGTCAACATCAGAAGGATCCTGATTTTCTGTGTCGGAACGTCCATCTTCTTCTGCTGCATCTCCATGGTTTCCTTTCACGGGCTTCCCATTCTCATCTAGCTCAGGCATGGTCAATGATAGTCTGTTCTTGAGACCCAACCAATATTCCTTGAACATGTATTCATATGTCTCTTTATCCTCAAAGTTCACTTCCACCTGCAGACAAAAAATCCAGACACCCACAGCCGAGAGTTCCATCAGAAAGAAAAAGCCAACGCCCACAAACAAATTCCTTGAGGGGGAGGACATGGTTCTCAATTTACCGTGGTCTTTGAGCAGAAAAACCTGGTGACAGATAGAACTTGAGAGTTCATCTACTACTACTTGCAATTCAAAAGAACACCACCACCACCCAGTGGTGAAGACCCACACCCCCCCTCTCCCCCAAAACAAACAGTTCCAAGTAAATAAACCCAAAGTAGTTGTACCCCTTCAGAGTTCACATTCTGGTTGCGCTCAATCATGATCACAATCGGCAAACACTCCTCACATAACCCTTTGCGTTTGCGCACCCTGACAAAACCTGCGTCCTTGACACAGCCTCCACAATACGCAATTGGGCACATGTAACACTGAAAACTCCCTGGCTTAGTGCAAGCAGAGCAGAAATGCCATCCTGTTCATACATACATAAAAAAATAACACATGTATGGTAATGCAACAACAACAGCTGCATATAAAACCCCCACTGTGTAACAGGAGCATAGAAAAACTGCTGTGCTGTAAACCACATCAAGCAGTATGCAGGATCATGGAAAAATTGCTGCAAAAACCCACATCCAGCACTATGCAGGATCATGGAAAGATTGCTGCATAAAAACCCAAACCAAGCATTACTATGCAGGATCATGGAAAAATTGTTGCGTAAAACCCACATCAAGCACTATGCGGGATCATGGAAAAATTGCAGTATAGACCCACATCAAGCACTATGACGCAGGATTATGGAAAAATTGATGCACAAAAACCCACATCAAGCACAAGAAAAACTGCAAAAGGTGCCAAGGGGAGGGAATTCACCACAAATCCATGCGCCTTTCTTCTTGAAAAAAGCAGCATCGCGACCAATGCAGTTCAAGTGATACGCCTTTGGACAAGATCTGCAGCAACGATAATGTGATGATTAGCAGGCCAATTTTCTTCTGCATATACCCAACTGCTTGGTTTTTTCAAGAGAAGAAGAATACAAATGCACCCTAATTCTCCTCCTTCTCCACCTCCTCTTCCATCTCCAGAAATCAACCATCTGAGATCCCCACAAGAAGCTTCTCTTGATTGTCCATGGCAAGCAGAATTTGACAAGAGGATCTGAGGTAGGTGCATGCAGCAGCCATACTTTTTGTCGCACATTACAAGATCACCACCATCAAAGCATATGTAGCAAACATCTTCTTCTTCTTCTTCTTCATCTTTCTTTCGTTCATCATTACTACCATGTCCTCCTCCTCTCCTCTTGCTGCTGCTGCTGCTACTGCTGCTAGGTTTCTTCTTCTGTCGCTCGTCCTGCAGTAATGCTTGAACACGCTTCTTCTCATTCTGATGATATGACGCCGCTTCCTTTCCCAACTCCCCTTCATCCCTGCGTACCGCCTCCTCCTCCTGACGTGGGTCTAGCGTTGTTGGGTGTTGTTGTTGCAGAGCTTCGGGAGCTTCCGACATCTGCTTCTCCTCCTCCTCTTTGACTCGAGCTGCTGTTTCGAGCTTTTGACGTTTTGGTACGTCTTCTTCTTCTTCAGCAGCAGCAACTTCTGCTGTTTCTTCTTCTTCTTCTTCTTTTTTGCCTTTCACAGTCTCCTCCAGATTCATGGCTTCTTGTTGACGACCTGCCGCTGCAGATTCTTCTTCAAGTTTGGAGGCTACAAAACCGACGTCTTTGACAACAACATCACTCGCAGTTTGTGCGAGGACTAAGGTTTGAGCATCATCATCATCCATGGACTCGATGCAGCTTCTTTCCTCTTTCTTCTTCTTCTTCTTCTTCTTCTTCTTCTTCTTACTTTGCCTCTTCTCGTGGATTGCACTCGTTACAGGTTGTTGTTGTTGTTGTTCTTCTTCTTCTTCTTCTTCCTCTTACTGTGTCTCTTCTCGTAGATTGCTGCACTCGCCGCTGTTTGTTGTTGTTGTTGTTGTTCTTCTTCTTCTTCTTCCTCTTACTGTGTCTCCTCTCGTAGATTGCTGCACTCGCCGCTGTTTGTTGTTGTTGTTGTTGTTGTTGTTCTTCTTCTTCTTCTTCTTCTTCTTCCTCTTACTGTGTCTCTTCTCGTAGATTGCTGCACTCGCCGCTGTTTGTTGTTATTCTTCTTCTTCTTCGCAATCCAGCTATGTTGGGACCTGAAGCCGTGAAATTTTTTTTGTTGCCCCCTCTTGTTCAATTTTTTTTCACCAGAAGAAGTCGCGCAGACGACGCATCGATATTGTTGGGAGCTGACATCGCAGAGGCACATGAGCGTTCTTTGTCACGAAAACATCAATAATAGATATGCCTTAGATTGACAATCACAATCTCGTCGATGAGGAAGGATTGTGAACATCGTCGCTCGTCGCTCGCATATAGCTGCTTCCGAGTTGTGGGTGGGGAAGAGGAAGAGAGAGAGAGAAGAAGGGAAGAGGTGTGGACGGCAGCGAAACTCAGAGAGAAAGCGCAGGATTAGGGTTAGAGGAATTAGGGTTTACTGCGAGACAAAGCCAATCTCTCTCTCTCTCTCTCTCTCTCTCTCTCTCTCGCACAACAAAGGAAGACAGACAGGCCACATGGGGACACATCTTGCGACTTCTCGACGGAATTGCGAAAGGAAAAGCTTCTTCAGTTTCTGTGTTTTCCCTGGAGAAGATTTCGGCAACCAGGAATAACGGTGGTGTTGTGTATGAGAGAGGGAGGGAAGGAGGGAAGAATGTGATGCTCCAGGAAAATGCGAAAGGGATGATGATGATGAAGATGATGCTCAAGCTAAGATTGGATTCAGCTGCTGCAGCAACAAAGCCAATCTGCAGTTTGCCAATTTATGGTATGCGTCTTGATCATCTCTGCAAGCTCAAATTTTGGGTTCTGCAAGCTCAAAGTATGCATTTTTAGCATCATGATTTGGTAGTGCCAGTAATCATGCTGGAAAGGGGAAGAAGAAGAAAAGGAACTAGCCTGGTAATCTTGATGCCAAATAGGGTTTAGGAGGCTGATTAGGAAGGAGTTTTTTCCAGCATCATTTTTCTTCTTTTGTTGATCCACAGTCCTGGGCTTTTAGAGTAGCATTATTAGCATTACACATCTTGTTGTATTAAGCTTTTTATCACCAGTGTTCTTCCAAAGATCTACACAGCAAAGTCTCAAGGAGAAGGAAGCGGAGGCGGCTTGGTCAGTTTGTTTTTCAATTGTGTTTTTTTCCTTCTTGGCTTGAAGATATGTGGGCAAGTGTAAAGTGAGTGAGATGAATTGGTGTTTGTTTTTTTGGTTTTGCAGGCAAGTTGAAGAAGATCTGTGTTTTGCAAAATGGCTTATGGTTCCTCCCAACTTTTGATACCAAATTTTGTTGTTGTGATGTGTTGCAGTACTGATGTTGGATTCCTTCCAAAATGACATTGACAAGTCTGAGAGTATTGTTGGATCCAATTCTTATACACCTCTCTCTGTCTACATCAATCACCAGGAGCTGATGATGTCAGTGGCTAGTTAGTCATTTGCAGCTAATTGTCACTGCTATTCATGATGGAAGATGATGGCCTTCTGACACTTTGTGTGAGAAACTCATTGTACGGTTAAGACTGCATGCAATGTTATGTTCAAATTTGTTGTTGTGTGAGATTTCTCTGCAATTTTCATATATGTCTGTATATGTCATTGGATCCAAGGTTGGGTAGTCGAGATCTAACTGTATTGTGAGTGTGTATCTCTTTTGCTTGGATGGTTGCATGTATTCAAAACCGTTGGAAGAATTATGTGTGCATTTCACTGTCAGCTCAGTTCACAAATTTTTATTTGCATCATAGAGAGATTACTTAGGATTGCCTTTTTCTTCAGAATTGCTGATGGTTGTTGTGGAGTACAATGTTCACTTCTCTGAATTCAAGAGACATAACAGGAGTTTTGTTTATTACAGACGGATTTTGCCACTTATTTTGTTTTTCGTAATGGATATCATGATGCAGATATTCCATGAACAAGAATCGTGGGCTGAAGATTCAGGTTTGTCTTTTTGTTCCCCTCCCCCTACTTCCCACTCCATCCCTTCTTAAGCAATTTGAACTCATGGATGTCTTCTTTGAGAGAGTGATAAGCAACATGTGCAGTTGGGTTGCAGTCATGGCAGACTGCAGCATTTTGCAACGAACGCACAACATTTTCTGAAAAAGAACAAAATCGATGCATTTTGCAACAACCTAATAATGCCCACATACAATCTAGGATCGAACAAAGCAAAAAAACGCTATTAAACAAAAACCCGCCATTGGAATTGATGATTGGGAACAATTGTTGATTTGAAGCCCTCATTGATTCTTAGGTTATTATGAAGGGGGAAGTGTTTTGCTTTTGGAATTTGCCTTAGTTGGGGATCGGTTTCTTGAAAGTCCCTTAAAAATCAGTGTTAGTGTTTTGGCTTCAAACACACAATAGTGAAAGAAAACATCAAGGTGTAACTCACATTGCTTTTGCAACTTTGCCTAAAATTTGACATTTCAAATTTGAGACCTTTGTATCATGTACGTGGCAATAGAAAATCCAAGGATTTGTTACTTCTTATTTTGGTTTTCGACGATGAAAGAGATTTTGATGGAATGCACACTCAATTTGATATCCATATCCCCATCTCATATGGACATAGTCGAAAACAATTGTGCAATCTTGTAAAGCACATATTGCATCAAACTATGTGGAGGCCGAATTCCCCAAGATTTTTTGCTTTTTAGATGGAAATGTATTTTTGTGTTTTTACATTCACAATAGTGACATCTAAGCACCAAATAAAGCTTTTTTCAAATTCCACAATCCCATCAACAAAAGCATGTTTAATTACAAATCACAAGTTTAGTTTTGGGCTTCTTAACAACTAATGACTATATTCATGGATTTAGGGTTTAGGGTTAAGACCCTAAACCCATTGTTTTTCCTTTACACTTTAAAGTACTAAAAATCAATTGTTGTTCCTTCTTACTAGGACTTTCTAGTACCACAATTGCACGTGGAACATGCAATTGGACATCATAGATTCCACATTCACACATTCACAAATGGGAAAAGACTAATAAACCTTTAATACCTTAGATTACAAAGTAAGAATGTATTGAAGGCAAGTTTTGGTCTTCTTAACAACTAATGACTAGATTCATGGATTTAAGGTTTAGCGTTGAAACCCTAAACCCGTTGTTTTTACTTTATATTGTAAGTACTAAAAACCAATTGTTGTTCTTTCTTACTAGGAATTTCTAGTACTACGATTGCATGTGGAGCATGCAATTGGACATTATAGATTCCACATTCACAAATGGGGAAAGACTAATAAACCTTTAATACCTTAGATTACAAAGTAAGAATGTATTGAAGGCAAGTTTTGGTCTTCTTAACAACTAATGATTAGATTCATGGATTTAGGGTTTAGTGTTGAAACCCTAAACCCATTGTTTTTACTTTATATTGTAAGTACTAAAAACCAATTGTTGTTCTTTCTTACTAGGACTTTCTAGTACTATGATTACACTTGGAACATGCAATTGGACATCATAGATTCCTCATTCACAAATAAGAAAAGACTAATGAACCTTAGTACATTAGATTACAAATTAAGAATGTATTCAAGGTCATGGTACCATATTCGACTCAACAAGACCATGAAATCCAATCCTTTTTAACCAATGCATGAAAGTTTCATTTGATGGTGTAGAAGGTACCTTGTTTGGTAATGCACACCTTGAAGCAAATGGGTTGAATTACAAGTTTGAATTATCATCCAAACACTTCGTACAAACCAAACACCCAACACATGATGCCAAATCATCGGAAATAGGTTACCATGTTAGGTCAAGGCCAATCCACAAGGTAACCCTAGTAACCCACATTGTTCAACATGTGGTTGGCCTCGAACAAACAATAATACATGGAAAGCAAAGCCAATCATTGCTCGAATTCACTCAAGCCAAATGGGCCACCCTTTAGAAGCCTTTGGAGTCTATCACATGGATTGACATAATGAAACCACACTTGGGTCACCTTCAATAATAAGTGATCTTGCAAGGGGCACTATTTCCAATGTAATTTACATTGTTTAATGCTTCACTCACACGGTGAATTTTTTGCATGAGCTTGGAGAGTTTTTAAACCCTTCATTCTTACGACATTCCCTTTGAAAGTTGTTAATTCTAGGGACGACAATTCATCCATTGGTTTAAATAGGACATGTTTAAGTTCCAAAGAAGGCTTCAAATTGGAATCTATTTGCCTAATTCTTTAAGTGTGGAGGAATGTAAAGATACCTTTCGAAAGTTTTCTTTTGAAAGTTTTCTTTTCAAGAACATATTCACAAGCATATTTTCAATATCTTATGCATATCGATTTTCATCCCAATTCTCTTGAATTGAATTTGAGCTCAATTCAATATATTTGAATTCAATTCAATTCGTAAGTACTGTCATTTTATATTTTTATTTGAAAATGAAACTTAATTTTCATAAAATCAATTCAATTTTTTCATCAATTGACCATCACTAATAGTGTACAATAATGAGAAAGCCCAAATGGATGAAATTATTTGTCCTAGCATCATTATTCTAAAGAAAGTTGCAACATTATAAGAAGTTCATTCCAATAATGTGCCCAATACGACAATCATGATCAAATTATAAAACTATAAAAAGACCATAAATTGAATCCACCAACATAATTTAAACTTTAAAGTTTTAAAAAACCCAATATAAGTTGTTATTTAAAAACTAATTTCAACAAATCATTTGTAAATATTTTTGGAAAGTCGGGGGTTTTTTTTTTTTTTTTCAAAATTTAAAGACATCAAATTCTAACATCCACATCTATGGAGACAAGTCCAATAACTTGCAAATGGATGAATGAAGGATGAAATCAATGAAAATCCTCATCTTTTAATTTTTACCTATAGCTTTTCCACCAAGCTTGGTTTTCTTTTTCTCTTCAAATAGTTTCACATTTATTTTTATATTTTTAGTATCCTTTATTAGGCTACTAAGCAATTTGTTCCTACTATTTTTTATTATTTTTTAATTTTATGAAAAAAACATGGGGAAAAGAAATATGTTCATCATTAGAGAAAAAATATTACTTATAAAACCAAGGGTGTAATGGGGTGGAGAAAGAGAGGGGGTTTGGGGGGGGGGATCCTAAAAGAAATCCTTATTATGATATGTAAAAGATGTAAAAATAGAGAAAGACAAATACCTTCACTAGTAAGTTCACTAAATTATCACACGTGCTTGGAAAGAAAAGGCCTACATATAAAAGACAAACAACGAATAAAGGAATCTCTTTCTCTCTCTCTCTCTTTCCAAGAGTGAAAGAAAAGTTAGGAAATGAAAAGAAGAAGAGGTCAAAAGACAAAACAAAGTCCATGGTGTCAAATGAGGGTACAAAAAAAGAGGACCTCGAATGGGACTTGAATGAGCCCTTGGGATTGAGCGAGAATTTGTAAAAGAAGAAGAAGAAAGAAGAAGAGACTTGGGAAATTTTTTGGGACCTTGGATGAGACCTCGTACATAGGATCTCACATCTCCATTGGGACCCTGGATGAGAACCTTGGAATGTGAACCTTGGAGGGAGGCATTGGATGGAAAATCAGATGAAACCGTCAGAAGATCTCAAGATGGGCCCTTGGATGAAAGTATCTTGGATGGGATCTGAAATCTCCATGAAACCTTGGATGAGACCTAGGAATGGAGAGAACCTTGGGGAAGGAGACATTGGATGAGACCTAGGAATGAGAGATTTCATATCTGGATGAGACTTCGGGGACCTTTGAAGAAGGAGACAGTGGATGGGACCTCAAGATGAATGAAATTTTGGCAAAGATCTGGGGATGGAGCCTCTGATGTAACCTCAAAAATATGAGGACCTTGGATGGGATCTCGGATGGTGGATGGGATCTTGGATAGGAACCTCGGATGGGGATCTCGGATGATGGATGCAATCCTGGATAGGAACCTCGGATGGGATCTCGGATGGTGGATGGGATCCTGGATAGGAACCTCGGATGGGGATCTCGGATGATGGATGGGATCCTGGATAGGAACCTCGGATGGGGATCTCGGATGATGGATGGGATCTTGGATAGGAACCTCGGATTGGGATGTCGGATGTGGATGGGACCTCGGATGGTAAGTAGGTGCCTACTATGGATGAGACCTCCTCATGGATGAGACAACGAACTCAGGATGAGAAATGAAATGAAATTTCGAAACGCAGGAAAGATGCAGGTAGGTAGGTAGGTAGGTAGGGAGGGAGGTAGGTCGGTAGATGGTAGGTAGGTAATTTGGATGAGACCCCGTGGATGGACGGATGGATGGACGGATGAGAGAGATCTTTGGATGAGAAATGACATGAATTCAAAACGCAGCAAAGCAGCAGGCAGCAGAAGAGTAGCTGAGAAGAAGAAGAAGAGAAGAAGAAGATGAAGATGAAGATGATGCGATTTGAGTGAAGCTTCAGGCCGGGATTGTAAGCGAAAAGATTATGGCAGCAGACGAGCACAACAGAAAGGGTTACCAGTTTCCTGTTCTTTCTCATACCAGGTTTGTTTTTTTTGTTTTTGTCTTTTGGTGCTGCTGAGATTTGAAGTCTGGTTGATAAGATTTTGTCCCTTCTTCTTCTTCTTCTTCTTCTTCCTCCGATTTTTAGGGTTTTGGAGGGAGGCCTTTTTCCTCTTCATCTTCTTTCTGATGGGTATGATGATGATGATGATGATGATGATGATGGTGTTGATGATGCATGAATGAAAGGTATACTTTGCAACTGAGATTTTCATTTTTATTTTTATTTTTTGGGTTTGATAAACTAAATCAGTGTTTTGTTCAAAAGTTGCAGATTATACCTATACAGAAAGATTAGGATTTTATGTTTCTTTGAGATGTTTTGAAGGTAATCTTGAAAAGTGTTTTTTCCCCCAGTTAGGGTCTTTTGTGATGAATTTTGTTTTGTTTATTAGACTGAACAACTATGGTAACTCTCAATCTGGAGGAATTTTTTAAAAAACTGATCTGATTCAAAGTAGTGCCTGCCCTTGCTTGATTGATTCATGCATCTTGCAGAGTGAGATGATTCCTTTTGAGGTGTAGTATATTTTAATTGAGCTGGAATATATTGATTGGGGGTGTATTTTTTAGGGTTGTGCATTTCTTCAACAAACAGACAATGGGTGGCAGATCAGAAATTTCTTGTTATTACAAAATTGCAGGTGGTGATGGCAAGAAGGTTTATGTCTTCTAAAGGGTCATTGTGGTGAATGAATGGGGGGGGGGGTCAGCAGCTGTAAACATTGTGTGCCTGGAAGAAAGCAAAACAGTTACTATGTTACATCTGTGAAGCAGGGAATTGGGGGCTGGTCTCTTGATGTAGAAGTCAACTTGATGGCCAAACTATCAAATGTGTAAGTCTTTGCAGCAAACGAGTATTTGTTTCGCCAAATGTTGTTGCTGTCCACAATCAAAAAACTCATTGGGTAACAGTACATGATGAACCTTCTTCTATTAGGTGATAATCAGTAGTTCTTGGTCATGCAGAAACTGGTTCATCTGTTTCTAAGGTGATCAATCCAATTGTTGAAAACTGCATCTTTCTTTCTGAATGAATTGGCTACAGAGAACTTACACCTTCAACTCACATATCTCTCTTCAGGTTTTGACTACAAGCCACTTTTTCTTTCAAGTCTGTATGTATTGGGGAAGAGAGAGGGCTTGGAGGCAATGAAATTCTGCATCGAGTAAGCTGCAGTTGATGTCTGGGGCAACTCTTTTTCTGGAGGAGAGATTGCAGATTTGTTCTTGAGGCTTGTGTAATGTAGTGTATGAAGTGCTGGCAAACACTGGAAGAATGTCTCTCTCAGACAAGCATACCAAATAGAGCAAGCTAATTACTGCAGGCACCAACCAGTGGGAGTGTGACCTTGAGAGTCCCCTTGCAAGATCAGTGAACACAGAAGGCCCGTAATGCTGCAATGGGTCAATGTTATGGAAAGGCGATTTCAGCAGATGATTTTAAACAGGAGGAAGTGAGCACAAAGCCTGCAAAATATGGGTCCAACAACAGTAGTCATGGGAGCTCCAATAGAAGCAATGATGGTGGAGTATCGCCATTGAGATATAAAACTTCCTTCAATAGTCTACAATCACCCAAACATCCATCAGCTAGCCCTGTCCCTCACTATGGAAACTCACCTTCAAGCACACCTCGTCGGCTGTTCAGGCGTCCATTTCCACCACCTTCACCAGCTAAACACATTCAGTCATCTCTGGTGAAAAGACATGGCTTGAAGCCCAAGGAAGGGACAATACCTGAAGCACCTGAAACAGAAAAACCTCTCAACAAGTTTTTTGGATACCCTAAAAACTTCACATCCAAATATGAGCTTGGACATGAAGTTGGCAGAGGCCATTTTGGACATACATGTTATGCAAAGGTTCGGAAAGGAGAGCTCAAGGGGCAACCAGTTGCTGTCAAGATCATTTCCAAAGCCAAGGTGCTTATCTCTTGACCCAATTCCCTCATCAAAATTTACTTGATTAGCCTCATCAGTTTGGAGTATAAGGGCAAGTAACTCTATGTTCAAATACTCTGAAGTAAGGGGACAACAGGGAATGTGAAAAGTATTGGACAAATGTTAGAAAGTGTGGACTGATTGGTGGTAATCTGAATTGGGGCCACCAGATGACAACTGCCATTGCCATAGAGGATGTGCGAAGGGAGGTGAAGATACTCCGAGCTCTATCAGGGCATCAGAACTTGGTGCGCTTTTATGACTCCTGCGAAGACAATCTCAATGTTTACATTGTCATGGAGTACGTGCTTCTTCACACTGAGCAAAACTTCCTTCATCACCACCTTAATGTTATGAGGATTCTTATCATTTGGCAGCTTGATAGTTGAGTTTTTATCTAACTTAAAAGTTTATGTTTTGGATGTTTTTAGGTTATGCGAAGGGGGTGAACTTTTGGATCGAATTTTGTCTCGGTATGTTCCAATATGAACCTTTGGGAGACTCTTGTTTCTGTTGTTGTCCTTGCTTTCCGCTGCAGTATAGTGAAACAAATCCAAGATACCAAAATATTAACCAACAGTGGAAGCACAAATAGCACTTGAAGGTCTCATGTTTTGTAGCACATGTGGGAAATTGTAACCTTTCAGATAGGTGTGAGAGCCCACACATCTATAACCTACCTTTTTCACTATGATTGGTGTTGGATGTGTGTGTTGAGCAGAGGAGGGAGGTACACAGAAGAAGATGCAAAAGTGGTTGTGCATCAAATTTTGAGCATTGTGTCTTTCTGCCATTTACAAGGTGTTGTGCACCGTGACCTCAAGCCTGAGGTACCTTCTTTTCAACACCCGTCTTCTCAGTTGATGCCAATTCTCTCTTCCTGGGAAGACTGCAGGAGAGAGGCAGGTTTTCATGGACAGAACTGGAATTATAATCACCTCTGATAAACATATGGGACTCACCATTTGTGGGCTGAATCTTTTGTTAATTTGATGTGTGTAGAATTTTCTTTTCACGACCAAGGAAGAAAATGCTCAGTTGAAGGCTATTGATTTTGGGTTGTCAGACTTCATCAAGCCTGGTATGATTGGATGATGCTGATTCATTTATGGATGGCATTCATTCTTTGCATCTGACAAGTGTGTACTTTGCACTTAGCTTATTTCATAGCAGTTCTTGTTGCCATCAGTAGAGACAAATCTTGTTACCAAGGGATTAGAAGCATTGCAAAGGTTTTACGTGAAGAAATTGTGCTAGAATGTTCTAGTGTATACACCTTGGTGGTAGGTCCCTGCAGTTTATCCCTACCACCTCTGATCATGTAAGTGTGGGAGAGTAAATGAAATGTGTTGTTTGGTGGATTGATATGGGGGTTGCAGATGAGAGACTGAATGATATAGTGGGGAGTGCATACTATGTTGCTCCAGAGGTTCTACACCGTTCATATTCAATGGAGGCAGATGTGTGGAGTATTGGGGTCATCACATACATTCTTTTGTGTGGCAGTCGCCCATTTTGGGCTCGCACAGAGTCTGGAATCTTTCGGGCAGTGCTGAGAGCTGATCCTAGCTTCGAGGAGGCCCCTTGGCCTTCTATATCTCCTCATGCTAAGGATTTTGTGAAACGTCTACTCCACAAAGATCTTCGCCGTCGCATGACAGCTGCACAAGCCTTAGGTATTTCAACACTTAGTATGTAAACACAAAGTCTGATATGGAAAGTATGAGTGCAAAGGGCTAGGTATCATTCAGGAGTGTGGGTTATACTTTGAAGATATTTATGGCATTTGTGTTTGGGTCTTTTTAGCGCATCCATGGATTGGAGGGAACCAGAAAATACCCCTGGACATACTGGTGTACAGACTTGTGCGCTCGTATTTAAAATCATCTTCCATGAAGCGTGCTGCCTTGAAGGTGAGTCTCTGCATTTTCTTTCTTGCCTTGGATTTTGCAAGGGGCTGGCTGCATTTAAAGTATGTAGGGTCCCTTTAGGGTTTAACCCTAAGCCCTAAACCCACCCTAAACCCTTTTGGTCCAAATAGTATGGGAAAATAGTTGTCTTCATTTGGGCAGATTGATTTGGTGGGTCTCATGTGAAAGGAGAGTCTATAAGTGAATTCAACTCAAGGCGATGATGTTACTGACAACAAGGCTTTCGGCTTCCACTTAACTGTCTGATTGGATATGGTTAGCACATAACAGTTGCTGCTGCAATGTGAAAGGAAAAAAAGTTACTGAAGATCTATGTTGGCTTGCTGCAGGCACTGTCAAAAACTTTGACAGAGGATGACCTGTGTTATTTGAGGGCTCAATTCATGCTTTTGGAGCCCAACAAAAGTGGTCGGGTCTCCTTTGAGAATTTCAGAATGGTGCGGGCTCTTGTTATACCACCCTTTTGCATTTTGACTCTCTGACCTTTAGACTGCCAACATTAGGAACCAACTCTTTTGCAAAATTACACTGTGAGCAGTATCAGTGAAAACATTGGTACACAGTTTTTGAGTTTTCCCAAACTCAAGAGGCCCTCTAAGTGGTTACAAGATTTTTCCTTCTGCAAATCATATGTTAAGAGGTTTTTTTTCTAGATGGGGTTATGGAGAGATTTGGATTGTAGTCGTTCTCATTCTGTCTCAGTGGAATCTCTAACTTGCTTTTTTGGTTTCCATTGGTTTCTTTCTTGGGAGAGTAAATGCGGAGCATTCTTCTATGCTGCTTTTCAGTTGGCCAAATTACCTCATCTTAATCATTGTTTTTTGGGTGGAGCAGGCATTGCTTAAGAATGCAACAGAAGCGATGAAAGAATCTCGAGTCACAGAGATCTTATCCACTGTAGGTTTCTTCAGCACTTTCTATCAGATTTTGCACTAGTCAGAGGGGGCATGTGGTCTTATATAGTTCATGGTTAACAGTTTCAGGCTTTGGGTTTGAGATTTGCAGTCAAGAATTTGTGTGTAATGCAAGATTGTAGCATAAGTCAAAAATGAGAAGGATGGAAGGGAGAGAGGGTGTTTCCAATTTGAGACATGGTGGCAGGGTTTTAAAGTTTGGTGTTAACACAGCTTTTTGTGTGGGACGTCCGACACAGATGGATTCACTATCCTTCAAGAAGATGGACTTCCCAGAGTTCTGCGCGGCAGCTACAAGTGTGCATCAGTTGGAAGGCACAGATAGGTGGGAACGACATGCACGGGCAGCTTATGATATTTTTGAAAAAGAGGGCAACAGGGTTATTTCAGTAGAAGAACTCACTCGGGTATGCTCTCTTAATCCACCCCTCAGAAGATGCCAACCAAGACCTTAAAGTGATGTAACTTTAAGGTCTTGGGTGGGCAGATTACATCATTTTCTTCATCATATTATACAACATAATCTTCCGGTTTTGAACACACTCATAATAGTGACCAAAATGATGTCATGGAGTGACCTTGCCCTTGCCAATTATGCTGTTGGGTGCACTGATGGGTTTTTGCTAAGAAAGAAGTTTCTGAGTCACCAAGCCTTTCAACAGTCAGTACCCTAATATTACTATCCACCAATGGGGCAATTTTTTGCAGGAGGTGGGATTAGCATCTACAGTTCCAGGACAAGTGTTTCATGAGTGGGTACGGCAAACAGATGGAAGGCTGAGTTACATTGGTTTTACAAAGCTACTCCATGGTGTAACTGTGCGGGCTGCTGCCACTCGGAGTCATCGATAAACTCCCCCAAAAAAACCTGTCTATTATCAGTGTTCATTCACAAATGACAAAGGACTTCATCGCATTTGTGTCAAAGACGCTCTGGTGTTCTCACTTGGAATCTGTGTCATCTGTCACCACACGTTTGTTCCCATTACGTACATACTTGCGTTTCTATGCCATAATTTTATTGAGAGTAAGTAATTACTGCTTTGATCTCTTCAGTTTCATTACTCTATAATTGGTGGGAGGGGGCGAGGGGAGGGGGAAACCACACACATAAGTTGCAGTATAACCAAATTTATTACTCACCAGTTTGGCTTAGTAGAGGAAAAAAAATTTGGAGTCAGGATGTTTTGAACTCTTCAGGATCAATCGCCACATGAGCCCCGTTCCAGGCGCGCCCAAATGATGGAGGATTGACACACTTTCTTTTTTTTGTAAGTTTCTGAATTTGGAGGTTTATTAGAACTGGCCGAAATGTTGGGGGCATTATTATTATAGGGGAAGTTATAGTGTAATTAGAGACGATCATTGGTGGGTGTGTACAGGCCAACCACCAGCAACAAGGAGTTTGTAATAAGTGGTCAATTTGTTTCCAATTGTATGTTTGGTGGTGCAATGGTGGCATGTTTTTGTCTCTCATCTCCTCTCCTCTCCTCTCCTCATGCAAAATGTACCCAATTTGCTTGTCTACGTTCCTGAAGTTTATTAATGCATTTGGAGCACTCAGTTGTAAGACCCGTCCCACTCCTAAAAAGTAGGCATAAAACCCCTCGTCTTGCAGATTCTGGTTGTATAGGGAAGATTACAAGAGGATTACAACAAGGAGAAGATTATGTTTCAGAAAATCTTTCCTTTTTTCAAGGTGAACAGATTCTATTGTAATAGTAAGCAGATTATAACGAGATTACAACTATGTGAAGATTATGTTTCATGGAATCTTCCTTCTTTTCAAGTTTTTAGCAGAATCCTTTGTAGATAGTAAGAAGATTATGACAAGATTAAAACTAAGAGAAGATTATGTTCCATAATAAGTATCTTCTTTCCAAAGGTTTTTAACAGATTTCCGGCTGTATCAAAAGATTCCGAGAAGGATACGGTAGGTATCAAAAGATTCCGAGAAGATTACAGCATGTATCAAAAGATTCCTAGAAGATTACGGCATGTGTAAGAAGATTCCGAGAAGATTACGGCATGTATAAAAAGATTCCGAGAAGATTACGGTATGTACAAAAAGATTCCGAGAAGATTACGGTATGTACAAAAAGATTCCGAGAAGATTACGGTATTTATTATCATCAGGAACGAGGTTCCCACGACGACGACGACGACGACGACGACTTCATCTCGTGATGGCAACGTTCATCTACCTCATGATACCGACGTTCATCTATCGGTGCGTTCATCCTGTCTCCTGATGACGACGTTCATCTGTCGGTGCGTTCATCCTATCTCCTGATGACGACGTTCATCTGTCGGGGCGTTCATCTATCTATCTCATCATGACGACGTTCCCTCTCACTGAACGTCTTTCGTTACACGATTGATGAAGTTCCCCATCGGGGATCGTCATGTTGAACGCGTTGTTCCCATCAACGGCTACATTTGAACGGAAGCTTTGAACGGAGGCCCTTCTTTTTTGTTTGTTGTTGTCGTTGATGCGGTTTTGCTGTTGGTTCGCTTTGCTTGCGGCGGTTTTGTTTCTTGCTAGGCCTGGCGCTTTGCTGCTGATGTTCGTTCTTCGAACGAGGCTTCCAGGAGGACTCCTCAGGAAGCTCAAGAATTAATAACTGTAACGTATTTTCAACCACCTCTTCTCTTTCTTAGGACATCAAATCAATTAATCCTTTTTGGCTTTTTCCTCATTATGCAAAACCAATCGTGTTGTTAGATAGTGCAAAAAACAAGAGAATACTTTACTCGTTTGCTCACACAGATGGTTCTTGTTTCTTGTTGTTCTTGCTGTTTTCGTAGGTGTGCTGCTGCTGCTGAGAGTCATTATTAGTTTGTCCGACGATTACGACAAGTCGGTGATCATCATGTCGTCGGCGGGAGGGAAAGAGAGCTTGGATTTCCGATTCACAAGATTAGGTTGCTTGATCAGGTGATTCCGCTGTTGTATTTCTTTCTTGTTTCCTCTTCCTCTGTAACCAACAGTCTTCTGCTTTTGGACTTCTGTTTTGGTTTTAAATCCACGGGACGAATCTATTGGACTAGTCCTCCTTTTGGTTTTACGTTTTTTCTGTTTCTTCTTGTGTTTTGGCAATGATCGACCTGCAGTGAGGCTTATCATTTTCTTTGGTGAAGATTTGTGGGCTGGATGAAACTGTAATCTGTTGAGAAGGAAGAGAGAGAGAGAGAGAGAGACGGGGTTTAGAGTTTGTTTTGGTGACGTTTTGCTGGTTTCGCTTGGTGGACTGGACTGCCAATAGAATGCTGTTTCAAGCAGTCTTGGCACAGAGAAAGAAACGACGCCAAAAAGGACTCGCTTGCATGGATAGATTGTCACTCTATTTCCTGACAAGAAAAAACCGATCTTCCTCTCTCCTTTAGCTATATTCAGCCATAGAAGAACCTTTGCCAAAATCTTTCTATTTTATAATTTGTTTCGTCCTTTCTTTGTGTCTCTCTCATCTGTGGTTGATATGCAGGGGCGAAAGCGGAGATTTCTCAACATCGTGATACAGGACTGGAGGTTATTCAGCACCCTGGTATAATACTGGCTGCTTGGTTTCTTCCTGAAGCTTCAACCTGTTGAGCATATAGTAGTTCATTGGCAGTGATCCAAGATCATTGCCTCAATTTAGTTCATTGGCAATGATCTTATATGCAGACTTGGATGAATAAGTACTCTCTCCAACTCTAGAAGGCTACTTCCAGGATGCAGGAAATGCCCAGGGGGTGAATATTCCTTGACATCATGTAGTAGCAAATTCAAATACACCATTGTTTCTGATCACCTCCAAGAATCCAAGGGTGGTTACAATGAGGTTCCTTTGGGCAGGTGTTGTTGAGGGTTTCAACTTTCATTTGAAACGGATTGCAATTGCAAAGAAATAGTAGATAACTGTGTTTCTGATGCAGATTTGAAGAAGTTGCTTCTGTTGAGGCAATTGAAGCAACAGGGCTACCACCCCAAGACAGGGTCTACTGTGGTAGACTGCAAGGTACAAGAGAAATGGGAGCTTGTTTTCGTAAGCTGTTGAGTGGCAAAAGGTATAAGGATGAACCATTGAACCCAAAGGCTTCAGCTGTAGTTCCAGCTTGCACATCTCCACCACACAATGATGGAGGAGCCAAGGCAAGGGTGCAGCTTTTTGGGGACCATCTGTGTCCCTTCACATTACGTGTTCGGATTGCTTTGCAGCATAAGGTAAATCTTTAAATCTGTACTCACCATACCAAACTGCTAAGAAAGTTTCAAGAAGTATTTTATGTTGGCAATCAGGTTGTCTTTGAATGGAAAATAGTCATTTTGTTTAGACATTTCTTGTTGCCCTCATCAGGGGCTGTTTAGTCTCAACCCAGTCCCAATAATTGGGTACCATATGAGTAACTGTGTCAAGGCTATGTGAACAACAGAGAGACCTATGGGGTGAGGAAACTTGCAAACTCAGCACAGAGACCTCTTTACCACTCATCAATGTGTGGTAAAGAAGCTGTAGCAATGTACTGAGATCAATCTTGCCATGAATGCTCCATATCCAGGGTGTTCTTGTTGATTCGACTTGGCTTGCTCCTACTGACCTCACCAACTGCGAGTTCGAGGGAATTTGTCCAGATGGGAAGCTCCCTGTTTTGCAACATGGTACCCACAAGCTCAATGGCTCAACTGACAGCATGTTGGACTACATTGAAGATACCTTCAATCATCCAACTTTGGTGCCTTCAGATGCAAAGAAAAAAGTGGATCATTGGGTTATGTATATCAAGGACACCTTCACTCCTCTTGTTGGGCAGCTATTGTATGATGGAGATCCTTCTGTACAGCAAGAATTAGAACCAAAGCTTGAAGCTGCATTTGCAAAACTAGACAGTGCTATTTGGGAGCATGGGAAGGAGCTGAGTCAATTTTTCTTTGGTCCTCAATTCACCCTGGTGGATGTCTATCTTGTTCCCATTCTCCTCCTGGTTGAGGTTGCCACATATTTTCGTGGGCTTGAAATCAATTCCAAACACTCACATCTGCTTGCCTACAGTAAAGGCATGCATTCCTTCCCAAGCTACAAGCCTGTGAAAGTCGATTTGGAATTGTTGAAGCTGGCTGTGGGCAAAACCTTGTTGGAAAGGGCACCGCCACCAATCACAGTTATGACAGTGCTGCAGCACCGCAGTATCCTCTGGCAGCTGGACAGACTTGTGCAACTGGCAGATATGCTAGCAGTTGCCAAAGCTGGGATAAGAGCAGGAGGTTCGAAGAGACAAGGCAATACACAGATGCAGTCACTCTGGAAAGGCTATGGTTGTCTTCTTGAACTGATGCAAGAGCATGCACAAATGGAAGAGAGAGTTGTTTTTCCTGCTCTTGAGGTGGCTGCTGAAGGTAATGATGATGTATGGTGTGCTCTTGAACCTAAGTGAGTGTTTTCCCTATTTTTTGTACCCTCCCATTGGATGGTCTGTAGATAAATCTCCATTAGTTTTCAATGGATGATTGGATTGATATTTTTTCAAATAATCTTGTTGTTGCAGGAGTGAGTGAAGCAGTACTTGGAGACCATGCACGGGATTTACCAGTAATGAATGGTATTCGTGCAGACATGAAGGGGGTGATGGTCATGGAAGAAGGCAGCACTGATCACCTTGAAGCTCTCCTTGCCCTTGCTCTCCGGCTGCGTACCCTCCAGGTGTGCCAAGAATTTTTGTTGCATCTTCCTTGACTCAGATGCCATTGTATTTCACCATGTTTCTGTTTTCTAACTGACAGCAGATTGGATATGGAGGAGAAATTGCTAGTTGCACATCATATAGATTAATAACAAGCACCTTAAATAACATCTTTCCATTTGGTGATTTTAAATGTATAGGCATACAGCGTGGAGCATTACCATGAAGAAGAGAGAGAGCTGCTGCCAATGCTGGAAGGAGCTGGGATTGGGAGCAAGCAGCAAGAAACATTGATTGGCCAGTGCCTTACAGTGATGGAGGCCTCCCATGCTCATTTACTTCCCTTTCTGTTCCAGGGATTGTGCCCTCATGAAATTCATCAGTACTTGGGAGCGATGCAATCCTCTTCAAAAGAAGAAAATAGTAAAATTTTGGAAAGAGTCTTGCAAGTTATGAGCCTGGCAAGTGAAGAGTATGAAGGCCTAAAGAAAGTGGTTCAGGAGAGGGTGACTGCACTGGCAGCAATGACATAGTGCTTCTATACCATCCAGAAGCCACAGTTTCACAGCCAACAGATGTGCACAAGCCATAGATCTAATTCTCTGTACAAAAAATGATCCTGGTGTCATATGTGGGCTCCCGAATCTCTTCCCCCCCTTACTGCATGCTTTCTCACAAATTGTAGTAAGACTTGAAGAGAAACACATGTCTCACAAACCATAGATGTTCACAAGACAAAAAGTCCACTCTCTTTCTTTTAAAACATGTCATCTCCTTCTTCCTCTGTCTGTCTCTGCAGGTTCAAAGGGTTTGCAACTTAGGAGGAGTACTGCTGCTTCTTCTCAACCCCTCAAGAACATGGATCCTGGTCTTTTCCTGCAAAAGAGGTATGCAGAAGAGTGTACAAAAAATGACCCAGCACGGGGAGGTCTTTCTTTGAAGGGATATCTGCACCTTGCTAGAGACCCTAAGAGTCATTGTGGCAACAGCAAGATTAAAAAAACACAGTCAAGTCCAAAAAAATCAATTACTTAGTTGGTTTCACTAGTAGAGGAGACCCCTAAGTGTGTATGAACCATTGTAACTGATGTTGCCGGAGTGGAGGAGAGACTTGGGTCTGGTTTAATGATTAGAATAGGTACTTAGAATTAGGGGGAAGCTAGACTGACCGACATACAGTACTTGGTGGGTGTAGTAGTGAGGAATTGTCCTGTTATTATTTGGTGAATATATACCTATATATATATATATATAGGCACTAAAGATGGTTATTGAAGCTCCATTTCATGCTTGTTTTCCAGAAGGAAAAAAGAGCAGGGAACCTGGCAAATTCTAACGACTTTTCTGGTAAAACAAACAAACCCCTCTGACCGTATTTGAGCAGGAGGTCTTTAATCTTGCCCCACCACCACCTTCTTCTACGAAGATGATGCTATTTTTGTGCATGGTTGCATCCTCTTCGCTCATACACATATCTGTGTGTCTTCTTCCGCTTTTATCTTTCCCATTTGTTGTTGCTAAATGAAACAAAGTCAGCATTTCTTTTGGCAGCCCTGCTGCACTCAGCAGCCTGTCAGCTTTGTGAAACAGGGTCTAAAGGTTTTTCTAGTCACTACTATTTGTTGTGTGGAAAATCAAAAACTTCTTGACATAGTTGCTGATTTTAGTGTATGGTTCAAGGAGCAGATGTAAAGTGGGGAGCCCCCTCTTACACTGGGCCTAGGCCACACCAATGCACTTAAAACCAATGTAATGCTGCAGATGAAAAGTTCTCATGAACATACTCAGATCACAAGGAACAAGCACCCACCCATGTTGATACCTTTTGCCTTCTTCATTGAGGTTCTCTTACTGACTGTATTCTCTTATGCTCCACCATTAATGTTAGATTTGAACTCTGAGATTTGGATTTTGGTTTAGGGTTTAGGGTTTAGGGTTTAGTGTTTGGATAAACAGAATATATGGACTAATGGTACTTAGCACAAGGTGTATAGCAAAAAAATTATTTATTTATAATTCTCAGGACAAAAACCTACAATGGGTTTTTTCACAAATTTAATATCCAAGTAAGAATGAAGAGGATCATACACCTACCTACTTATAAAGAATGAGTTCTTTATAAGCACCAGAATGAAATTGAGTGAGTCCATATGTTGAGAACAATGGAAGGCCCCACCCAAATCCTCCTCTGCAGGTTCTGCTACTTACTTGCCTTTGGTTTTCAACCTCGAACTGGTTGGTGGCTATTTTAAAATGCCAGTGAGTGAGTGACTAGCCTAGTTCCAACCACTTTTGACCAACAATGCAATGCAATGCCTTAGTAGTTTTTGTTTTTAATCAATTTTCTTGTCAGTGTCCAACCAAAGCGTATTGCCAGAACCATGTGAGAGCATCATGCAGTGCATCAAACTTACTTACAACTCTCAAAGTGAGAGTTTGATCGGGAGATATTTATAACCATCCTGCCCAATAATGCACCTGCCATTCGGTTAACTTAGATAAATTAGCAACTAGACTAGTAGTTCCAAAGAAGTTCACACTCTCAATCCACCTACTATACCTTCAACTCTTTTACCATTAGCCAATTGCATTTTACCATGGCCCTCAGTGCTCGTGGTGCCCTCCCAACTTGCACAGAATGCAACCAACATTGGAAGGAAGGAAGGACGTGTGTTGAAATTTTTAAATTTTGTGACAGCCAAAAAGACAAACTTTAGAAACCTACTATTTCCAACTGAACAGCATTGCAAAATCATTATTGTTCAACAACAATTGGCAGGGAAGCAGAACCAAAATCCAAGCACAAAAAATTGTAGTCTGGCTTACAAGCCCTCAAACCTTAACCCACCAGGGTAGCTCACCATCCATGCTCATAGAGCATGAGGAGAAAGAGTCTTCTTCTAGTTGGGATTTCATCTCCCAACTAGAACCTGCTTTGAAGCCCTTAACAGATGAAATAATCTATACAACAACAATCAATCATGGATGAAAGCTAAATGCTCGCATTACCTTCCTTTTCTGTTTTTTTTTTGACCACGATACCTCGTGGTACATGGCTAGTATGAAACTTTTTTGTATTCTTGTTTCAAAAAAGTGAAAAACTACAAAAGTCCTCTTCACTTTCTTTCCATGAAATTGTATAATTTGTCGCCGATTCGTCCAATATTTATTTATTTATTTATTTATTTTTAAAGTTTTTTAAATCTAAATTGTGATGTTGCTATCATCCATAAGACGCTTTAGCAAGATTTGGCTATAACAAAATATGAAAGAAAAAATATTAAATCATTTTTCTACATTTTTGGCTACCTACTAGAACTTAATGTAGAATCTGATGACTTTTTAATTTAAAAAGATTTCAAAATTTGATGATTAAAAACCCTTTTTAAAAAAAAGTGTTTTTTCTCCATTTTCAAAAAAAGTTCATCAAGAAAAAGAAAAAAGAAAACCTAGATAGGCATAGCTCCATCTTTGAAGCTCCATTCTTTTGGTTTTCTTTTCACAATTGTTTGTATAGGAGAAAAGGGGAGAAGGGTTTGAGTATAGATGGGATTTGAGGTTCCAATACAAGGCCAAGCTTTTAGACTTGACAATATTTTTAGAATTTTTCAAAAATGATTTTTTCTCAAATAACACATTTCTCTACGAAGGAAAATGAAGAATCTTTTGAAATATTTTACTTATCTATTTAGGGTTCCCACTGTCATTAAGAATTTGATGAAAATGCAATTCAAATGTGCTCAACACATAACATTCAATTCATGTCCTATTGTTGAATATTGAAATTGTAGCATGAAATTCTAACACCAACCACATAGAAATCATTTGCACATCAATTACATGTAATGTCTACCTTACTCAAAGATAGAATAAGAAAAATATTTGAGTATACCTCAAACCCAAGAAAAAATAACCAATAAACAAAAATATAGAAAAAAAAACAAAACATAATTTTCTTGGACTAACTTTTGTAACAAAAATGTTGTTTATGTCAACCTTATACTTTTTGAATTGAATTTGATATGTGCTCATGCTTGTACAACCAAAATCCATGGGCTTGAAAGGGATTTCAACCCTAATCCCAAAGAGATCCACCCACTACAAATCAACCCCCACATGCACCACACCCATGTTAGATAGCATGTAAAAGACACTGCAATTATTTATGTGTCTCAATTCATGCTTGAAATGAAAATCACAATATTGCCCCAACCCATGGAGTGTGTAGCCTTCATGTGTTGTGTAAAGTAGAGAAAAAACATGTATCATTAGAGATTTGATTTTTTCATTATGGGCTCCTCTTCACTATGATACTTAAATTGCTGAAAAATATAACAACTTGAACTTTGCTAGTAACCCAAGCATGAGTTTTAATGCATCTTGCTAGTAACCTAAAAAGAACCAAACCCTAAACACATGAAATCTAAGTTAAGCATCCAACTCATA
>Ga0116231_10003061_pt1 | contig 34955 bp, 36 predicted proteins | sample S1TSphgellanicum_2_FD_89695 | JGI IMG/M metagenome (GOLD analysis project Ga0116231, IMG submission 89695) | Host-associated microbial communities from peat moss isolated from Minnesota, USA - S1T2_Fd - Sphagnum magellanicum MG | ecosystem: Host-associated > Plants > Peat moss > Unclassified...
AGCAGCAGCAGCAGCAGCAGGATTAGTAGTATCAGCAGTGGCACAGCTGATGGTACTGAGGAATGGGGCTACACGGATGTGCGTCCTGGTACTATTGTCTGTCCCCTTTTTGTCTTTCTTCCTCTTTTCGTGCTGCATTCCGTTTTTGATTGAGTACCCTTCCATACATAATTTCCGCATTTCTTGCTCTCCGGAATTGGCTCTGCTATGTTATGCAATAATAAAATTCTCCCCCCACATCCTCCCCCCCAAGCATCTTCACATTCTGGGTGGTTGTTCTTGCGACTGAATTTCAGTTTATCAGAAGATGGGTTTGCCGGGGAGCATGCTGTTTTAGAAAATTTCAGGGTCTGAATCAGGATCAAGTTGAAGTATGTTTCTATAGGTGTGTCGAGTTGCGTGCTCCAGTTCGTTTTTCAAAACTCGGTATATGAATCTCTACTGGGAGCAAACTACGGATTTGTGATTGTTTATGGTTTATGGTTTAGGATTTAGGGTTTTGTTTTCAAGACTTGGGTGCTTAGTGGTTGACACTTTGTGGGAGAGGGGGTGAAAGTTAAACACCATTTGCTAAAGATTGAGAAGCAGAGGAGCATTAGGATTTCTTTTCGTAGAGTATGTCCAGCTTCTCAATCTTAAGCAAATGGTGTTTTCTTGGTGCAGAGGAGCAATTAGGGTTTCTTTTTGTAAAGTACATGTGTGAATCATTAGAACAGAGAACATCCAGGGAAGAATTGATGGTGACAAGTGTTTTCATCAATTTTTGTTGGGATCCTTGCAGGAGCCCACATGTTCTGGTGGTTATATTACAGCAAAATTATCTTGCAGACTGATGTGCCTTTGGTTTTATGGATTCAAGGTGGTCCGGTAAGCTGCTTCTCTTTTGGAGCACTGGTACATGCAGTGGTTACACCAATATAGATTCTCAGTCCTACTATAATTGTATATCCGTGTAGTTCACTGTTCAAACCTTCCCTGCTTGCATGCTGTATGTGATAACTTCAACCACACAACAACTAGAATCACTAGGTCAAAGCTGCCATTTTTTAGTGTGAAAATCTGAGCAGGCTTTCAAGTCTCTGTGGAAATGTCAGAACATTTGTACTTTGAAGAAGTTTCCGAGTGTTTAATTGCAAAATGCATGTTGTTGGAATCTTGGGCAGGGGGCATCTGGTGTTGGCTTTGGGAACTTTCAAGAAGTAGGGCCGCTTACAACTGATCTAGAACCACGGGAAAGCACATGGCTTAATGTGGCACACTTACTGTTTGTGGTACATTCTGTTTTCTTAATCCTCTGTAACCTCTTCTCCCTATGTAAAAGTCTGAGAACATTGATCTCTTTGTTGTTCAATTCTGTTACCCATTTTTTTGGTCTTACTCCTGAAAGCCTAACATCTCAGAGAGAACATGGACATGCTGACCATCAAGCCTTCCACAGGTTCTGACAAACATTTTGTGTTTCTGTGTGCATGGAATTTTCTCAGGATAACCCTGTTGGCACAGGTGAGGAGCCTAAACCCTAAAACCATAATGTACCTAAACTGTGCTTTTCCATGCCCTTTTGATGGAGTTTTTGATGTTGTGCTATGCTTGTGGTGAGAGTTCCAATGCACATGTATGACAGTGACTATAAAACAATTCTGTGCTTCTGGGTCAGGCTTTAGCTATGTGGACAACACGAGTCTCCTCTCAAGGAACAATGATGATGCCACAGCTGACTTGCTAGCCTTCTTACGGGAGTTCTTCCAAATTCATGAAGCACTCCGAACTGCCCCCTTCTACATTGTTGCTGAGTCATATGGAGGCAAGTTCGCAAGCCAGCTTGGTGTTGCTCTTCAAAGAAAGAGGATCTCAAGTACTCTTGACTTCAACTTCCAAGGTAAGCACTTCCTTCAAATCAGCTGTTTTATGGTCCTAAAATTTTGAGTGTCTGTTTTCTATTCTCTTTGTCTTATTTTCTTTCCTCTCCTGCATTTTCCCGATTTCTTTGTGGTTTTCAGCTTGAATTTCCATTGCCTTCATGTTTGTGAGCTACCCAGGATCATGGCTGGGTCTTTGTAATTTGTGCCAAAAACTCAGTATAGTGATTGTTGTTTGACATTAGCTTTTCCCTGCAGACGGGAACTGGTGAAGTCAGTAGGGATGTTATGGTAGTCAATGCCATACATGTTGCTGTGGGTGGCTACTAAAAATGTGGGGGACTGTTGCTTTTTTGCTCATGCTGCATTTTTGTTCTAATTCATGTCTCTGTGTTCTCTGTTCTCTTCAATGGTTTCTAATGTATTTCTTAGGGTTTGCTCACGAATTTGTGTTTTTTTAGGGCTAGGACTTCCTCTCTTTTTTTTTCTGTTTCCTGTTCACTGATAAGATATCTGGTTAGAAACCTCTATAAACTAATTATTGAATGGTCTGTCAATTCTATACGGGCTGACTTGAATCACTTGCTCAGGAACCTCATTATCCTTAATACCGGGTTGTCTAGCAGTTGTGATTATATGGATAGTTTTTAGTACTTATAAGGATGTTCAAATGGTTTGCAGGGATAGCACTCGGAGACACTTGGATTTCCCCCATTGATTTTTTGGTTTGTGAAACCCTTCGCTTTTCTCTTTGGTTTTCTTGTGCGCATGATGAAGCAATCATGTCTCTTCTCAGTGCAATTTGTGGTCATTAAGGGCAATTGCTAGAGTTCTTCTAGAGTTTCTTGCATGCCACAAATCAAGGGGAACCTTTAAAATGCACAATTGTTGAATCAAAGATTTTGGATTTAGTTTTTCAATTGAGTCATGACCCAATTGAATGTACTGTTCTTATGGGTGGGTACAGTTTTCTTGGGGGCCTCTTTTAAAATCATTTTCAGAGATAGATGAAGCTGGCAACGATGTCCTTCTCAGGTATACTCTGTCTTTGCTATGCTAAAATTTGACACATTTGCCTTCTTGCATTTAGCATGATTCGTTACAGAAGACCTCAAGCAGGACCTCAGGCATCTTTTATTCCTTCTCAAATGAATGGATGAAAAATACATTTAACAAAGGACTTTGGTTTCTGAAGGGGACATACATGTGTTGTGACACCATTGTGGGGTGCATGTCTGGGGATAGGTTTGCCCAAGCAGCAGAAAAGGAGATGATGAAAGGAAATTTTACAAATGCCACTTTGATTTGGGCTGATATGGAGGATGCTGTTTTGGGTCTTACAGACAACGTGGTATTTAGAATATCATATTTTCTTGATTACTTCTGTCTCTTCAGTGCTAGCCAACACCATGACCGAGTCTTCCTCTTCCTTCTGGACATGTGACAGAAACTTAGGATGTAGATGTTTGTATTATTATATTTTGCCCAAAATGTTTTGATCAATTATCATGTTCTGATCTACATCCATGTCAGGAGCTGATGGAGTCAGTGGGTAGTCATGGCCAACTCATCACTGCTATCTGTAAAGAATGTATGCAGTTTTTAACAATATCAATTAAATTTGTTTCTGTTTGGGTCTTTTCTTCTGATGTGCGGCAGGACTTTTACAACTTGCTGCAGCATGAGACAAGCTCAGATTCATCTTCCTATGTAACAAGTCTAGAGAAAACAGCAGCTCGCCACCTTCGGGTTACTCAAACAACAGACTTCACCCAAGTCATGAATGGGCCCATCCGTAAAAAGTTGGGCATCATTCCAAGCACAGTGAGGTGAAATTCAAATACTTTTCAGTGATTTTGATATTTTGTAAACTATTGAACCAGAGTCATTAGGAGCACATATTGTAATTGATATATGGTTTCTTAAGTATATTCTTGAAGGGTACTAGCAAAAGAATGAATATGGGTTGGTCCTTGCTGGGAGGATATTTGGGTATGACATATGGTTGAAAAAAATGAAATGAAAAGGCAAGGAAGCCTTGATGATGACAAAAGTGCTGTTTATGGGTTTTATGCAACAGCTGGTCTCAGTCATCCTTTGCAGTATTTGGAGCTTTTGTTGGAGATTTCATGAAAGACACCATTTCACAGGTCTGTGATCAACCAACTCTTGAGGTTATAGCTGACATATTCTGCCTGGGTATCTTGTGGTTTAGGATTTAGGGTTTATGGCATATACTGTAGCTTTCAATTTACACATAAACATTCCTTCACGGAAGTTTGTTTTTCAGGTTTTCATTTCTGTGGCTAAATTGAACAGATTGGCAATTTGACTCTCATCTGCAGGTTGATGAACTATTGGCATTAAATGTCAACCTAACTATTTACAGTGGTCAGGTGAGGGACCTTAGCAAATCATGGCGTAGAAAGGTTGCACAGAAACATCGCAATGTCTGCACCCTAGAATGTGACACTTTCCTCATCACTACTCTCTCTAGCTTTTGCCCAAGATTTTTGTTTGCTATTGAAAGTGATTTTAAAATGCATGTAGACATGTCACTGAAATTTGATCTCCTTTTGACTCCAAACATTGCAGAGAAATTCCAGTCAGAGTTTGATGAGGTAGTATTGTAAGCATCTGAAACTTTTTTGTCCTGCTAATCTGTTTATTCATTTTTGTCATTATGGGCAGCTGGACCTAATTTGCTGCACTGCAGGCACAGATGCATGGCTTCAAAAGCTGAAGTAAGTTGAAGAAATAACAGGTTAACCGATTTAACATTAGGGGTGTGGAATGGGCTCTTGGGATTATTTTGATGGAGCTTCAAATGGCATGCATTTTTTTGCTATAGTTCAAAAGTCCTTAACAACTTCAGAATGTTAAGAGTTTACACATTGAGAGTCCGTTAGGATTCACTGTGAGATGGGGATATGGCAGGTGGGCAGAGCTCACATCATTCAACAAAGCCCATCGCTCTCCCTTGTATTGTTCTGAAGGTGGCAAAACTGCAGCATTTATTAAGAAACACAAGAATCTCACATTCTACTGGATAATGGATGCTGGGCACATGGTAAATTGCATCTGGACCCTAAAACCTATCCGTCCCTTGTTTCTCTGCTCTTTGATTTTCTCCTTTTGGAGTCATGATGTATGCTACTTATACATTTTTCTTAGTCAGGCTTACGAGAGAGTACTTGTGAGCAAAGCAAAGTTTGTGTTGCAAGTTGCAGGCTGTGCTTTGGTGACACTGAATACCCTTCTAGGCCTAAGCATCCATGCACATTACATGCTGATTAGAACTTGCTAAACCACTTAGTTGAAAGTGAAAGTACTGGATTGTAAAATAGCTGGTGAAAAGTGGGTTGTTTCCTTTCTATGGATTTCATTGTATTGGATTAATGACTGTGAGCAAACTTTTGTGTGTGGGAAAGGTGCCAACGGACAATCCTTGTATGGCACTCAGGATGCTCAAGATGATAACAGGACAGTCAACAGAGAATGTGAAAGTGCAAGCTGGATGAGTTCAAATCAGGACCTAGTAGACTGTACAGAGTTTTAAATCTCCCCTCACTTGTGGGTTCCACTAGTTTGAATTCTTTCATTTGACTGTTTGGGAGGAGATTGACACATGTGACAAGTTAATAATTGGCTTCATAATCTAAGCTGCAGCACTGAAAGAGTAAAACCCAATGCTTTGAAGTTTGTTGTTTCTTTGTTGACCTTCTTTCAAGTACATTGCCCATTTGATTAAATTGGGCTTCATAGAAAACTCTATTCTGGGACTGCTTCATTACCTCACTGTCTTGGTTCTTAAAGCTAAGAATAGGTTTGGGTGCAATTTATAAGCAAGTGATTATTTATCCGGAACTGGTTTGGGTGTCCTATTCAGGCACTTTTTCAGGATTCCTGGCAGCCATCTGCTGGTTCCACTTTTTGCGTGGTCAGTTTCAATTGTAATGTGATCAGCCAGTGGAGAACATGCTTGAGATTTGAATCAATGGTCGGGAAAAGCATTTACACTCTGGAACAGGCCTGGGTAGAACCCAGTTCCACCCAATGGAACAAAAATGTCTCCCTGCAAGGTGGATTGGTTTACTGGGGCCATTCCATAGTACATTCCTTCTCTTGATAATTAGATGTCTGAGGTGGTCCTTATGTCCTTACATCTGATTTTCCTACTACATTTTGGTCAGATTCATGAGGAGTCCATGGGTTGTCTAATATGTTCTGCAATTACATGTTATAATGTTATTCTGTTTCAACAGAATGACTTTCTAAACATTGTAACATGGATAAAAAAACCAAATTCTCGGGATCTAATGATACATCCCAAAATACTTCTATACCAGGGAAGACTTGCTCCCTTACCTTTAACATCTCAAGTACCTTACAAAAGAGAAGATTGACTGGCAAAATGGATTCCTGACTTGACTCGAAAACTTCATTAGGGGAGGCCTATTCCAATACTTACAAACCTTGAGTACAGGTGTAAAATAGGCAAAGGGTTCAAAGAGTCCAATTCTGGACTAAGCTTAGATGGTCATGATTAGGCCCACTTTAAATTAGGGCTGAACAACTTGCACAACTTCACCACCATCTCCTTTCAATCTCTTTCACAACAGTCCTCTTTTCATTTTATTCATCATCCTCACCAATCTTACTAAACCCAATTACACCCACATGTTCATATTCAGCCATTGCAATCTCAACCCATCTTCTTTCCCACTCATGATTATGCTTCAATCATGGAAAAACAAAGTTGTAAAAGAATGGCAATTGGATAGATGACTCACTCAATGTAGCATTAGAGGCATTTTATGAAGGGATGGCAATCAACATGGCACCTTGAAGGTGGGGCATACCTCTATCTTCTTTGAGGGATAATCATATGGGCAAGTGTGTGGGGCCAAAGATATCACTTGCCGTAGAGGAAGAAAAAGAAGTCAAATGCACATACAAGGTGCAAGCTTGGGACATGCAATATAAAAAACATGATTGCTTGTGAGGGTGGCTAAAATTGACTGAACTTGTGTTATGCCCTTGACAAATGTTGTCTTAGTGGAGATGTTTCATGCTATGTGATCTAGAATTCATAGTAAGATCAAGCCAAAGACTACAAGTTCATAGAACTAAAGCACTTAACCTAAAAAATTGCATTAGTTTTGACAACTTGAAAGAATTGTATGACATCCTTTCACGTTTAAAATTGTGATGAAAGTGGAACACAAGTAAAGCACACAAGTGAAGCAAGAGTGATTGCCAAAACAAGGATCACATGTTGTTTATAACATCATTCCAAAATCGAAGAAATGGATGTGAGTATAAGCATGTGTTAGTGCTATTGGTACCAACATGTTGAAACTTAGGGTGATGAAAAACACACAAGGTCCCAATTGAACTCTTAATTTAAAACACTTTAAGTTGAAAATATTGTAAAAAAACATGAATAACACCAACAAAATTGTAGGTAAGGCTACACATATAGATATAGCTAGAGATATTGATTTGCATATAAACTTCAAAGGTTCCAATCTTAATTCATTCAAATTTAAGATGGGAACCTATGTGTCACATGTGCAAATCCAAAGTCCAAGTCCAAAGCACCTTCACTTTAAATGGTTCAATCTAAAGTCCAAAGTAAAATACTTTAAGTTAAGTTGAATCTAATCAAAAGTTCAAAGGTAAAAGTACTTAATGTAAACATGCCAAGAACCAAGTGAAGACCTATTGCCAAGTAGTAGGGTTAGACACTTTAGACCTACTTTACTCGAAAATGTTCACCTTTGTGCAAATGGATACTAACATGAATAATAATTAATTTCTACTTAATGAATGTACACAAGGTGTCATGAAATTGAAAACATCATATTGCAATTAAGCATGGAAGATCACAAATTTACATTAATTTTTTTTTAAAAATTGAGCATATCAAATGCTACCTTTTTTTTAAATTATGAAAATTAATTAATTATTGTCGCCCAACCAACTAGATATTATTGTTCATTATGTTCAAATCTTGTGTTAATTTTTCACATGGATCCATATGTAGGTATTGTAGTTTATAACATTGTCTTTTATGTAAAATGATAATTATACACACATGTGCCATAAGTTTTTGTATGGTTGAGTCGTCACTCTTGTGAGATTAAGTCCTACCACCACCTCACACAAGAATTATTTTCACTACGTAAATATTGTAATATCTTTTTGTGTAGTTAATGTGTGAAACATTGGTTTAAATATGAATAAATTAATTGTGAATTATATGCAACTACTTCCTAATACATATGTTATACTAACTTAGTTTACCTACTAACTATACTAAGTATTATAAGTAACAATATTGAATAGGTAATAATAATATATTATGGAATAATGATAATGGATATTAGGATAATAACAATAACATCAATAATAATATCACTCAACTAATGTTAGTGTGATTAATAACTATTGTAATTATTATTAGCTGGTTTCTTTGGTTAATACCACTACTTATGATAATCATACAAAATAATAAAAATTTCAATAGTTATAATAGTCATGTAATAATAACCAATATAATAACATAGCATTATTTTATTATTTAGTTTAATAATTTAAAAAAATTATGATTTATTCATATATTGTAACAAGTAGTTTTACTATTATTATGAATATTATTATTATTTTTTATAATTATTGTTACCTATGGTATTCAATAATTATTTTAATAGTAATAATAATAAATTTCAGTAGGAAAATTATTAATTTGATAATAAATAATGCAATAATTTAATAATATTATAGTAAAATATTTATTCTTAATTACTTACCACCATAATTATAATATGCTAAATTAGTCTACCCACTTTATTATTAGTAGTAGTATTAAGAAACATAATAATTTCAATAGGTATATAATAGTCCTTTAAAATAATGATACTAATAATATAATATGATTAATTAAATTTCTGTAATAATTGTTAAAATAATTATGAAAGTCTATTAACAATGAATAATAATAATAATAATAATAATAATATATTAAATTATTGTAGCTCATGGCTAACCTACATTAGCTATTTTGTTGTTGTTGTTGTTGTTATTATTATTATTATTTCATTACTTTTAGTTCTAATTAATTCTAATCATTAATATTTGAAAAATAATAATTCCATTAGGTTTAAAACATTTTGATACAAATTGCAAATACCCATATCCACAAAAGAATGTATTGCAAAATATATTCTAAAATGCAATACTTGTAAATGGGCCTTGGGGAAAATGTAATCTACTAGTCCAAGGCCCCAATAAATGAATTTTTCCTCCAAAAATGTAATACTTGGATTAATCATGTTTGTTTGGTTGAATGTTGGTAGTATAAAAGGCTTTTGTGACCCCTATGCAAGTATTACATTTAAGGAAGAAAAATCCAATGTATGTTTTGTGAACTTTATGTGGGTATTGTAGTCTGAATACCTTCGATCCATATAAGTTATTATGACCCCAATATTGGTATTGCATTTGAGGAGGAAAATTCCATGGAATTTATGCAAATGTTGCAGCTTGAATACCTTCAATCGATATAGGTTATTGTGACCCCAATGTGGGTATTGCATTTAAAAAGGAAATTTCCAAACTGTGTTTTATGAACTTTATGCAAGTATTACAATTTCAATATATTAATCCACATAGGTTATTGTGACTCCAATGTGGGTATTGTATTTGAGGAGGGAAAATCTAGTGTGTGTTTTGTGAACTTTATGTGGGTATTACATTTGAGGAGAAAAATCCAATTTGTGTTTTGTGAACTTTATGTGGGTGTTGCATTTGAGGAGAAAAAATCCAATGTGTGTTTTGTGAACTCTATGTGGGTATTGCAGTTTGTATACCTTCAATCTAGTGGTAAATAAACATTGAAAATGTAAGTATTGCATCTTTTGTGTCGGTGAAGAATTTTGTCTATGGAAGTATTTTGGAATCATAAAACATGTTTACAAAAAATGATTTTGAATATAGCTTGGGAAACATTATATTGACAAATGCCAAAAAGTTTAATGGAGAATGCCATAATGGAAAATGATTAATCAATGTGTCCAAAAATGTTTTAAAAACTATAAAAATGTAAAGAAATGCAAGAAAAATTGTATTTGTTTAATTCAAATACCATCATCATTAAACCATGAGCTTGGCAGTAAACTTTTGTGCCTTTGTCATGATGTTGCCCTTATTACATGATGGTGTGTGTACATTTAACAATGCTTTACAACAAGATGAACTTTGTTTGCCACAAGTCAATCCTTCATGGTGTTACATAACTTAGAACACAATTACAAAATTAGTAATAATTAGTTTCAATCTTGGAATTTTCAATTGAACCTAAACTAGTGGAAGGATTTGAAGGCACATACCATTTGTAAATAATTTACGATGTGTGGAAATCAAGGATTGCTTACTTCTTTTTGACTCAAGTGGACTTATTGGATTCATGCTCCCACAAGGTAACATTCCATGCAACCTTTGTTTTCCAACATAGGATAATTTGCATTAAGTGATAGTGTTAGCAAGAACCTCATCCTTCTCAATTAATGATAAAGGCATCTCAAAGGATGTAGTCCACACCCCACCTTGAATTGCACAAAATTTCCAACAAATCCCTACAATCAAGTTTTACCAAAGGTGGTTTTTTCACAATTTGGTGTTCTTTTATAGCCTTTTCAAAGTGATCCCACTCCATGACAACCTTTGTTCATGCATGAACAATTGCCTTTTGTTCATTTTGTTGCAAAATAAATTGGGCATCGTTCATAATGCAAGCATTCGTTGTTGTGTGATTTTGACATTGAGGGCTCCCTTCATGAGTTGAAGGGCACCCATGATTGCCTTTCTTAATGATAAGTTGATACACCTTCTTTAAGTAGGCAATTAGTAATCATTTTGTAACATAAGTCTCATTACATTCACCAATTTTGCAAGACCATTTGGAGCTTTCATTAACCCATTCAAAACCCTTCCTTGCAATTTGAAGAAGGGGAAGGGCCTCCAAGAATATTACAAAGGTTGTTGGGGGGATTTTTTCATCATAGGTTCATTTAAAACATTAGCCCTTCCTTCCCTTTCGATGGATTCGAAACTTGAATGAATTATAAATGCAAAACACAAAAAAATCTTCAATTTCTAAACTACTATGTAGGGATTACATTCACAAGTCTAACCCATTCCTAAATATTACCAAAAAAAAAAAAAAACCAACCTCACCCTCCTTTTTTTGATATATGTGATAGAAGGAAGGTGGGGTTAAGATGGGATTGAAACATAATACATATAATTTAACAAATAGTATTTTGTATTCCATACATGGGTCAAAGCCCAATTTGGGTTGTGAATATGATGTACAAGAACAAATCCTAATTAAATTGAAATACAAAATTTAATTTGCATGTTCTAATTTTCACATGAAGCAAGATTGGAAACATCTTGATTTTTTGTGTCTGTTTCATGAAGATTGAGGATTTGGGTTGACATCATCATGTCCTTTTGCATGTTTGCATGGTGTTATAGTAGCTTGAACAAAAAACAAGAAAATGATCAATGTTGGAACAAAAAATTATATAAAATGGTATCCTAATAACACACATTTTGGGATGCATGGTTTTTTTGTGAGCAAATTCACAATTATGTGTGTGTATGACAATTTGGAATCCAACATGGTTTTTTGGTTTCCCTTATGCATTAAAAACATACATTTTAGTCAGATTCTAGACTGTCATTCACAAACATGAAAAATGCAATTGGAATCCAACTAGAGTGTGGATAGTTTTCTAGTTTCCATTGTGCATTTCAAACATACATTCTAGTTGAATACTAGACTATCACTCATAGACAGGAAAAAGGTAGTTCGTGGTAGTGTTCATTTGTAAAAACCACACACACACCATAATTTTGTTTTGAAGTTCCAAGAACAACTTTACAAAAAACAACGAAACAAATAATGACAAAGCGAAGAATGACGAAATGAAACATGGATTGTTTTCGACACACAGATTCAAGGGATTGTCTCTTTCACACACACACAACAAAAAATGACGAATCAAAAAAAACTCATTTCATTATGGTGATGTTATTGGTGATGTTGTTGTGACACAATGTGTTGGTGACCCATGATGGTGATGCTGTTAATGATGATGTCACCACAACATAATGCATTTGTGATGGTGACAATGTTGATGTGTTACGATGTTGTGACATGATTCTAGCAATGGCGACACATTGATCTATTGTTGGCTTGCTATGACACGAGACTCCAACATGCTAATGATAGTTGTTCACAACGACATGGTGACACTAGACAAAAAAGAAGAAAGGAACAATGAGAACAAGAATAAGAGAAAAGGAGATGACATTGGACGAAGAAAAAAAAAAGAACCAAGGAAAACAAGGAAAAAAAAAAAGGAGGAGAAGAACTTGTTGGAACCAAGGAGAAGAAGAAAAGTTGCAGCAATGGCGTTGGATGAAAGGAGAAAAGAAAGAAGAAGAAAGGAGAAAAAGTAAATTAGGTTTTTCAAAATGGGGAGCAGGTTAGGGTAAGGAAAGATCTTTTTTAAATAAAAAAAATCATCTCAAAATTTCCTATTCTGTGTTTTTGCCTGTCAGTTTTGTGATGTAGCCAAAGTGGCAATCATCTATAGGAAGACTTACCCAAATTTGGCTATACACAAAACATGAAAGTAAAAATTGAAAAAAATAAAAATCCACCTATGCTTTTAACCTATGTGAAGAAATCTGGTGATTTTTCTCAATTTTTGGGATTGAAAGTATTTAAAAGCACTTCATTTTAGCATTTTAAAATTCTAATTTTTCTTTCTGGCATAATTTCAGTAGTAAAGAAAAGGCTGTGAATTCTATTTTAACTGTTGCTGGTTTAAATCGGTGTTGGGTGGGTAAGAATCATCAACTCTGGTGAGTAAGAATTGGAACAAAATTGGGTCAAATTTTCATAATCAAAACTGAAACCAGATTTTTTGGGTTTAGGGTTTAGGGTTTAAACCCTAAACCCTTAAACCCCTAAACCTAAGAAAAAACAGACTTAGAACTGGGTTCCTGATTCCATTTATGTGTGGAACCAAAACTAGCATCTCAAATGGGATATAGCATTAAATGGTGAAAAAAAGTGTTTAAATAGTAAAATGTCACCGAATTAAAATCAGAGTTCAGATGTGACCAAAAAATATTCAAATTTTTTTTTCGAAATTTGGCTAAATTTTCAGAAAAAAAAGAGAATATTGTGACAGACTATTCTATTTTATGTTTTCTCAAATTCAGCAAAAACTTGGCACAAAAGAAACTCTGGGTACAATAGGCTTCAAAGGTTTGAGCTTGTCATAAAAAAATTGGCCCAAATTGGTCAAATTTTGAAGATTTTTTTTCTTTCTAAATTGCCAGATTTTTATAATAAGTTCCAGTAGGTAGCCAAGGAAATAGAAGGATTTTTTCTCTTTTTTTTTCCTACTTTCATATATCCAGTATGTAACCAAATTTGGCTAAATTATTTTCTGAGCAATCGCCAGTTTGACTATATCACAAAAATCCTTGAAAGAAACCCTAGCGGCGGTCATCTAAGATAAGGTTTAGCCTGAATACTCTGCTGACATTGAGGATTCATTCCACCTCTGAGCAAAGGCAAGTAACTTACATCCCATAGACTGGCTGCTCTCATTGGAAGGCAGGCACATTACCCAGTGTATTTTTGCCTTTGCTAAGAGCATCTCCAACGGTGTTAGTAGGCGACTCTACAAAAATGTTTTTCACATCCAAGTTGAGTTGTTTACTTTTTTGCAACCCCACCCAAAAAACTGAAGAAGCAGGGACAGCAAATATGTGAGGGGACTACTCTCTAGTAGCAAATCACCTGGACCAATCATTATGATAAGCCAATCAGAAACTGTTTCTGAGCAGCAGTCAGATCATATCATATTTGTTACACTCTTTTATGCAGGTTGTGCAACATCGTTGCTGTGCCTTTTACCAGCCACCGTAGTACACTGAGTACTCATACTGAGCCAAAACGACTTTCTTGAGCCAAATCGGCATGTTTTGACTTTTTTTCGTCCAATTTTACTGTGCAGATCACATACATACTCAGCGCCGCTGGAGATGCTCTCAGCAAAGGCATTTCAAAAAACAAAAACACTCACCAAAGTTTTTTTCCTCTGACATAATAATGGGTGTTCTTTTTTCAAAATGCCTCGGATTTTTTTCTGTTTTTAATCCATATTACCTTCCGGGTATCACAAGAAAAAAAAGGACCTTACGTGTAGGGTAAAGCCCCAAGGGCTGTGGGCTTTTCAAGCATCATTTCACTCTTCTTCCTTTCAAGGGGCTCATTTGGTGTTGCAAAGCTTAAGGACCTGGCCCATTTTTTCAGCACTAAAACAAGCTTGGCCTTTACAATGTATAGTGCCTGAGGACATCATTGTAGGAGTGGAGATGGCACTCCTACATTTACAGGGATCCTCTATAGGAGCCTATAGGATGGCCTTATAGGGGATCCTATAGGGGATTGCAATCAAATCCCCTATAGGATCCCCTTATAGGACCCCTATTGGAGCCTTATAGGATCCATTTGATTGCATCACCCTGTAAATAGGGGATGCCTGGGATGGCACTCCTACATTTGATGGGCATCACTATGTAAAGATATCATCCATTTTCTCCTACATTTGCAAGCATCACCCCCTTAAGATATCATCCATTTGCTCCTACATTCGTTGGGCATCACCCCCTAGAGATATCATCCATTTGCTCCTACATTCGTCAGGCATCGCCCCCTAATTGCTCCTACATTCGCGGGCACCACCCCTTAAAGATATCATCCATTTGCTCCTACATTCGTCGGGCATCACCCCCTAAAGATAGATACCCATTCGCTCCCAACCTTCGCCGGGTATCACCCCGTAAAGAAATCAGCTCGGTCTTTACGATGTGTAACGCCCGAGGACGGGCCCATAGTCCGAGTACGCACCCGTCCTCGGGCGTTACCAGGCCTACATACTTTCGGTCGTCCTAAAGTAGGGCTCTAGGGTTTGAGGCTCGCGGTTTACCGGTGATCCTTTAAGAGGAGTTGTTTTCCAGGGACGGGTTTCGTCGCAGTGTTCTCGTGCTTGGATTTGGAGCTTGCACTCTCTCTTGACTACATTGTCACCCACAATGTCAACACAAGAAAGCGGCGGCCGTGTGTGTTTCTTTGGATTTTTCCATGCAGAGGAGAAGTAGGAGGCTCTATTAACGACAACGCTTGCTGCTGCTGCTGCTGCGTCCTTGGTTCTGGTTTTTCGGTTTCTTTTCCCTTGTCAATCAAACCAGGTTTTTGTTCATCACCTTCTGGCTTTGTCTTCTCCTGCTATATTTGAACGTGTTGGAAGTTGGAAAGGGATCAGAAGAACCAGATCGGAAATAAGGCTGTTAATAAGAGACCAGTGATGTGTTTGTTGCTGCTGCTGCTGTACAGATTCCCTGATGTTTGCTAGATGCGTCGGTAAATGCAGGAGGTTCTAGTATCAAGTGTCAGCCGGTGGGCCGTTGTAAACCTCGTGATGGCAGTGGTTTGTTTTGTTTGTGAAAGTGAGGAGAGTACTTACACAGATCCTGTGTTGCCGGTCGATTTAAAGTCTTAGTAGACTGGCATTTAGCTCGGAATCGGTTTCACATCGTTTCTTTCAGCAGGAGACAACAACGCCTTTGCCTTGAGCTCTGGACTAGGGCTTGGATCTGAGCTCAGGGAAGTGAGAAGACTGCGTTATGCCATTTTGTAAGAAAGATAGATAAAATAGCTGAGCTAAGAATTAGTCTTGTATCTTGTTTATGTTGGGCCTAACCTCCTCACATAAACTTTGCCACTATTATTACAGTCTCTAGGCCCTTCCAAAATGCCGTTGTACAAGAACCTGCCTCTAAACTGTTCTTTCTTGGTTTTGCAAAGGATAGAACCAATAGCTTGTTATCTCATCCATTGGAAATCTGCTGCCACTGTGAGTTCCTTCATTGTTGATGTTAGAGTCACATGCTTACAGACTGTATGTCAATGTACTTCGATCGTATGTCATCTCATGGTAGAGTTTGCAGTCTACTGTGCAACTATGATTATAACCACAGCGTGCATCTATAACCAGTCGGCTGTGCTGCATTGGCAGATTTGGAGTAACACACTGAGGTATCAAAAGTATGGGGAATCAGTGTGGTGGCGACAGCCATACAAGCAGTGGCAAGGTGGATGCTGCTGCTTTTTCAACTCCCCAACATCCCCAGACTTCATCTGCTCCTGCCTCCTATGGCAACCACAACAACAACACACACACTGTTCCTCCTGTGACACCTGCTATGCCTAGGCCTCGGCGTTCCCCCACCATTGGCCATGTGCTTGGCCGACCTCTTGAAGATGTGCAAAAGACTTACACTTTGGGACGGGAACTTGGGCGTGGGCAGTTTGGAATTACCTATCTGTGCACACACAATGAGACTGGAGAGGTTTTTGCTTGCAAGTCTATTGCCAAGAGAAAACTGCTCACCAAGGAGGATTCTGAGGATGTGAAGCGAGAAGTGCAGATTATGCACCACTTGTCAGGACACGAGAATATTGTGGAGTTGAAGGGAGCATATGAGGACAAGCAATCAGTTCATTTGGTGATGGAACTGTGTGCAGGAGGGGAGCTCTTTGATCGAATCATAAAGCGGGGACACTACAGTGAGAGAGCTGCAGCATCCTTGTGCAGGACAATAGTCAAAGTGGTGCAGACATGTCACTCATTGGGTGTGATGCACCGTGACTTGAAACCTGAGAACTTTTTACTAGCCAACAAGGCTGAGAATGCTGCTCTCAAAGCCACTGATTTTGGGCTCTCTGTGTTCTTCAAGCCTTCAGAGGTGTTTACAGACATTGTGGGAAGTGCATACTATGTGGCACCTGAGGTGCTGCGACGCAACTATGGGCCTGAGGCTGATGTGTGGAGTGCAGGTGTGATTCTGTACATTCTTCTGTGTGGAGTGCCTCCATTTTGGGCAGAGACAGAGCAAGGCATATTTGATGCTGTCTTACGTGGTGAGCTTGATTTAAAAAGTGATCCGTGGCCTGAGATCTCATCAGGGGCCAAGGATTTAATCAAGAAGATGCTACAGCAAGACCCAAAATGTCGCTTGACAGCCCATGAGGTCTTGACCCATCAGTGGGTCAAGGAGGATGGTGAGGCCCCAGACAAGCCACTGGATAGTGCTGTTCTATCTAGACTAAAGCAATTCTCAGCCATGAACAAGCTGAAGAAATTGGCACTCAAGGTCATTGCTGAGAGTTTGTCAGAGGATGAGATCATGGGTTTGAAGGAGATGTTCAAGAGCATGGACACTGACAACAGTGGAACCATTACATTTGAGGAATTGAAAATAGGATTGGCAAAGCAGGGCTCTAAGTTGTTGGAATCTGAGGTTCGACAACTCATGCAAGCAGCTGATGTGGATGGAAATGGTACGATTGAGTTTAATGAGTTCATAACAGCAACAATGCATCTGAATAAGATGGAGAAGGAGGACCACCTGTATGCAGCATTCCAACATTTTGACACAGATCGTAGTGGTTACATCACCATTGATGAGTTGGAGCAAGCCATGATGAAAAATAACATGGGTGAAAGAGATAACATCAAGGATATCATCAGGGAGGTGGACACTGACCATGATGGGCGCATCAACTATGATGAGTTTGTAGCCATGATGCGCAAGGGGACGCCAGGTCTGGATGCACACAGGAAAAGCATGCGAGGCAATGGGACTAGGTGAAAAAACCCTATTTTGCACACCAAGTCCTGCACATGTTGATGAACTTTATAAAGCCTAGTTGAGACCTTTGTGCTAAGAGACAGCTGTGCAACTTTGCAATGCTTTTCAGGAGAAGCAGCTCTAAGATGGCACTCAATTTGAGATTTGTCATCAATGTGATTGACTACATTTGGTTGCAGGCAGAGGTTTGTAAAGCATGGAATTGTGACCTGAGAGTTGTCCTACTGGTGGCTTAGCTTTGTGCAGACATTATAGATTATTGTCATGTCTACTATTATTGTGGTAATGAGCTACATAACCAGCTGTCATATTCTTGAAATTGGGGGGGGGGGTTTGTCAGGGAGTAATGCAAACAGCTGTTGTAGAGGTAGTTACTAAGGGAAGAGGTGTGTTTGTTTGTAGGACAATAAAATGATGGCAAAAAGCAGTTCTCCACCAAATATCTGTTAATGATTCTGTAGTGTTGAGGAATGCAGCATGAAGAAGCCTGGAAGAGGATTTTTATAAGCTACAAGATAGTATTCTAATTACAATTGAATGTATCAGCTGATCGTCCCGAAAGGAAATAGAGATGGCTGAGAGTCTTGGTTCTGTTTTTGCAGTTCTAACTTCTGATGCTGTCACTTCATGAAGACTCATTTCATCATTTTTTTTCCCCCAGTTTCATACATGATGTAGAATGTCTTTGGTCCCAAGACCAACAGTATTGCTAGGGCACTGATGATTTGTATTGAAGGGAACACATAGTTGTGACTTGTGACCCCTAAATCAAGCATTATTTTCCATATAATCAATTCCAGTCCCTTTTCTGTTCATACCTATACTGCAATTATTTTTGCAGAGTTGCCCCCCTGTGGGTGTCTGCTTGTCATGTAACTGGTGCTGAAGGTGCAGAAGCGTGAAATCTATCTGGCGTAGTTCAAACCAATTCTGAACCCAATCCAAACAATTCCAAACCCTATCTGGTTTGGAAAATGGGTCAGATTCAAAGTGCACCAGACTCACAAAAAAATTCCAAACCCTATCCAGTTTGGAAAATTGGTCAGATTCCAAGTGCACCACACTCACAAACAATTCCAAAATCCTATCCAGTTTGGAGAATTGGTCCAGATTCCAAGTGTGCCACACTCACAAACAATTCCAAACCCAATCCAGTTTGGAGACATGGTGAGATTCCAAGTAGGCCACACTGGCAGACAATTCCAGTTTGGGAAACTGGGTGAGATTCCAAGTACACTACACTGACAATCAATGCTATCTATATGACCAATAAAATATGGCCACAGGAATTGAAAATACAAACATGGCTACCACATTTTTGAAAAAGCACTAATTGTCTGCCTAGAAATGTGGAACTCGTGTGAAGGAGGATTGTAATTTGTAATAGTTCTAGTTCCAGCATAATCCACAAGGTCAAATTCGGTAAAGGTTGAACCTATGGTGTGATTGTGTGATGATCCATCGATCCAACTACCCAGAACTGGAGTGAGACTGGGCATGGTCCATAAGGTCTGGTTCCAGCAAGCAGCATGCTCCAACTGGTTCAGATTTAGTTCAAACATATGATGTGATCCAGTTAACCACAACTGGACTGAGACTGGATAAGGAACTAGCCCGAAATTCAGAATTCGCCTACACAAGTATACAGTCTGTTTAATCAGAACAATACAACCCAGAACTGGTCTGAAATCAGCTAACACTAATATAAACACTACTTGAGAGCACCCACCTGTTGGATTATGTCTTGTGTCGATCAGTGCATTCTGGACAGGTTGTGGTCACATCCCCGGTCTAAGGCCACAAAGAGCAGCTGTGGCAGAAGTTCTTTTCTAATCCTTTGGTAAGCTAGAGAAAGGTAACATGAATATGATTTGTGTAAAGTCTTCTTGCTGATAAAAAGGCACTAATGTGACCTTCCCGGTTGTTATTATGGTAAGAGTAGTCTGCCCATGCTGTGAGAGATATACATAGGAGTTCAAATTAATTGGACAGTTAGATGAAGGAAGTGGGGACACTAGTTGAGAAAATGGCTTTTATCACACAAAAAGCCATGGCTCATGACCTGTGTGGTTCCATCCATTTACAATGTACAATATGTGACATTTATTGTGGCATTTAGTACACACAAATTGCAATTTGATGATAGGTATTATTAGCACATATGTGCTATTGTGTAATATGTGCCATTCCCTAGTATCAAATTGCAATCTTTGTTTTCTACATGCCACAAATAGATGCCACATATTGTACATTGTAATAGAGGAAACCACAAATTTTTCCTCACAAAAGTGCCATGGGCCACACAGCTTCTTGTGATAAAAGCCAGTTTCTCTTGTTGCGAGAAGAGGGGCCGGGCAAGTTATTGACTAGATTGTTCAAAGTGGTTGCAAGTCTGGTATCTTTGTAGGAAAGGTGCGCAGCCAGACCTTACTCAGTTTTGTAAGGGTCCTGAATGCATGTGCCAGAATAGTAGCAATTGAAGAAGGTTGAACAATTCAATCACGGCCATCGCAAGTATGACATCAATATATACAGCCTTCTTACAACTAACCAAACAATTTCTGCACCACAATGAATGGTCTTTAAACAGATCTAAAAACAGGACCTGCAGGTGCACAGTTCATCATCTGCCTCAGAATCGTACCCTCTGCATAGTTCATTTGGGGAATCTAATATCCTGCCCTTGTAAGCCTATTTCAGCTACATCTATACAGAGTGAAGAGTCATCATGAATAAGGGTCAAGGGAAGAAAAACCCACTCGAATGAGATTTGACACGTCTCTAAGATTCAAGCGGAGATCTGCACAAATTGATATGACCTAATCATCGGGATGAGTGCAATATGAGAACATAAAGAGAATGGTAACCAACTGACAACAGAGACTTGCAGAAAGAGGAAAAAACCAGTTATTGGAAACAATGCTTTGTCCCAAATTTTCAGGCCAGGCCTTGGAACCATAAGTAGATGCCCACCAAACTTCAAATTTCAATGGTGGAAATGAAAGGCTCTTTCCAATTACAAACTAACAATTCTAACTGAAACAACACAACTACCACCACCACCACCATCACAATTCTCTGCTGGTATGTGTTCTACCCTTCGTCTCATGTCTGTCCTCTGCAACTTCTCTACACTCTTCACAAGTTTGATGAATAATGCCGTGCTGCATATACATCTGGGAAGTTCTCCTTCCCAAATTTCTTGCAGGACCAATCTTTTCTTTATGAAATAATTCTTTTCTTCAAATGGATGTCAAATTTCACAGCCTTTGACGTACCTGTGACCACCCATTATCAAATGAATGAACAGAGTGGGGTATCGCCTGGAAAAGGCATGATTTGTCACACCACACATAATGGTCCCAGTTGCTTAAACACACGAGAGGTGGGTATTTTGGGTACCTGAGCTGGACTGCCCTGTCACCTTGGTGCTCCTCTGCTCCAAATATCTCTGAGTTAGCCTGGTAACCAACACAGATTCATTACCCATGGTACAGAGGGTGCCATCTCATGAGACAGAGCCTGGTCACCCCCACTTCAATAACATTGCTTCTAGCAGAGAATCTGCACTCTTAGAACCGGAAATCGGGCTCCACTTCCATTGCCCACGCAAACTTTGCTAGCAATGACTTGTTGAAAATCTGGAAAAACAATAATGACTCAGGTTTCAGTAGTTTTCTGTTAAGAGTTGGGAACTCCAATGGCATACAAGGTGCTGTGGTAATTTGATTTACATAACCAGCTACCAAACAATTCCATGCTCCTAGTAAAATGTAATCAGCAGAATAAAAAAGGCACACTGAAAAGAAAGGACAAGACCCACCTTCTCAATGGGCACCTCATGGAGTTTGCACCAAGCAACCGTGATACGTGGGTCCATATAATTGATCTTGGAAGTCCCCAAAGCCACTGTCTTGAGATCATCCTTGACTCTCATGTCTAGCCTCATCTTCTCTAGTTTTTGCCTCGTTGCACTAATCTTCTTTGTCAACCTGTGACATGCATCATATCAAACTGGTTTCATCAATGGAAATTAACCTCCAAAAAATCCTCTTGGCATCTTTTAAGGCTCTATACAACCTGACAGAGGGTGAGTTTTGCACAAGCTTTCCTCAAAATTACTAAAGCTGGGAAAATAGGAAGTTTTTGCTCTACTAAGACAGCTCACAGTGCAAACAGATCCATCCTCATGCTTGAACCAACCCACCCTACAACTATAGACCCTACTCTCACACCAACCTCCTCTACTGGGCCTCATGTCTGGCAATAAACGTCCTGATACTACAATCGTCCATACCATTATTCCCCATTGTGCAAAATCTTGTAAGAAAGATACTGGCAACACTAATGCAATGATCATTAGTCTGTGAGACTTTCTGAAATTACTGCCATAACAAACAATTCTACCAACACCCCACTGGTTGAAGAGGCAAGAGCCTCCATAAGTGGACCAGCATGATGAGAGAGGATTTTGTAATGCAGAAGGTTAAAAAAGGGACTCACGCTTCAGGATTTTGATTCTTCTTAACCTTTCCATCTGAATCTCTCAATGGAGGCTTGCCTCTTTTAGCTCGGTCCAGATCTACCTCTAGCTCCTCCAATAATGCCTGCAGCCAGGAGGATGCATCTTAACAGTTTCAGAGCATTTTGCTTCTCTGTTAGCCTAATGCCATCAACTAGCAAGCAAAGAGATTTAGACCATGGGGTAGCTAATGTCAAGAGCTGATTTATACGAAGCACAGCACCACATCAACTAGAATACAACTCTGATCAAGAATTCCCACACCAATTTGACAAAAACAGTTTTACAGGTCCTCTCTTAGGAGGGTGTTTTCTATGCAAGGAGAGACAAACCTCCATCTCTGTCATCTTGCCTTCCAGTCTTTCCATCTGAGCACTGTGCCCCTTTGATACTGACCGTTGATGATTACACAGAATTGCCACCTACAACATAGATTGAGTGGTTGATTTAGACACATGCCCATATTCAATCAAGGCAGCTTCAAAGTATAGCTGACATAGACATACACTGACATTCTTAAACACTACAATGCTTTACAAAACTGATATGACATGACATGTCAAGATGACATTACTGACCTCTTTGTTCGCACCTTGATAAGCAGCGATCTTCTCAATCAAAGTGTCCCCACTGGTGTCTTGCAGCTGCCAACGCACAACAGTTAACTGAGTCAGATTCAGTAGAATCCTTAAAGCAACACTCTAAAGATCCCTTCCAAGAAAGCTGACCAAGAGATGTCACAGAAACCTGTCAGAGCTCTGTGAGGTTCATTGGCAATCCTGAACTAAGGTGTGTCCACAGAACACCAAGTCTGTCTCTGTCACAAGCTGAGCAAAGAAACCAATAATACTGTCCAGAAATGTTCTCACAGCTGACAATAATACAATTGGTACATGTAGGTGTGATCAAACTGTATCTCTCATAAGAATCAAGAAATTCCCATTCTCACAATTAAGAAAAGGCAAAGCAAGGTTAACACTTCTTCAACCAGCCACAGAGAATTCCAAAGAAGGAAAGACAAAACAGAGAGAAAAGGACAAAAAAACCAAAAAAAAATTAAACATGAAAGCAGTATGAACAACAGTGCCAGTCTCGCACCTGTTCAGGGACCATCAGCAGTAGCATGTATGATAGTGACTTCTCTATCACAACTTCCCACTGACTTCATCAGCTCCCTACAGTGGTAAAGGCCAGTGAAAACACTAACCTGCATACTGAATTTCTGTTGCAAATCTGGAACAACACAGACTCAGCCATGCTACTGGCTAGCAACAAACAACACAAGGAGATAACAGAAAAGCACAACAGGATAGACAAAACACACAGAAAAGGACAGCAGAGAAGAACAAAGACCAAGTGGGGCTTACAAGAAACTCCCCACTTACAAGACTTTATACAGAATCATTCAGAATATTCCAAATGCTGAAATTCCAGAAGGAATTTTTCCTTATTGAGCAACCCTCTAGTCCTCTTTAACAGAATCTTTAGAGGGCAGCCTTTATTTTTCAGAAGGACAATAATACTGACCATCTGAGAGACAAAGAACTCTTTACAATTACAAAGCCTCAAAAAACTGTAAAATTGACTATTGATAACTCCCAACTTTAGCATGAATATTGGAATGAACATGAGGCATGCAAATCATTTCAATACCTGCATACTCTGGTTGAGAACATTTGTCAAAGATATCACAGGATATACCTTGAGGACTTTGTTTCACAGCTAGATCCAAGAAGGTACAAGAGGAGCCTTTAGAAGTACATTTCAACTCAGATGTTTTTGGGTATATGCTGCTGCCAAAAGAGTCTTGGTCCAGGTACATAAAATTCTCAAAGTCTGGAAAATCAGGAACAAAAAGATCATCCACAAACCTACAAACAAGGGACAATCTATGAAGCACAACAGGAAATGTGTTATTCTTCAAGTCACGCCTTAGGAAATAAAACTCATAGAAAAAGATATAGAACTTAGCCAAATAGACCACACAATTAGTACCCATGGGGATACCAATACATTGTCTATAAGCACAATGATCAAAACAAAGAAAAAAATTATCTAGCAAGAAATCCAACCAAGAGTCAAATCTGAAGCCTCTACAACTTAAAGCTATGAAGATTTTCAAACAAATTTATCTCTTCTTTATTTTTCAGCCACAAAACCTAAAGTTCAAAGCAGATCTTTGAACCAACAAAAACTTGAAACAATAAAGCTTCAACATCTGATGAAACACTTTATTGATTAGAACTTTCATACAAGCTTTTAGATTCATTATGTGAATTTTATTGTATTGAGTCCAGAAATCAAAAGACTGCAACAGGAGTGGAGAAGTTTTATCAACTTCCAATCTCAAAAGATGAAGTTGTTTTATCACATCGACTACTCCTGTAGAGTCATTGAGAATCTAACTACTAACACAAGGAACATCTGCCTTTCTGAGTTTTGACACCCAAAGGTCATTGACCATAGGAAAAATAGCTTTATAGAAAGAACTCAGCCACTTAGAAACTTCAGTAAGAGAACTAGAGCTGGCTGCACAAATAAATCTAAGTTTAATGGATTTTTATGAAACTTCCAAACAGCACAAAGAAATGGAGGACAAGGGCCACACTTTTCACCACTAAAATTATGAGCCTTATTAAAAGAAAGATGAGATTTCAGGATTTCAGACTGGACAAGATTAGAGACCGCATATGTACCAATTGGGGAATTAAGCTCAAAGAAAACTGAAGAAACATAGAAATTTTTACAAACAAACACAAAATTATTACTACATTTATCCAAGTAAGTAATAAGGAACACTGTAGACTCTTTAGGTGATCCAAATCCCCTAAAGGAACAGAAAAAGACAAATTAGAAGAGGATTGAGCCACTGAGAAAGAACAAGTCCTCTTCTGCACAAACAAAAGAACTTTGGCTTTCAATTCACTCAAGACCCTTGAACTCTTAAAAGTTCTTCCTGTTTATCGACAAACTTCTTGAGACCTTTCTCAATAGCTTCTTCAATAGACAAGTGAGACAATAAAGCTCTTCTGAAATTTGTGCCTCTAACAACTTTGTTTGTAGGTGTGATCAAACAAACAGAATTCAGCCACTAATACCAGGTCAGAGTGGTCACGGTACCAGTTTGTCAAGGGTGACAGAGGCATTGTAGGTACGGAAGACTTTAGCAGTTAGGCCAGGCATGATTGCTTTCAGATGTAGATTGAGCTTGGTTGTGTCCAGCTTCTCAAAAAGGTCCTTCCCAGCCGCCTTACCTGCACAATCCAACATAATCAGCCAGTAACTTCCCTGACAGACCCAAATGCTCTTCATAATATGCACATATAGAACAAGGCTACAGGACATATGGCCCACTAGGTGTTTTCTTTAACACATCTACTGGAATCTTCTACCATTTTTCAAAAGTCCTCTGCAACTACTTATCCAGGAAGATCAAACAAATATGTAATAGATTTGCATAACTATATGTCCTGCAGGGCCCACTTCCAAACAGACCTTTTTTGAATTGACCAATTGCTTTGTAGACCTTCTCCTCAACCTCCACAGTGTTGAAGTACCTGATAGAGTCCTTCCCAAGAAAATCAAACTGTCGAGTCCATAACCCCGTAAAGTTCAAAAGTTAGACACAACAGTCCTAAATGCACCAGAGCATAATCACCCAACCTCTCAAAATCCAAGATAAGACAGTGCTGGAGTTAACTGCAGAAAGGCACAGATATAGATGTGACAACTGAAAGCAGGGTATGGGACAATGAACAGGGCCAAGATGAATGATAGTTTCAGTAGATTGAGCAAATGCCAGAAACTGGGAAGGCACCTGAAGGGAACTAGGAGCAATAAGAGTGACATGCTCCACTTTAAGAGAGCAACAACCAACTGTATCAGCTTCATCATCATCCTGCAACACAATAACAGGACTGATATCAAAACATCATCATGAACTTGAAAATACAATTACTCATTGTTGCCAACTGCAGGTATAGATACTGAAGTCGGTTATGAGAAGTCTGTTGCAGTATAAGCTGTTAAGGGTCTATATCCTTTGCAACAACCAAAGGTCTTTACTGCTGTCCAGGACAATCACAGACAACTTCAGAGAATCATCTGCACATTGGTGCGAACTAAAGGGGAGATACCTAGTTTGCAACTAGGTGTGACTGAGTGATTCTAACCCTATAGGGCTACTGCCTCCATTTCAAAGGTGGTGATCAGTTTGTAAAGGCTGTAACAGGGATGATGCAATTGCCTACTCCAGGGATATCCACATGGTCCGACTTAGTGACCCCTGCTATGACTAAGTTGGCTATAGCAGGTAACATCAAAAGAATGACATAGTGATGACTACTTCTGAGGCACCCAACCATTTGGGCTAATGCCTTCATACTTTCCGGGACACTACACTCAAGGGATTATGTCAAGAATTTAAGGGCCCAAATAGTGGAACAGTGAGCCTATTAATTATGATAGGCTGTAAGTAATTAATACTCACTAATCCGAACAATTTCTAACGTATATTCATTTTATTTCTAGCTAGATCTTCAGCCACAAAATATGCAATGTCTGGCTTTGGGGGCTTTTGTGCAAAACCTCCTGTTTTGAAATAAGATAAGCCCCGGAGGGATGAAGTCCCTAACAAGAATCAGAACAAGGAATAGGGATTTACCTTTTCATTCCCAGCACGAAGAGCCAGGCGATCGATGAGATAAGTGGCAACAGCAATTTGTTTTCTGGTGGGATCTGATGATGAGAAATCCTTTGTGTATGTCTTCCGGATATCAGCTATGTAGTCCTGTAAAATCATAACTCTGCTAGTTTTAAGAGAGAATCATCACAAAGAGCTGTCTTTCTCTCCCAAATGTTCAAAACTCCAGGTTAAGGGTTTCCTTCCCCACACCCTGTCTAAAATGCTGTCTCCAAAGTGGATGCAGAGAAGAGTATTTCATTTCATACTCAATATGTTCTCCAGGTATGATGGGATAGGACAATATTTTCTACTCAGAGAGATAGGAGCTAGGGTTTGCTGCTGCAAAGTCCAAAATTCTAGTGCAGCAGCTAATAAAAACTAGTGCAACCATTGAGGGAAAATGTCAATTTTGGGCAAACCAATGCCACTGGTGTAAGATATCTCTTGTAAGAATTGAGAAATAATCTCCATTTTGATGATTAAGAAAAGATGAACCAATGTGACTGGTGTAAGATCTATGGTCATGGTATGCCAAGTCAGGAATGTAGACTCTCCATGTCAATAGAAAAATGGCTGAAGGACACTGAGTATGACTGCCAAACCTGCTCTGTAAGGCATCAAAATAATTTTACTGCTTCTCTCTGTGCACTGATAAGGATGAGAAGATTACCTTAAGGACTCGTGCCTTATCATATTTCTGCATATCACTCTGGCCCTTAAGGTTGCTGCTGGGTGCCAGAAACACATACTTGAACTCTCTATTGTTGATAGGGTCGTTCCAGAATGCTAGCCATGTAACAGTGTTATCATGCCTTATTTCTTTCCACCTACATTAGCCCAAACTACAACTCATTACAGGTCACATTAGATAAGTAATGCATCTGCAATGGTCCATGGCTAGTACAAAAACATTGACAACCAGCTTCCTACAAAGATCTAGGTCTGGAGAAAAATGCACACCGGCAACCAGGTATAGGGCATTCGGGAATAGGAGCGTCTTTTCCAATGTTGATAACAATGTCCTCTGGCATTATTCTGGTCTTCAACTTCCCCATCTAAAAAAACAACAAGAAATGCATGATATATGCAGGCATGTTTAGTTCACAGGAGTCTGCTCAACCAAAGCTCAAAGAATCAAATCAAGTTTTCCATGAACAATTTCCACTTTTCTCATCATTTTGACTTAAAGATTTCCAAGAAACAGAAGTGGATCAAACTTTTATGGCCTGCATGTTGTGTACTGAACAATAACATAATATAGCTGTACTTCCTAACACAATTTATGTTGACCTGATAGCAAGCAGGTACTCAGCATTAAAATCCTGGAAAATTGATCAGCCCTATCAAGCTTTGAAGGGCCTAAAACCCTTAAATACTGAATAGAACTCAGTCCTCTACAATTCCTTATAGAAACAAGTTAAGATTTGCTTCTTGACAATCTAGAACTGCAGAACAGAATTGAACACAGGTTGCAACAAGAACAAAGGGACACCATCTGCTTCAGCCCAATGAGCACTGGTACTTGCAAGGAAAGAGCAAAACTAAGAAGCAAATAAAAAAGTGGAAGGAAGACTGGACCTTGGGATGATCACCACGGCCACGAAACAGACCAGGAGGCTCCACCCGAAAATTACCAACCTGTTTCAGAACAAAATCATAGGATTGAAGTAAACCATTCCACATCACCTCACTGCCAGAGACTTTATTCAACAATCAAGAGTGCATGGCACATCTGAAAATCAATCAGGCAGATACCTTTCCTTCCACATTTTATTCCATGGAAACAGCTAGCTCTGTTACATAAACTACACAATGCTGTGAACAGGACCCTTATAAAGAGTATGCTTTAGTAGTATAGATCACAAAGGTCATATGAATGTGATTGCAGAGAGAAACTTCAAAGAAACATAAGGTAACCAAACAATTGTTATGTCCAGTCAAAGCAGAACACAGACATGAATGAGTGCCATTATGACCTTGTAAATAATACTCCCAAAACATGAGAACACCAATTGCATCACTAATGGCAGTAACTAGCTGCCATACTCATCAGTGACTTCATTGGCTCCTGGCAGTGAGTACAGATAATATTTTCCTAAGTGCTGAGAATGTCTCCACAATTGCAAGTCAACTTCAATATAATGGAGAAACAAACCAACAATAAGGCATAGATATTCCAGATCTGACAATAAATCAGCAAACAGGAAAAAGAGGAAACTCAACCTAAAACACAAAGAAAACAAGAGAAAAGCTGGAGCAACTAGAACAACAGCACCAGCCACACACATGTTCAGAGACCTTCACTGGCAACGAGTGTGGTACTGACCAGCTAACTACCATAGCATCTGCACTGACTTCATCAGCTCCCAGCAGTGGGTGTAGGTAAAGATACTGAGTTTCTGTCACAAGACCAGCAGTAATGGGAAGACTGGGCCATGATGCTGGTTAGCTCAACAAAACCTATAGATAAGCAGAAGATTGAGGAACCCAAGAAGAAAGAAGGGAAACAGAATTGAGACATTAATTAGTATGATCTTTTGGAGGACAAAGTTGGTACAGATTAATGTATGATAATCTGCACAAAACCTACAGCAAACAATTGTACAAGAAGCTGCATCCAGAGTTCATGGCACATTTCTGGAAGTAACAAAAAGACTCAGTCATGATGTCAACTAGCACCCAAGAAGCAAAGTTAATGGAAAAGCTCAAAAATTTGAATGATTGTCCTCATTTAAACTGCAACAAACTTGGCAGGGTAAGCTTCATCTCAGTTTAGCTTGCCCCTTTAAAAAAAAGCACCCAAGTGGCATAGAGAGGCCAGCACGGAAGGTAGTGACAGGGCCTTCTACACCCTGAACATACCAATCAAGCATACCATTGATCAACCACAAATGTGTGAACAAAACAAATACATATGCATTCATCTACCTTTTCCTTCACACCATCAACAAGTGCCCACATGTACTTGTCTTCAGCTTTTAGTTTCTCCTCTCTTGCCCTTTTCTTTTCCTGCAAAATTTACAGACAAAATGACATCAGCTTGACAATATGTCCAATATTTGTTTCTTGTATTAAAAACCTCTGTTTTCATCCTTCAGCTAGAAGCTAGCCTTTAGTGAGAGAAGGAATGCAGGTCAGATCACCTCTCCAGACATGTTCTTCTTTCTCTCCTTCTCTACTTGGGCCCAATCATAAATGGGAGTGAAGTCACAGAGCTCAAACTTCTTGATCGTATGGTTCTTCCCAAGTATTGCTTTCCAATCTTCCCAAAAGTTCTTGAGGAATTTTGGCTTTGTAGCATAATCTGAGTCCTTCATAACAGCAAACATTGTTGCCACCTGTTGAATCCAAAACCCATTTAATCCTATAGAGCAAGCATAAGACAGAATAACATAGAATTCCTCAACACAATTTCAGCCAATTAGGTTGCAAGATTGAGACATTATACTTTTCCAGAATGCATGCTTCATCCTTCAGTATCCCCTGTCACCATGGCTATTTACTTGGACTGCAAAGTGGCCAATACTGTGTGGGATCCACAGTAACAAGGAACATCAAAACAACAGAAGTAGTCAAGGTTCACTTGAGGCAGCACATTGGGCTTGGGTCCAGAGAAAAATAAAAATGACAAGATCCCTCACTGCACAGTGCCATCATAGTCAACACAGGACATAGGGAGAATTTGCAGAAAGCTCACCTCTTCCTGCTCAATTGTGAGATCCACTGGTTTCCCATCATAAAGCATCTTCACACCATGGCTTTCATATGGAGGGGGGAAAATGACACCATTATGTTCAAGGGTTTGCCACTTTTGACTTTCCCCACTGCCAGGCTCCCTCTTGGTTTTCATTGTTGTAATCTTCACCATCTTCTTCTTTTTCAAGAGCTTTTGTGCTTTCAATGTCTTTGCCTTTTCTAGAAACTTTTTGGCTGCATTTGCAGTGGATCCAGAGCTGGATGGTACCTTTGTTTTCTGTTGAACTGCCACAGCTTTGTTGATGGAGCTGATGACAGGCTTGCGTTGTGCAAGAGGTACATCATCTTCATCATCGTCGTCATCATCCAACACCTCCTTCTTTGCTTGAGACTTGGTAGCCAATGACAGTGAGACCTGCAGCCATGTCCAGACAATCAGAAAAAAATTCAAGCATGTTCAGCTCAAAAGCACATCCAATTACTTGACAAGCCTTCTGCTGCAAATCACAAATCAAAATCTCACCTTAATCTTCTTCTCAGGGGCCACACTAGGTTGAGCCTGAGCTACTCGTTTTATGTTTCCAGTTGCTGCTGTTGTGGCCTTGACTGGAAACTTATTTACCACATCCACATCATGGGCTCGAGAACTTGATGATGCCTTGGCTTTCTGTTGGGTTGCCATGGTTTTTTTTATGGAACTAATGGAAGGCTTGCGCTGTGCAAGAGGCAAATCATCTTCATCGTCGTCGTCATCATCTGAAAACTGTTCCTTCTTTGCTTCAGACTTGAGAGCTGATGACAGTGAGACCTTCAACCATGTCCACCACAAAGTCATAAAACCCTCCAAGCATGTTCACATCAAACGCAATGCTCAAGAAGAGCTTAACACATTCCTGGGAGAACTTTCTGTTGCAAGTCAACCAAAGTACAGAAGACTTACCTTAAACCTTTTCTCAGGGGGCGAAATAGGTTGAACCTGAGCCACTCGTTTCATGCTTCCAATATCTGTCATCACCACATTCTTCTTCAACGAATCCTTCCGGACATAGGTTTTCAATGGTTTCCGATCAACCAGAGGCTTATCATCATCAGAATCATCATCAGTTGGCTTCAACACAGCCCGTGCCTCCATCTCTTTCACAAGAGCTCGCCGCGCCAAAGGTTTATCATCATCAGAGTCATTGAAGATATCCATTTCACCTAGCACTTACCAAGCACATGGAATCAGTTTTGGATTCAGAGGCTGAATGCTCAGCATGTAAAACATCAATCAAACTCTCCCTTCATCTTGTGCCTCACATTTTTCACCTTTTTTCAAAACCTAAAAGAGAAGTGCTGAACCAAACATCACTTGTTTTTTGGGTGGATACTATGACCTACTTTCCACTCACCTAAAAAGTTACTACATAAAAATCTCTCAAAGAGAAGGATTTATCACTTGAAAAACTCTTCCGATATTTGTGAGAGTTGATTGCAAAAGGAGCCAAAAATGCCTCCTCTGATCAGGAGTACAGAAAGAAACGAATAAAAGAGGTGAGAAGAGGAACACACACAAATAGACGAACGGGAGAGAGACAGAGAGACAGAGAGAAGAATGGTTACCGCTCTAGGTGATGACTCTGACGAGAAATCACCTACGCCGAAACTGGACACAAATTGAGGGTCACATGCAGCTGACAAAGATCCTGCTCCATGGTTGCAACGCTTTCCAAGAATCAAATAAATCTCACCATCACCGCAGGCTCCTCATACCAAGACCACACACCAAAGCTCCAGAGACCCTTACTCTACTTCTCACGGGCAAAGAAACAAACAGCGGGGAAGATCCGGGGGCAACCCAGCTACATGCATCGACAAAGAATGCAAGCAGGCGAGAATTGGATGTGAAGGGGATATTAGATCTTAAGGGGAAGTGGAAAAAACACGAAGAAGAAGAAGAAGAAGAAGAAGCGAGAGAGAGAGAGAGAGAGAAAGAAAGAAGAAACAGAGACGCGAGAAAACCAAATCCTCTGGGGGTAGCTTTTCGCGCTCCCACCAAACCCTAATTTGGTGCCTTCCGATTGGACGAAGAGCAGAACGCGCTGGAAACGTGTGATGAGGCCAACAATGCAGACATTTGACCTCCATGGAAAGACCAGGGTTATAATTAGGGTTAGGAGTCAGGTACAAAATATATACTCTAGGGGAATAGGCTTGTGCCTATGGATGGGGGAAAAACAAAACAAAACAAAACAAAACAAAGCCTTTATTGATGACCCATTAGAGATCAGGTGATGAAACCCTGGCCCATTAGAGCAGGTTGTTACAATAGGAGCTTTGAATTCTTCTGAGGAGGAGTTTGACTTGAGGAGTAACCAGGCACTTAACTATGGTAGTAGTAGGCTACCTATCCTAATAAAGATTCATTGTCCATACATAGATCCTGGAAAGTGAAATATTTGTGGCCAAAATGGACATCCTTCAACTCACTACTAGTGCTTTTGACTTTGTTTACACAAGTTTGTTTTTGTTGTCTTAGTGAATTATTAGTGTACTTACATTTTAGCATGTACCTTAAAAGGACATGTTCAAATTCCAAATTAAAGGAGATTTTTGACAAGAATTTGAGGATTTTTTACACATCATTCTTTATGAAACCCGTGCCAAACTTCATAAAAAGAAAGCACGCAAGAAATGGAGGAAAAAGGAAACGATGGGCAAGCACCAAAGTCCAAGCAAGCAAACAGCCCAAAAGAGATGGGCCACAAGGCGGTAAGGGAACCACTATGTACTGAAACCTTCACCGATCGCTTGAAGCATATCAACTAAAGAAAGAGGAGGTAAACCCAATAAAACTCCAAGCCTCGAAGAATTTTCTGATTTGACTCAGGGTGCAAGCTCCTCATATTAACACACAAAGTTCTCGCACATTCCTAATTTCCCAGTGTTTTTTTTTTTTGCTTTGTTTTGTTGGGTTTGCTGTCTTACAGACTCGAGACATTGTGATGCACCCATCAAAATGGGCCAAAGTTTGGTATTCCTACATTTTAGGGTCATGTGGACTTCCACTACCGAAACATTTCCAGCGTAGTCATTTACTACCCTTATGGATGTCATTGGAAGGGCGGAGTCATTACGCAAAGAGCCGCTCACTTGCTCACTTGTTCGGTTTTGTGATGAGCCTATCATTTCTTGGATTATGCTCATTGCAGAAGAATAGCTTTGTCCCATGTGGCAAGTTCAATCCAACAAACAACAGTTAAAATAGGAAATGTTCCATGAAAAATGAACTCACATTTTCATCATCACATAAACAACAACACCTGGTGAACATTCCTCAAAAATGTGCCACCAAATGAAAACACTAGGTAGTAGTTTCAGAGTCTCCAGCCAATAACACTCGACCCAAAGGCTGAATCTTTATTTTGACAATGTGATTGATTGAATCAAGAATGCACAAAAAGGCCAATCAAAACTGTACATACCTAGTACTAGTTACAACTACAATGATAAATGGTGATATGCTTTCTTTGATTAAATGTAGCCAAAAAAAACCCCCACTCCCCTTATATTTATAATGATTGAAGTCAACTAAGGAATTTTAATGCTTTAAGCTTTTACCACCAGCTTAAATGCTGGTTCATACACAACGATCTTCACGAGTACCACCATGGCGTTCCTGGTTTGGCTTTTACGATTTTGGAAATACTATGTCCATTATTGGTAAAAAGAGATAAATGTTAGCATTCATGACATCATGAACATGATCACATTGATGTTGCAGTACATGGAGTTGCATATGAATGATGCATAAAAGCACTTGGATGATTTACCTATGTACTAGTTTGAACCCCGTGCCTAATGCACAGGTGTGTGCAGTGTATGTGATGGTACATATTACAGAATTACAATTACAAACTACATTTCCAAAACCTCTTTATATACAACATCCCGCATGTATCCATGGGGACCCTGGCCGCTGAAAATCTTGATGTTTGCACTGCTTGTGACTTGTGAGATAGCAACATACAGCTGACCATGGGAATAGACTGGAGACAGCAAATATACCCCAACACGTTGTTCAACTTGTAAGTAAGTAGTAAGTTACTTATTTAGTAAGTATCAATCTGTTGAAAATTATTTTTTTGTTTTTGTATGTTGATAAGTTCCAGTATCCAAACCCCCTCTCTGTTCATAATGGTTAGGGTTTCTGGTGCAGCCAATTTTCACATGCATCATGATAATACCTTTGGCATCCAGCAAATTATTATTATTGGCAAAATTGTTTTTCTGGGCAATCTGATCATTGCAATTACCAATATATCTATTAAGTTTGTGTGCTGAAATGGCAATTGACATCCATTGCCATTATTATTATGGCAAATGCAAGCCTTGAAATTGCCAATAT
>Ga0116231_10003062_pt1 | contig 34954 bp, 21 predicted proteins | sample S1TSphgellanicum_2_FD_89695 | JGI IMG/M metagenome (GOLD analysis project Ga0116231, IMG submission 89695) | Host-associated microbial communities from peat moss isolated from Minnesota, USA - S1T2_Fd - Sphagnum magellanicum MG | ecosystem: Host-associated > Plants > Peat moss > Unclassified...
AAACCAAAACCCAAAACCCAAAACAAAACCAAAAAAAAACTGCTCTGTTTCAGAGACAACAACAACTGTTCATTGGATTAGTCCTTATTCGAGATCCGCGGCTTGCAACACATACAATGCCACACAAAAACAAGCAGCAAGCATGTTACTGCATGTAGTAACAATCGCCCCACACACGACACGTGTGTGGAGACAAGCACAAAAACACCCACTCCCGCCAAACCCTAACCCTAACCATGCATACCTCCACATGTCATAACTTTAGACATACATACATACATACATACATATACAGATATAGAGAATTTTTTTTTAATTTTAGTAATCCATGTAAATGTAGAGAAAATAAAAAAATTATTATTTTGTTTATAAAAACCAAAGAAATATTTTAAAAGAAAAAGAAAGATATTCCCTTATCTTTTTTTATATTGTCCATTATTATTTTTTTAGTAAATGCAATAATATTTTGTCTCATCCATTTTCCCTCCCTTGAATAGCTTTCTATAATCTTCTATGTCAAGCTTTGTATTCATTCTCAATTTGTATTTGCATCATACATTTTTTTAATGTTAACAATCCAAGCAAGAATGAAAAGATTTAAAAAAAATAAAAAATAAAATAAAAATGAAGGTTTTACAAACACTAGTTGCCCTGATAGATTATAATTATAATTATCACATTTGAGTTTTAAATTATTAATGTTAGTTTACCATTATTATAAAATCAATATGCCTTACCATAATAATTTTACACATGCACACACCACCCACATTGTTATTTTAGATGATGAATGCAAGTGGGCATTACTACCTACTACAATGCTTCAATTTTGCCCTCGGAATGTTAACTATGACTTTGTTCCACAATTTGGTTTGTTAAGGCTCATACTATAAGATAGTTTTTTTTAAAATGCCTTTTTCTTTTCTTAATGTAGTTAATAGAGCTTTGTTGTCGATTTTTGAATGTTACACATTATTAGGTTTGCAACCATGGAATGTGGACATTGAGGAATGACATTATTATTAGGGAAGCATTGTTGAGGTGGAGAAACATGAAATAATTTCATGATAGGAGAAACACTCAACTAAAACTATCACCATCGTATTATGGCCAAAAAAAACTTATAACCGTGTGTGCAATGTAATTTCCATATGGTAACTTTGCCACTTCAATCCACCTAGCTTAGAAAATAAAGGCCAATTTTACACAAGATTGAACCTGAAAAAAAACATTGGTCTACATGGTTTATAATAAATAAATATACAAAATTCTAGGAAGGAAAACACATTTGAATTTCATTGCTTAATAACAATTCACAAAATATTTTTTCACAACTTGCAAAAGCTTTGTCTATGCAAAATAATTTATGGCTAAAATAAATAAGTAAAATGTACAACTCTATGAAAAAATTGAGAGTTGTAAGAGCAACCCAGGTACTTCTTGCATGAAGATTTGCAGAAAAAAACAGGGTGAAACTGCTTTGAGGCCTGGAAAAGTGCACATTGTTATCAGGGCCTTCCCAGAGCCAAAGTAGCAGGAAATGACTCTTTCCGAGCACTAAATGATTGTTTCTCATTGGCCAACTACAAGGATTGGCCCAGGTGATGAGTGAGACTCAAACAGTCTCTTTCTTTCTTTGTACAATCCATCTTTTCAGGTTCATGGGTGGGGATGGGGGCAAGAAACTAAACAGTGCACATTGGATGTGTTAGATCGGGGAAGAAACTAAACAGTGCACACTGGATGTGTTAGATACTGGTAGAGAGGGTTGTCGTTGTTGGGTATTGTCTAAGACTAGGTCCACGCCCGAGTGCCAAAGAGAACAAACTTTGTACTCAACCGAGGTGCCAAAAGAAAAGAGTGACACTTAGTGCTAAAGGTGAGTGACGACAAATACGATGCTTGACGCTTTCCAACAGAGAAAGTGCGAAAGAATTGCTGAAAGTGTAAAAGAACAGGAAAAGAAATGCACAAGTGTAAAAGAGAAGAAAAAAAGAATTGCACATGTGTAAAAGAATTGTAATAGTGTAAAAGAGTCGTAAACAAATTTGCAAAAAAGAAATTTCGGATGTATCTATCGGCATCCACTTTAGTACACGGCGGTAAAGAAATTTTGTACTGAATGAGAGGAAACCCCACTCCACGAAAAGAGACTAATAGGCTACGTAGACAGATAAAAGAAGAAGTGTTGTCAAACAGTTAAAGAGGCTCAAGATATGGGAAAGAAATCGCAGATTTTTATTATTTAGTTCCACCTAAGACGTAGAAGGAAAAGAAAAGAAAGTATTGTGAAACGGTTAAAGGTGGTTGAAAGAGGCTCAAGATGTGAGAAAGAAATCGCAGATTTCAGTTAGTTCCACTTTAAAGAACTAGACTGGAAAAAGAAGAAAAAGTTGTCAAACGGTTAAAGATAACTAAAAGAGCCTCAAGATGTGGGAAAGAAATCTCAGATTTCTTTTCTTCTAGTCCCACTTCGGAAGTACCTAGACGGAAAGAAAAGAGAAGAAGTGTTTGCCAAACTTGGGTTAAAAGATAGTTCAAGAGAGGTCTCAAAGATATGGGAAAGAAATGCAAGAAATGCGATTTCTTTTAGCTCCAGTCAAGGAAACGAGAAAGATGGCGAAACTTTAGGGATAAAGAAGAGGCACCGTCTCTTTTTCCCCTTTGCCTTCTCTTCCCTCCTGCTCTTTGCTGCTGGTGGCGAAGAGGAAAGTAAGCAAAGAGGGAGTTTTGCAAAGCGCGATTCCCCTCGCCATCTCCATTTTTTTTTTCTGCTGCTTCTAGATCACGGATTGCAAGCATGTGGGCGTATTTTGAATGATTCTATTCTCAGGTTTTTTTGGGGAATTTTTTTGGAATTTTTTTTGGGGGTGGGTGCGGGGGAAGTCTTGAAGGAAGGTCTGGTAGTTGGGGTTTGAGGAAGCTTAGTGAAAATGGTGGGGGCGCATGGAGTGGAGATGGTGGTGGCCGTAGGAGAGATGGCGGAAGCTGCTGTGGGAGCGTTAGAGTGGAACCACCAGCGGATGGTGGCCAAAACCGTGGCCAAGGAATGGGAGTGGGCGGAGGTTGAAGGAGAACTTGATTCGGAGAGGAAGGAGAACGCGCGACTGCGTGCCACTATCGCCATGTATGAGCAGGCTTTCAGTCATCTACATGAGCAGAAAATGGAGAATGGAGGCGTGTCCGTGGAACGCTCTGTCGAAGTGAGGCTTCTGCCTGTTCTCTCTGCATCTCTTTTTTCCTAGGGTTTCGTTTCTAGGTTATCTATTTCCTAGGGTTTCGTTTTCTATGTGATCTCTTTCCTAGGGTTTCCTTTTTTTTGGGTGGCAATTCCCTGGCCAATTAATTCTGAGCTGCTGGGGTTTTAAACTCTCTTGCAAAAGCTTTTTTATTTTGGTGGCCAAATCTCTTGAACTGAAGTTTGTGTCTTGAGTATATCATAGGTAATTGCATGTTTTTTAGGATAAGAATTTCATTCAAGGAAAGAGAATTTGGCTTTGCATGAAAGAGAATTTTGGCTTGGACATCCGTTCATGCCTCTCAGTTCATCATGATCATGTTGTTACATTTTCTGAATTTGCACTTAATTCTTTCCTCTGGTCTTCTCCTGATCAACAAATGGACCATTTGCAAGAATTTTTTCAGCAAGAGTTTTAAGAAGATCAAGGGTCTTATGTCAGCAGTGGACCTGCAACCTTTTAGCAATACTAAAATGCTTTTTCTTTCTGGAATCCTTTTGTTGGGGGGGTTTGTGACATCAGTTGTATGAGAAACTGAAGATGAATGTAGCATCTGCCGCATTTTTGGAGAAGCTAAAGTCATTTTCACTGAATGGTGACGGGATGACATCTTCAGATTCCATCCTAGTGAAGACAGAAGGTGAAAAGTTTCTTCCTGACTCTTTTCTCAATTGATTGCAAATCACATATGAGTGAAAGACTTCTAGGGTTATGAAGATTGGTTCTGGACTCTTTTCTCAAGTGATTGCAAATTCTGTAGTATTGAAGACTCCTCTAGGGTATGTGAATTTTTTTTTCTGAACTCTTTTTCAAGTGATTGCAAATTCCATACTAAGTGAAGACCTCTCAAGTGAAAATTTCCGAACTCTTTCTCATGTGATTTGCATATCCTTAGAAGACTGTGAAAATGATTACTGCTTTGTTTTGGGTATGTGTTGAAATCCTGCCAATGGAATTCACCCTACCTCTAGAGTTACATGTCAGTTATGCCTGCAGGTAGTTCTTGGATCTGAACCACTAGTAAGACTTAATTAAGCCATGGCCCTTCCAAGAGATGGAAACCTTGAAGGTCAGGGGGCCTTAAGTTAGAGTTCTGTAATTTTAGGGATTCCATTTAGGTTTTTCTTGGTAATCTTGGGGTTGTTAATATTTTGACAAGCTGAGGATTGTTACATTTTTATGAGGTGTGGATTTTCTTTTCCTCTTCCTGCTTGGACTGACAGTGAATGTTGGATCCAGATGGCATGTTTGTAAAGGCAGATGTGGATGATCCAAATGGGTGGCTATGGCTCTCTGAAACTGACTTGGCCCATGGGGATCCCAAGGAGGTGAAAGATTGTTTGGGAGCTGATGGTTATGTTATGATCAATCAGGATGACATTGTTGATAGCATTGCAAGCTTTATGGCCCGTTACATCTTGTCCATCCCTCAAGCAAAGGTATCTTTCACCATTCTAGCAGCTAACTCTTCCTAAAACGATGGACCCTAAAACATCCATTAGCCTGAGAGGAGGGTGAGAGGAGGGTGATTGATTTAACACCTTGTTCCAATCAAGCTGAAATCTTAGCAGAGTTAACGTCTGTTTACCTTCTTGTATTAGTTGTGGCCCACAAGGAATCTTTTTCCTCGCAAGGAAGAGGCCGAGGGTGTCCTCTAAGCACCAACCTGACCTACCATATGGGCTGCTACAATGCGCTGTGGACATTTTTATGGTTTGTTTGGGTGGATATTCATTATGTAAGTTGTGGTTCTAACACACTTGTATGTTGTCCTTGTGTGTGTCGGGCTGCAGAATCTGTCTGCAAAGGAACTGCAAGATGGTAAAGTTGACTTCCCTTGTGTAGGTTGGATAGTCATCTGTTTTAGTTGTCAGTAATGCCCGATTGATTTTATCCCCTTATGGTCTTTATGTTTGCCATCAATGTGCCTCAAACAAGACCTTTTGCATCTGGCTCACACTTTTTAGATCAGGCTTTTGACAAGTTATTTGTTCCAACAAAATGAATTTGTTGTTTGTGTGTGAACAGCAATAGCGCAAGCATTCAAGAAGGTCGAGAAGAAGGGGAAAATTCGCCAACTTTGGGAAACTGGCAAATTCCTCTACACTGCTGGGTCTTGGGGTGCTACAGCTCTTTCGTAAGTTCCATAACCTGTGAAGAGTGTTCTGCTATGAAGTATTTTCAACTTTACTCATGTGATGCAGTGGACAGATATGGTACTTGCAGCTTATGTTTCCTTTGGACCAACTTGTTTGGGAGAGATTTTGCACTATAGCATGGAAATACTGATGTGGAATTCTGTGGGATTTTGAACAGGATTTACAGGCACCCTATTATCATCCGGGCTGCATCCATGGCTGTGTGGACATCATGCTGCCTCATCCTCAAAGTTCTAAGATGAGACACTGTCACAACACTCAGCTTTAAGTTCACAAACTTGCGCTGCTTCATCGCTATTCCATAATTGTACAGAAATTGGTGTCCATTGTACATATAGCCGTAGGCAACATATTTCTTGTGCTAGTTTTGGAAAAAGAAATTCTTGCACTTTCCATCATAGTTTGTAATTTTAGTAGTGTTGTTCACAGCCCCATCTATTATTTCTTAAGCTGTGTATCTGTTGGATCATAAGAGAGCTTCATGAAAAATGTTTGTTTTGGAAACTCTCATGTCTCTTCCCTTCATTACTTTAGGGGTGCTTAATTGCATCAGGGATGAAGATGGTTCAGCTTTCACAAAGCTGAAAAATATGTTCAGTCCAACTTGGCTTGTTATATGACAATACAGTCTGGGATTCTGTTTCATTTGATTCAGACAGTGGCCAGTGACACACATTTGTAGGATTTCCCCATTTCTCTGTAACATATGTGTTTGCTTCATCTATGTATGATCTATGTGTGGACTCACCATGGCTACTGAGTTCTGAGGTCAGTATTTTGTTACTCTGTTTTCCTGTGTACGGACCTCTTGATAATTTGTTTGTGCCACTGGTTGAATGGAATGCTTTTCTTCCTTACTACTACTGTTCTGTATATTGCCTGTGTTGTCGATGTTCACATATCCAATCTCTATTTTTCTCTTTTGCTCATGTTCCACCCTTGGTGTTATTGCTCCTAGTGATTGTTGCTTCTTCTGTGGTAAGAAGCTTCTTGCAATGGAGACTACTAGTAATCTTGTGTTCCACCATTGTGTTGTTGCTCCTTCCTTCTGTGGGAAGAAAAGCTTCCTGCAATGAAGAGTAGTACATGGTCTCGTGTTCCACCATTGTGTTGTTGCTTCTTGTTCTGTGAGAAAGAAGCTTCTTACAATGGAGATTACATTAGTAGTAATCTTGCAGCTTTGATGATGATCCCTTCTTTGCTCCAACACAAAGTGCCTGCAGCAAGCAAAACATGCAATTCAAAGACTGCATCCAAGCTCACTCTCAAATCCAGGAGTTTCCCATTGCTTTGTGTACATGCCTCTCTCCCTGTCTCTCTGTCACAACTTCTGAGCACATGATCCCCTGTATACAAGATGCGATGCACATTCCAAGCACTCCTCTGTCTCTATTGCATTTAGATCCTACTGCTGCTGCTGAGGCTGCCCAACAGTCTGCTACCTTAGATTGGTTGCAACAGATTCTCAGTATCAAGGAAGAAAGAAGAAGCATATCCAAATCCTGTAGATACCCAATGCCACTTTCCATCGATACTTTTCTCTAAAAGTCTGCTCATCACAATCTGTACTCATTGGGTCGAAAGAAGCTGGCTCTATGATTGGACCCAGAAGAAGACAAGACAGTAAGGTGATCTACAATCTACAACAAAGGGGGAGCAGCAACTGGTTTTTTGGATTTCTCAGTGAAGAAAAGGGAAGAAGGTGGCGAAGAAGGATTTGTAGTAAGAAGAAAAGAAGGGGAGAGAAGGAGCGGCCGGTCAGTAAGTCATGGCCAAGTTTTTGGTATCACCTTCTTCTGCTCAGGGTTTGCTGTGTGCATCAGCATCGTCTCCTTGGTTCTCCAATGATCTCACTGCTTCTTCTCAACAACAACAGCCGCCACCCACAAATTGTACTCTCTCATGGAAGCACTGCTGCTCATCTATAGACGATGATTCTTCTTCTTCTGCAGTTTGGTTGTCTCAGAGGATTGTGGGTGGAGTCAGCACCGGCAGCAGAAGAAGAAGAGCAGCTCCTCTGTCCTTGAATCTGGTGCTTCCTCAAGCTTCTTCTCAGGCTGTTGGGTAAGTTCCACTGTTTGCGTTCTTGAAGAACCTGTTGTTCCTCCGTGTGTTTTTTCTCTCAATCTGTTTGTTTTCAGAATTGGGTTTCTGAGCTAAATCTATTCCACATTTGTTTGACTCATGAGACCACAAGTTCTTGTTGGGTCGTGGATTGGAAAAACAACTCAAATGGTATCTCGTTGGTCTTCTTCTTCTTCCCTCAGATTATATGGTTGGTTTTTATATTGCTATATCTTTGTTTAGCTTTCCAAAAACATTCAGTTTCTGCATGAGAAGAAAGCCCTAAAGTTCATCATCACCTTACAAAATGTGGGGCTGACAACAAACAAACATTCACCTGCTGCTTTACCAAGTTTTACCACTAGAGACACACACAAAATCTCATCAATGGTGTGTGGAGAAATCAGCAGACTTACAGCTGAAGCTGAGAGCTTGAATGACAAGTTTGGGAAGGAGGGGGTGAAAGTGGAAAGTGGAGAAGGCGGGCTACCCAAAGTCTCACTTTCCTCACCGAATGGCAGGTATCTCTCTATTTTGTCACTGCCCTCCATCCACCTTGCCTTTCTCTCCTGGTTTTAGCTTCCCACATAATATCTCGTTGGTTTGGTGGAAAATTTGATTTGATTCAAGCAAAGGTGTTTTTCTAGCCATACTCAATAATTTTTTTTGTGAAGCTTCTTTTTGTTCATGGAGCCCCTTGAATCTCTGTTTTACTAAACAAATGTGAATGCTCATGATTTTGGTTGAGGAGCAGTGTGGCAGAGGTATACTTGTATGGGGCTTGCACTACATCTTGGAAGACAGCAGAAGGCAAAGATTTGCTGTTTGTGAGACCTGATGCGGTCTTCACAGGCCAGAAGCCAATTAGGTCATTTTCCTTCATGAACTCTTTTGGTCTGTTTTGCTTGTCTGTTCGTTGGGTGATGGCAGAAGCATCAAAAACCCATGCTTTAACAGATAACTCTTGCCCTTTTTGTCCTCTTGTTTCTTTCCAAGTTCCTAGTTTGTGAGGTGATTGTGTAGATAGCATGCTCTATTACTGTGTACTAAGTAGTTGCTTTCACTGTTGTTCTACATTTGTGTTCCAACTCCCATAGTATTTGCTTCTGAGCCTTTGGCATTTGTTATGTGTGTGCAGTGGAGGCATTCCTCATTGTTTTCCTCAATTTGGTCCAGGAAGCATTCAGCAGGCAACCTCTCCTCTCTTCCCCCTTGAGGGTTTTAGGCATAAGGATTTCGGGTTCTGGCCTTTGGGAGTTTTTTTAACATAGGGTTTCTAGAATTGTCGTTCTTTAGGCATGTGTTCTTCTGGGTTCATTTGATTTCTAGTATGAATTTCAGGTGGTTTGATGTTTATGGGTTTCTAACTACAGGGTTCATATCTGTCTAATTCTCTGTTTTGTACTTTGCTAATTTTTGATGTTTCGGTGTCTCTCAATGAGCGCCTGCAATTTTGATGGGCTAATTTACGCTTTATGATATCTAAAAGCACAATGAATTCATGGTGCTTTCTTCATATATTTGAGATTGGATTGGCTTTGAAACTGAAGGTTAAAGTGGTTCAGGGAATTGGACATGGATTGTAACAATCAGTGGTTGGCATGAGCAGCATGGATTTGCCCGTAATGTCTCATGGGACATTTCAAGCACAGAGAGTGATGCAGACAGCACCACTGTTGTTTTGGAGCTCAAGCCAAGCACTTATAGTCGCAATATTTGGGACTATGAATTTGTTGTAAACTTCAAGGTCAGCTTTTACACCGTTCAGTACACTGTAGATTTGGTGTCTCTGGAATAATCCATGAGATTTTGTTGTCCCAGGTTTAGGGTTTAGGGTTTTAGGACAAGTTTTACAACCTCCGTTCAATGTGTGAGTCTCAGATCTTTTCCCTCATATTTGTGATTCTAATTACAGAAAAGAGAATGAATCAAGTTTCTCTGCAGAAGCTTAACAGTCCTGCTTGTAAGAAGGTATGACTTTGTTGTGGGTTTCTGGAAACATAGCACAGATTGTCCCTTATTTCATCTTGGGTTGTTGTTGGGAAAATGATTCCTGCATATATGGGTTGCAGATTGTGTTGGGCAATGACAAGCTGAGCACAGAGATTACAGTCCAAAATACTGACCAGAAACCATTTTCGTTCACAACGGCACTACATACATATTTCCGGGTAATGTGTGCCTCACATTTCCCAACCCATTTTTCCACGCAGTATCATATGTACTTGAAGTGTTATATTTTAAATCCTAAACCCTAAATCATTGACGTTGATATATATTTATATATTTTGCATATTTGCAGGCAGCTATTGCCAATGTATCAGTCAAGGGACTAAAGGGTTGTGAAACATTCAATAAACCATATGAGGATCCAAAGAACCCTGTAAAGGGCACAGAAGACAGGTCTGTCTTTTTGACATCTCCCAATCTTGTGCACCATGTTTTTAGCATTTTTCTTTTCTTTGTCATGGGGTTTTATAGTTTTAGAGGTTGGCATGTTTGAAAATGTTACTGCTTGGAAAAACTTATGGATCTGACCATTATGGTACCACAGAGCGACAATCACATTCCCGGGGTTTGTGGACTGTATGTATCGTAACACACCAAATGAAGTCGTACTAGAAAATGGCCTTGGCACCACTTTGTCCATAAAGAATTCTGGGTAAGCTTTTTTTGTCATTCTAGGTCAAAAGATTCATCCATCAGTGTGATCCTCATTAATATTACGTGCTGAATTTTCCTGACCTTCTAGTTGAAAGATACCAGAATATCAGGATTGGGTTGTTGTTAGTTGTGATTCTGTTTCATCCCAACAAGACTTTTTGACCTCAGACTTAAATATTGCATATTGTTGTGAAGGCATTTGCATCTGATATTCATTCTCTACCTCCACATTTAGTTATAGATGGACTTAATGGTTTGTGTTTTTCTTGCAGATGGTCAGATATAGTCCTCTGGAACCCATATTTGACAATGGAAGCATCTTACAAAGATTTTGTCTGCGTTGAAAATGCACAGGTATGAGAGGTGTACAGAACCAAGATATTATGTCACCATCTAGTCCATGTTCTAATGTTGATTGCAAATGTCTCATCTGGTTATGGGTATTTTGTTACCTCAAATGTTGTATTGCAAGATTTGGGGTTCTGTTTTTCAAAGTTAGACCCCTAAACCCAAAACCCTAAACTATCAGAAAAAAAATTCCTTGAGGAGAGTGGTGTAACACTGAACTCTGGAATCTGTTTTTTGGGTGGAGTCTACAGCTAGAGCCAGTGCAGTTACAGCCAGGGGATTCGTGGACAGCTCAGCAATCTCTTGTCCCCATCTAAATTTGTATGTGAAAAAATCACTTGCCTCTAGTGAGTGGATAATTTAGAGGCACCGAGTTTGAGATTCTATGTTTCTAGAGTAACCTGAACACTCCTATGAAAAAGCAGATTAAAACCTTCCCAGCCAATAACTACTTAAAAAATAACAGTCTGAAGGAGCATACGCAATTCTGGAAGATATGATGAGCAGTCTATTATGCAGTCTGAACCAGTCATGTGGTGCAGCAGATAGAATATGAGGGTTTAAGATTGAACCATCTGAACAAAAGATGTTCTCCTTGAGATAAATTGCACTTTTGTATAACCAAAAAGACTTTCTTGGGATTGGAGAGATTCCAGTTGGGGAAGTATCCACATCGCTCATCTAGAGGGTAATGGGTGTAGAGGATAATGGCTCTTTTGCCTTCCTAACTAAGTTTACATATTAGGCACTAGTCCCCAAACCCCAGAGTGAATTTGATTGTTTTCACCTCAAACAATTGTCTCATTTGTTGATCTGGCTCTTGTTATATAGTTTGCTATGCCCTCTTGCATAGAGTATTGTTTTCTAGGCCATAAATCATGATATGTAATTTTCTGAAATCAACACTTAACACAGTTTAATTTTTTCAGTTCTTTGTTCATCACCAGAAGCAAAACTATCTTCTGACACCAAGTTCCCTATTGCTTCTTATGCTTAAGATTATATTGCATTTTGCACATTCAATATTGAAACATGTCTGCTGGAAAGATGTAGTATCTATAGTATGTTGTTCAGCATAATTTAGACAAGACTTCAAGGTTGGTGAAAGGTTTTAGTGGGGTGTTATGAATTTAGGCACATCTCGCTCTTCTTCTTTTTCCAATATGTTTAAATTTACAAGTTATATTGTACATGCCATTTTACTGCTGTGGGTGGAGATGCTCTTGCAGTCCGATTCCTTGATGTGAAGAGGCAAGAGTGAGATAGAGTGAGTTCACCCTATGAGTACACATTGTATGAATCATAAGATGAAACTGAGTGTCGTGTTTCAGTGTAAATCTAATTAATTAGTTTTGTGGACTTCAGACCCTTGTGATGTTTTTGTGACAAATTTGGAGATACAAAAATCTTGACATTCTGTGGATGTCATAATCATCCTATTTGAATCCTTAATGATTCAATCATGAGATCAAAAAATATTTTGCATAATCCAAGCAATTTTCAGAGTTTAAAATGTTGCACAATTTCTTTAGCTTGTGCTCCACCTCAAAAGAGGTTAGAGAATGAAAAATGAGAAGAAGCTTGACATGAGAGCGCTTGCATCCTTTGCAGTTCAAACCAAAATGGAAACTGCTAACTTGGCCAAGAATAAAATCACCATTTCTTCTTCTTCTTCTTCTTCAGTCAACAAGAATAAGGATTTAGTGCTGGATATGAGTGTGGCAGATCTGGACTGGAGTACAGATGAAAATAGGGAGCCATTTCAGCTGAACCGCAACTTGTGGTTGAAGATATGGGAAATGGAGTTTGATCCATTGAGATCATTACTTGAAGCCCCATGGCAGAAGGATTATGGGTTTTGGTGCTTGTTGGTCTTAATTCTAATTAAGTCAGCACACTTGCAATCACAAACATACATATGTATGATTTGATGTTGATTGGGTCAAATTGGAAACCTGCTAGTTTGTAAGGAGCTCAGAAGCAAGATGCAGGCTTCTTCTCTTCTTGTAGTCCAACAACACCATCCTTCTTCACAAGGCAATTTTGGCTTTCCCTTTTCAGTTGCAATTTGGAGGGGGGAGCCTCATGACCACACACCTCCTTGTCTTCAAGAAGAGCATGAAATGGAATCCTAAACCTTTCATATGAGTGGAATTAATTACAATAGTGAGTGGAGGAGAAGACTGACAAATTGAAACATGATATGTACATTAGTCCTAGTAACCTCTAGTATGATTGGGAGTCTAACTCTCCACTAAATCAAATTTGAACAACGTAGCTTGATGAAGTCTTTGATATCATTAATGTTTTGCAAGGATGCCCATCCCAAGACCAATTTCAGCCTAATGCATTTCACTTTGGAGTTTAATGTGAAGTTACTATCAAGTAGTTACATATCCAAGAATCAGTTTTTAGTCAAGAAAGACACTTCGTAACAAATTAGGTATCCACCAAATTAGGTGACAATTGATCAATATAGCACCTCAATATATGTGATAGATGATTATTGAGTGTGCAAAAATAGTTTTAGATTATGAGTATGCCAGAACTAGTAAGGAAAGGGTGGACCATAATGAGATCATAAAGTTTGTGGCAACTTGTGTGATCCAACCATACATACTCTTGGGTGAAGAGCTCCCAAGCAACCCTTGAATTCTTAGCTTTTCACTTAAGATTTTGCATCAATTTCCAGAAGGAATTCTACATTGGTCTGGATTGTGTGTGCTTTTTTTTTGTACAGTATTGAAAAGTTGAGACCAGATCATAATCCAGATGTACCTATTTGAGGCACTTTTGGCTGCCTTTTGTATCTCTCCATCTCCCTCTATCTCCCCACTTCAATATGACATCCCTTCTCTCCCCCTTGCCACACATTATTTTGTATTTCACCTCCACCATGCACCACCCTTTCAGGTCCTGCATTTTGCACCAAATTGTTTCATTGAGTTCACAATACCCCGAATTGGAAATGTGTCCTGGGACAAATCGAGAATTTGTAACTTTGATATAAACTCCATGGGCCCAACAATTAATGTTTAGATCACATTCATTTCTTTTTTTTTTGCTTCTTCCAATTCAGCTTCCAACTTGTATACTATTCTTTCCTTTTCATGCGTTTTTCTTCTACTATTCTCCAAATTCATCTCCCTTTTAATCTACCTCCCACCCACACCCCCAACTCCAAACCTAAAAGATGTGCATTGCATTTGAGGCACTTTTGTTATACGGAGTTCATATAACATGATCCCAATTGGAATGATAGCTGGTAGGTGCTTGTTTTCTTTCTTTGGGTTTTCCTGAAAAAGACAAAAAACCCATGATTCTTTGTAAGTCTTTTCATGTCAAGCATATAGGTCTTTCTTCTTGTTTTTGTAATCTGGAAAATAATCACTTTGCCTTACTAAAAATTGATGTACTTGTGGAAAATTGCATTTGGAAATAGTAAGTCCTTTGTGTCTTTGCCCAATGAGCATAGATTCAAAGTTGCAATTTTGGGTCCTTTGTTATATACCACCATTTGGAGCATATACATTATAGAGAGTCGCAATGTAGCCCATGCACAAACATACTTGAGGAACAACAAGATGCAGTTGAATACTGGAGCAAAGACATGAGAAAGAAACTAAGACTCACTTGCTCTAGGAGAAGACATGCTACAAGACGTATCATATGATCCCCTATCCATGAGAACCCGAAACCTGACTCTCAAATTGATTGGCTCTTCATCTCTCAATAAGAAATAAGCTCATTCAGGCATTGGTACTGTAAATCATATTTTGTTGTGGGAGGAGGTGAATGGAGAATTCAGAATGCCCAAACTGGATGACAGATGCGGTCACTCGTTTTCTGCATAGCCCTCTTTACTCGGGTCCTTTGCTGAATTTCATAGATACAAATTGTCTCACTTTTGAGAATGGTGAACAGAATAAGCTTGCATACACCACTGTATGTTTTGTCCCTTCCTTCCTTCCCCCAAAGAATTTCCCTTCTTAAGTTCTTGCTTGTCATCAGGTGAGGCTGGCCAGTATGTTGTTGTACAGTTGTTGCATAGAGAGCTTGGATTTTTCAGGAAAAAAGATGTCCACAAGAACAAAGTTGATGTTTGGGTTCTCTTAAAATTCTCATCAATCTTGTTGGATACCAATTTTATTCTGACTATATTCAGACTCGGGAAACACAATTTGCCCAACTTCACAATTTCTGTCCCAACATGAATTTGAACCTATTACAAATCACATTTGTAACGAGCCCTGGGATGTCATGAGGCACTGCAAGCACCAAAGTGATGCTTGGGTTTATGAGAAGTATACTAAATTATGTTTGAGATTGTATGACCGAATCAAAACCAATTTCATACTTTCCTTTTGCAGATACATGAGAACTTCAAGCAGCTCGTAGATGGCCTCATTTCTGATTTCTTGAAAACTTTAGGAATTTCCGTGACCCAATTTGTTCAAATGCTTGGCAAGTAAGTTCCTCTCTATAACCACTCCCCATCTATCACTGACAATGCACTTCTGAAAACTGCAACCTCACTTGGAAGGCCATGAAAACCAGGTAGAAAGCAGTTCTGAAAAAACTCTAGTGTTCATTTTGATTTTTATTTGATTTCGTCAACATGCTTTCCACAGCTAAGTTGCTAAGAAATAGCACTTCTACTCTTGCGTGTTACATTGGACATGAATCCAATTAGTGTTTGTGCTTGTCAGCTAAGATTTTCATTAACTAATGATAGAGATATGCCAAACTCTAGTTTTAGGCAACTTGGAAATTCACTCGTGAATCATGGGTGAGTTTGTTTTTGATGCAGACACCGAAATGAAGCCATGTCTAGTATTGTGGTGGCTGCAATTTTGGCAGTTGATGATTTCCTTCTCTTCAAGGTATTTAAAATTTTGGAAGTTGATGACTTCCCCAAGGTACTCTTCAAAATAGAGAATTAGAAAGTTGACCATTTCTGGAATGCCAAACATCATGAGAAAAACCCTTCTCCTTCTTGCCACTTTTTTTTTTTAATTAATTTTTTTATGTAGCCGAAGTGGTGATAGAAAGATGTACAAAAAATGGCAACCATCCTTCAGAAGATTTAGTGAAATCTGGCTACAAACCAAATATGAATACAAATATTTAATCAACCTGAAATATTTATGACTACATGCACTGAAATCCAAATATAGAAAATCTGGCAATTTGTTCTTCTTTCCTCATCACTTGTGGCAATAGAAACCTTCCAAAATCACTTCATTTTTGAATTTTGAATTTTCTTTCTCTTTTTAAAGAAATTTCGTCTTGGTAGAGAAAAGGCTACCTACTCTTTATCCCCTCCATGTCACCTATCCACACACACTTGCCAACTACCCAAATTGCCCCTCCAAGATTTACATCCACACAAATTGACAAATCTTCGTGTGTTTGTGTTTTGAAATTTCAAAACATCTACGTAATATGTTGAGCATTTCTAAGTTGAAGATCAATGTCATCAAAACTAGCTAAGTCACACACATATAAAAAACATGCACACAAATTGACAAATCTTCATGTGTTTGTGTTTTGAAATTTCAAAACATCTATCTAATACGTTGAGCACTACTAAATTGACAATCAATGTTATCAAAACTAACAAAGTCACACACATAAAAAAAAACATGCACACAAATTGACAAATCTTCATGTGTATGTATTTTGAAATTTCAAAACATTTGTCTAATATGTTGAACATTACTAAAATTGACAATCAATATTATCAAAACTAACAAAGTCACACCTGTTAAAAAACAAAAAAACATGCACACAATAAATTGACAAATTTTCATGTGTGTGTGTTTTGAAATTTCAAAATGTGAAAAACATTGAGACTTTAGAGCCATGATTCCCTATGATAAAACCTCCAAACATTAAAAGAATTAAAAGCCGATTCACATTGAACTTGGTTACACCAACAAATGAAAAGTAAAAAAAAATAAAATGAAAATGTTGTTCATCATGAAAAATTATGTTCTAATACAAAAATTTACCCAAAAAGACAAAAAAAAAAAGAAGAGAAAAAGTTCTGCATAATGACAAATATCATGGTACAAATTTTACAGGAAATGATGCAAAAGAGGAACAAACAGTTGTTGAATCAAGGGAAGACTCTGAACAAGGAGCTGCGAGGGTATGCGAGTCTAGATGATTGTGGCAGACACACCATAGTTGCAGCACCATACATCAAGAAAGTCTACTCACATCCCAAGGAAGAAGGCAAATGTTACCATATCCCTTATTATACTCTTTATAATCTTTCATTACAAGATTCACACAAAAGTTAGATTTCCAGCTTGGGCCCAGGCATAGGTTGACTAGCCATTTTGTTCAGCGAAATTCTGGAACCATGGCCCTGGGTTGATCAATGACTATTGCAATTTGACACAAATTGCAGTAACATTTGCACAAGAATTTGATAATGAAGCAGCCAAGTATCTTTCCAAAATTGCAAACAAAGGAACAAAGGTATGATGTAGAAACTTAATTGGCTAAGATCATGCATCATGCGTGCGAACTGTGCTCAATTTGAATCATGTCAATTGTCAATCTTTGTGCTAGAGATTTTCTTTAAACTTACCATGTGTACAAATTGAAGTAACTCAAGAACTGATCATAGCAAAATTGGGAGCTGATGATGGTGGATACTTAAAACAATAATTTATATACATCTGAAAACACGTGCACATTAGAAAATTTCGGCGTAATTTTTTTCCACATGGTACATAAATTGTCCTGATTGATTGATGGGTTTTGGCTATGCAAATCTTTGCAATGGAAGGGCGGGTTCAATTTTCCTTGAAATTGATCTTGTGGGTCATCATCTATAGGGGAATCTGCTGGGTACAGACGCAGCACGCTTGATGAAATATGCACTTAGCCTGTAAGTTTTCATTCATTCATGAATCTAAACACAGTGTTTCAAACTCTTTCATAGTAAAGCCTATAATAATTTTGGTGTTATTTGATAAGTCTTTGTGACTAGACTGAATGAATTATGCAGTTGCTGTATTAATTCATAGTCTAAAACTTCACTTTTGACACTCCGGAGATCATATATTGCAAATTAATGCAATTTGCTATGATGTCTTAAATTAGCATTCAAACCCTTTTAATTCGACTGAGTTGACATTGGGTTTCAACTGGTGATTGGGTGGTTCTCAATTGGTCCCGTGGTTCTCAACCTGGTTTTCACAGAATGTGATACCCAGATTGAGAACCTACCCATCAGTTCTCACATTATTGAAAATCGGTTCCTGAGAACTGGTTTTAGTTTATAATTTTTCTTTTAATGCTGAGACCTAGGTACCATTAAAGGCTCAACTCGGGTCCGGTTCTTAGGGGTGAGCTTAAGTTCTAAGAGTTCAATTTTTATAAAATTAAGGTTGTGGTGGCATTGGCACCTGCTTGCAAAAAGGGTATGTCTAGTGAAGGCACAATGCTCGTAGTCTAAACTAGTTGACAACCTTGTAATCTAGGGAGGAGGTGATAATTGCTGGGTGGTCTTGAGTGCATAATTATCTTTGGCGGTCGGAGTAAAATTGTTCGTGGTGTAAACATAAAGTTTACTTTTTTGCTTTACCTTCTAAGCAGCTTCAAATATGTTTTTTTTTTAAAATGGGAAAATTTCAAATATTTTTGAAAATATAAATAATTACAAAATACATAATCGATGTAGTAAAGACTTAATTAGATAAATTTAAAATATAATTTATGAGGATGAATATTTATCTTGGGGGGAACACTAGTTAAAAAAAAAAAGGAAAAAAAAAGTGAGTACAAATATAGAGTGTTACATATTGGTTGTTGAGTAAAAATTAATTAGTTAAAATGTAAGGTACATGTTATTTAAATATATTATAAATTATATAATAATTTAAAATAATAAATCCTAATTAATATAGGATGATTTTAGTACGTAAATATTAAAAAATTAGATAATAATAGGATGATAAAAATAGGTTGAACAATTATCTAATACTTTCCTTAAAAAACACTCTCCTAAAAATGATCATTTGAGGCATGTGTATCTCAAACTTTACATTAAGTGTCCCCCAAGTATTTATCCATATATTTGAAAGTTTTATTTTTCAATTATGTAATGTTGAATTGGTCAAAAGAATTGAGTGAAAACCAACATTTTTTGGAAACTAGTTGATTTAAAAAAAAAAAGAAAAGCTAATTGACTTCTTACAAAGCTAAAAATAAATAGAAAATTGTAAGAACTGGATGAGTTCTTACAATGTAAAAATCAGAACAGACAGTTGTAACACAAAAAAGTGAGAACTTGGCACTGTTGCAAGTGCTAGGGATCAGCAAGCTGCAGCAGCTGGACACAAATTAATCAAAGAGCTCCAGGGAGCAGCAGCAGCAGCAAAAGCAACAACAAAAAAGAATGGGAAAAAGAGAGGTACTGGTCTGAAACAACATGTTGCAGTTGCAGTTGCAGCAGCAGCAGCAGCAGCAGCAGCAGGAGCTCAGGCTGTAGCTCCTTCTTCACACTCAGGCAGCTGCACAACAAAGAAACAACATGTTCAGGCTGAAGTGCTGCAAACAAGCTGCTTCTTTCCTAAATCCCCAACAACCAGTGCCAGATCCTCAAAACCATCAAGCGCATATTCTCATGAGAGTAGAATCTCATCATGTCCTCCAGCAGCTCCAGTGCAGCTGCTGGAGGGTGCTACAGCAATTTCAGCTACTCAGCTGCATCAACACTCTAGAAATCATCATCAGTCTCTTCAAGGAAATTCTATAAGTCATGATAGAATTCATCCTGCTGGCGCAATTATAAGTGGCGGTGTTGAAGATCATGATCAAAGAGATTTGGAGAGCAGGGAATTACTAGAAACCAGCTGCTGCTGCAGCAGCAGCAGCAGCAGCAACTTCTTGCAGTCGACTAACGTGCAGCAGCTGCAGGATCATCATGATGCTGCTCATGACACCAGGTTTCTCAAACCCATGTAAATGTACTACAAAAAAATCTGATGTGCATGCAGCAGCAACCTCTATAAATTGACCTGTAGCTTGGAGAATTTATTATTGTGAACACGTGAATTTATGTAGATCTTCTTCTTCTTATAACATGTGGAAGTGCGTTCTTCTTCATGATCTGCAAATTTTCTCGATCGTCTTGGTTGATGTACTTGATCTCATGATGATCATCAGTGAATTACTTGAATCTTCTCATCAGGCTAGAATTTTTTCATGCAAACTGGAGGTAATTGCTTTGCAGACAGGCGTCGTTATTTGAAGAATGGAAGCCTGTGACAAACAATGTTAGCGATTATTCAACCCTCCATCTCACTTGAACCCTCCATCTTACTTGAACCCTCTGTCAGAAGATGGTATGGCGATGCATGATGACAATATGAATCTGGCGTGTCAGACTGCTTAGGATTTAGAGACTTGGCTTAAAAATATAACATTGATGAAGCTCATGCTGAAGTCGTTATGTAAATGATGAAGCTGCAGCTGGCAGATGGAGTACGAGAGTCAGAGTTGAGACGAAGCGAGAATGAGATACAACGGCAAGCACGTGTTCTTGCTCAGCAAGCACGTGATTGTCTTCTTGTTCGGCGACAATGTTAAGATCAATCCTCCAATTCTTTCTTTGTTTATTTCTTTCTGCAACTAGCTAGCTAGATAGATCAGCCTGCATGGCTCCATGATTTTGTTTTGGATGCAGCAGATCCTGTATGCATGCATTCATGCAGTTTTTGTCAAAGTCCTGCTGGACATAAACGAACCACCTAGCTGCAGCTCATGATGTGTAGCTGCAACAGCTCTAGAATCTGAATCTCAGAACTCTCTGATTATATACAAAGAAGATTCGATCAGTCTAGTATATATTTCCAGGGGGACCAGCTGCATGCATGCAGCATGAGATCGACGATCAGATCTAAACCCTAAACCCTAAACCCTTTAACAACAAGAGGGAAATTTGTGTGACTGTTGCATCATCATGTGCAGCTATGCGTGAGAGGCAGAAGAAATTCCTGAAAAGTGTAGAAGGCAGAAAGGAGCTAGATCAGCTCATCCTGAGCCATCAGCTGCCTGAGTTTTGGGAACTAGAGGCTGAACCAGCAGCTCCACCTCTTGAGGTCAGCTCCAGATTCAATCCAGTACACAATTGATCATCTATATATAAAAATTCCTCATAGATTTATTACAAGGAGTGTCAAGCAGCTTGACAATTGTTGAAGGTCTGGCCCTCGAGAACTTCAACAATTGTTCTGTTGATCCCTCGGGATCCCTGTAGCTAGCTGCAGAAAATCGGGGTCTTGCCAGCCATGGATCCAGCTAAACCCTAAATCCCTAAAACCCTGAACCCTAAACCCCCTAAAACCCTAAGACCTATTCCTACCAGCAGCTCCACGCGAAAAAAGTTGTTGTTTCAATGAAGGTGGCAGTGAGAGAGCCAAACCAGGGGTGGATGCTTCAAGAAAAGGATGGGTCACAACAATATGAGCACATGATGCAGGCACAGATCGTACATCAAATTCCTGCTCGGGATCGTCTTGTTGAGCAAAGAAAAGGTACTTAGGTTTCGAACTCATGAATATGTATGTTGAACCATCTCTAGCTGCTGCTGCTGCTATCACATCAACATCGAGGCACACCCGACTTGTAACACAAGTGTAATTTTTACACTAAAACATGATTTTTAAAAAACTGTTGCCTTTTGATCAACATGAGACACATTGGACTTGTAATATTAGTACATTTTTTGACACTAAAAAATGAAAAATCAAGTACAATTGCATTTGCTGAGACTCATGATAGTGTGTGAATGCACCCATGAAGTCTGTGGCTACTCAAGTCCTTCAGCAACCTGCTTGTACCAGCTTTTCTCTCTCAATCCCTGGACTTCAAAGTTCAAAGAACTAGAACACTAGTAACTCTATTGATTCATACAAGCTGATGTGGTAGAAGTGGACTACAACTCGATGTATTATTTCCTGCAGAGCGCTGTATATTATAAGCATTTGTGAAAATTTCTTTCTGTGTGTTTTGCAAGTAATGTACTTATGACAGTAGAAGTATGTTTTTTGTATATTGAAGTTCCATTCATCAGGTCTGCCTGAATTCAATTATTGTTCTGGTGCAGCTATACGTGAGCAGCAGAAAATGATGAAACGCCAGCTTAACGAGTTGCAAGATGAACAGAAAAAGTGTCATGAGGCAGCTGCAGCTGAGACGCATGAGGTCAATGACCAATTATTCTAGACCATATGTCTCTAATTTCCATCCAGCTACTGATGAACTCAGATTGCAAGGATTCAAGCAAGCTAGTAAATACTACATATCAAAGTTATCCTTAAAATAATCCCCAATTTTTTCTCCATTTTGTTCCCTGCATTAGGGTTTTATCCCCTCTTCTTGGGTATGATCCATAAAGTCAGTGCCCCAATTGTGTAGAACTGGGTGGGGTTTGGGATTTTGGCTGCAGTTGGATTATAACAGGAGTACTGGTTTGTGGAGGGTGAAAGAGGCGTTGCGGAGACCCATCAGCTCTGGTAATCAACTACCCATCACTAGCAGCAGCTTGAGCGTGGTCACTTCAGCTGGACATCCAAGCCCCAGCTGTACAACCCCAGCAAGACCTGCAACAAGCGATCAGAAAGTTCACAAAACTTCGCAGGAAATGGTTTCTGAAATCAGCTGGGTGGGTCAGATCAGATCATCAGCATGCATCATCATCCTCCATCATCATTAGTTAAATTGAATAATAAAATTCCTTTCTGCAGTTAACATTGTAACTCCTGATCAGCTCTAATCTTTCAAGGCAACATATATATATATGTATATATATGCCTCTGTCTTTCAGGGTTCTTAGACACTGTGATGCACCTAGAAATGGGCCAAAGTTTGATATCCCTACATTCTAAGGTAATGTAGAACTGCACTATAGAAACATTTCCAGCATAACTGAAGGATCCACAGCTTGGGGCTTTGCTTTTCACCATGCTAATCTTGACCTTGTGTTTCCAATTTATTATGTTGAATATTTATCATCTTTATGGATGTCATTTAAAGGGCACTAGAGCCATTATGTGACGACATGCTTGTTTATTTAATTCAGTACTACTTTGCAGCAGCAGCAGCTACACTGGGATTACTTGAACAATGGTTGAACCCACCCACATGCTGCTGCATCTTTATCTAGCTAGCTAGATACTTGCAAAGAAGCTGGGGTTGATTTCAATATAATGTGTTCTGACCCACATGGATTACATGGCGTAGCTCAAAGTTGACGATTCCACTTGAAATTAGGCACATATGGTTCAATTTCTTGAGCAAACTTCTTGAGGTGGGTGATCACTACAGGTTCCGGGTCTAATTGTTTTGTTGTGGCTGTTTGTTTGTTGCCGCTGTTCTAGGCAAACCAACGAAGGGAGATGTTGAGACGAGAGATGGCACAACGGTTGAGGGAGGAACTTGCACTTAAGCATGAGGATCATGGTACTAGTGGTAATCATCATGATGTACACAAAAGCACTACTGTTACAGCAGCTGGAAAACATCAATGCTCTTGTTGTTAAGAATCAAGACCCTTGAAACTAGCTTTACTAGTGCACTTGTCTCATCCCACACTTTTTGTAGACTTTCTAATCTAGAGTACTTGCTTCTAAACTCCTCAAAATTTGTCAACTATTGCAAAGATTATTTGATCCCAAATTTTTGTTTGCAAAGATTTGTTCAGCCTCAAAATTGTATGTACCTATTGCAAAGATTTAAAACTTTTATATCTCAAGCTTGTGAACTTTGCAAGAGATTGAAACATTATAACATCTCCACTAGTAGCACTATGGTGGCCTTCACATACCAATTTGGATGAAGTAAAGCCTTTAAAGAATGTGAACTTGAGTTTGAACTATGAGCCTATAAACCTAGCACATGATATAGAGCTCTCCATAGGGGCTAATGAAAAGAAAATGGTCATCTTCTGTTGGCTAGTCAAAATGGTTAGCACATTTGATAACATTTTACTAGCCCCTCAATTTAGATTGTTGAAGATTGTTGAATATTTCATGTTCATGGGTGGGGATGGGCAATAATGTGCACACTATTCTATATGTCCAGTACACATATTGGGTGTGTGTGGAGTTGGGCTTAATGCCCCCAACTTCATATGTTTTCCAACCTTTGAAAATTTCATCGCATATGGACATAGATTGTGTTGCTTGTTGCAAAGTTTCTAGCCAACCTAGCAACATATCTAAGATGCTTGCAAAATTGCAATCTTTAATGCACAATTTGCCATTCTACCATTTTCAATTATATCTTCCCTTCTCTACTAGCTTCTGACAACAAATTATCTCCACTGAATTTGAGAGAATCTCATGTTATTGGCTTTAACTTGTCTGATTCTAGTGACATAGTATCAAAGGAATGTCAATCAAAAACTTCTTAAACATTCATTTGTAATACCATGACCTTGACTTTTGTAACAATGTTAACTCCTTGGTAGCCTCCAATTTCTCAATTTCCCAAAACTCTTCCTTCAAACCTCTATACATTTTCAAAAATGGATTCATATCTAACCATAATTGGCTCCATGTATGTATGCATTAAAATTACATTTATATATGCAATAAAATGCATGGTAAAAAGTACATAGAAAAGTAAGAATCTCCACTTAAATCACATATCCTTAATATATTATCATATAAAATAACATCAATATGGGTGAAAGTATGGTAAGAAATCATCCATGCCTTGTATTGACCTTATAAGAACATCCTTTCAAATTATTAGGAGTGGGCAAAAGCATGGTTAGATGTCTCAAAAGTGGCATTTGAGAGTCCATAATCTATCACTAGCAATTTTTTTGTAGTTTTAACAATTATCAAACCATGAATTCTATAATTATCCTTTATGCTTTTAATCATAAATATTATAAGCCAACCTATGAATATCCCTAAACATGTGATTGATAAAAAAATCCATGCAATTTAAAAAAAAACTTAATGTGAACTAGACTCCCAAGGATAAAATTTATAACAATCACATCATTTAAAATTTTGAAAAATTAAAATATGTATATTAAAAAAGTTTGAATGCACTTCACTAAACAATTTTTCATTTGATGATGTTTTATTTTATTTTATTCTATTTTGACACTACTTTGATGTATTTTTTGAGTCCACATTTTTCATTTTTTGTGTGTGAGAAGCATAGTGTTGTCATTTCAAAAGTCCATTTCGAGTCCATAGTCTTCTTAGAATTCATCCAAATGTTTTGTGATGAATTTCATTAAAGTCTATGATAACATGAATAATTAAAAATTTGATAATGTTAATTTTGAATATGACTTTAAATTTTATATTTGGATGTAATCCAAAATAAGACAATCCAAACAATCCCCCTATTCATGCTTTCACCCAAATGCATGTATTCATGCCCCAGTGAAATATTTACAGATGGCTTTATTCCAACATGCATAATACTTCAGGGTGCATTCATAGTAAAAGGAGCCAAGGACTATGTGTACACACATAAAATCTTGCACCCCCATGACTTTGAAAAATGATTACATGAGTTGTAAGGGTTATAACTTAATGAAATCATTTTCAAAATGTTTGTATATTTATGAATTTGCATCACAATAAATTTTGTGCAATCTCAATATGTTTCATTGGTCATAAAGTATATAGTAAGGAATGGACACTTCAATGTGTACATGGTGTTAAAATTTTGAACGTCCTTTATTTTATGTAAACCAAATCAATAGTTTAAAAAAATTGTAGATGACCATATATTGATGATTATAAGAGCATAGTATCATTAAAAATTTGAATATATGTTTTATTTTAATTATCCATGATAGTCCTTTTTTAGTGTTTAAATGTGTTTTTGATCATTAAATCTACATAATTTGAAAATTTTCATAAAAACAAAAATATACATATTGGTATAAACGAAGATAAGGTTGCATTTTCATGAATATTGAATGTGTTTTATAACATTATTATTATTATTGAATATGTTTTGGTCCATTTGGAATGATGTTAAAGAAAGGTATGTTTGATAAACTTAGTGTATAATGTTTCATTGAAAGTTTGAAACACATATTATTTAAAAATATTTCCATGTTTACTTTTGATGAAATGTACACATTTGATTTAATTGAAAAATTATCATTAAAAAAACAGATTTAATTACATATTGTTTGAAAATTCATGGAAACACATGTGTATTAAACTTTTTAAGTTGGCATTATCATCCAATAATGGGCCTTATCCAAAACATGGAGGCCATGTTTCAAACTTGAAAAAACACAATCTTAAGAAAGGACTTACACCTAAGGCCTATTGGCTCCTTTATTATGACTACACCTGTTGAATTTTTGCTTTATGTTGCAAGTTGTTAATACTTTCATCTACAAACTATTTACCTCACAACAAGTAGGATGGGGTTCAGAATTCAGCTTTCCAAATGACATCCCATATTGACAAACCCACTTTGATGGAGAGAACATCATCATTACCCATAATGTAGTAGTCCTCAATACAAATGTGTTGGTAGGAGTCTGCAGTCATAGACCACTAAAGGTTATAAGCTAGAAAGATAATTTAAAACTTGCTAACAAGCTACACAAACTTTAGAACTCACGAGTTTGCTGATAGGGTGTAAGCAAGATAAAGTGAACAACTTGATTACCTTGTCAAAACTGGAATAAATAGATTTAAAATAACAACAAAACCCACTATAAAATTGTGAAAGATTGAATGTTTTCATTTCAATGACTAAATATGATATATGTTTACCCTAATGTGCATTGATTTTCATATTTCAAATTGTAAAAGTAGGTTTTTCAAAATACAAGTAACTTTTGATGTTTATTTTTCATTGTGGGCTTTTAGCTTTAAATAGGTGTCAAGTAGGTTTTTACAAAAAGGAAATAGATTTTTCTTGATGACTTGTTAAAACATATGCTGATCTTCATTTCCTAACTTATTACATAACAATTTCATTAATTTTTCTAATCAAAAAGTAGGTTTGAACAAATATTTTTCAATCTGTTTCAAATGTATTTTAAAACTATTTTAAAAATTCATTTGCTTTTAATTTTTTTAGAATTAGATTCTTATAAACTTAATATAACTAACTAATGTTATTTGACACATACTTTCACCTAATTTGATGCTACTTTATGGTGGTTATATGAGAACCTTACTTTTTTAATATACAATATCTTGTTTTGATTCAACACAAACCTAGGTAAATGCATAGTTTAGTGGTTCATTTTAGGTAGATATAGCTCTCACAAGAGACACACAACTTTTTATAAAATGATCCATATGGATATGGTTTCAAATTTTAAGGTTTTCATTAGTGTAATCTTTGACTACTAAAGTTTCAATCACTTATGAAACCTTTAAAAACTAGGTCAAAACTTATATTGAAAAATGTTGTTTGTAGGTATGGTGAAATTACTTTGAAAATCCTAAAAGAAGAACTCATAAAATACATAAGAATAAAATCCCATTTAGATATTTCAATTACATACCCATTGGGCACAAAAAATTTAACAAACAAAAAAAATTCCATTTCAAAAGGACCTTTGAAAACAAGGTCTAATTTTGACCCTTCAAAAGTTCATAACTATCATTTGGTTAAAGTCTTACAAAACAACATTTCACATTCAACTTTATGATTTCATTTTTCAACCCATGTTTAGTCACAATAACCAATTTGGAGTGGAATTCAATATGAATTCTTGATTTTTTTATATCTAGTCAACTACTAAGTCCGTATTTTTTATTTCAAAGTTGACTATTGATAATGAATGCATTATTTTTAAAACATAATTGTGCAAATGTCTTCATAATCAAGTTGTTAGTTTAGAATGAATCATCATTTAATGTATTTAAAATTAAATCATTCACCGTAGGCATTTAAACACAAAACACTTGCAGAAAGTAAACATGTGATGCAAAAAATGAGCCACTTTACCTTGCATTCACTTGCCTATTTGAATGGAAACTATTTCCATTTTTTGACCTTACTTCATTGCAAACAATCCCTATTTGATGAAACCATTGTTATGATTTTATTTTTTGTCATGTTAGCCAATTCATCAACCTTCTCTTGTTTTTTTTGTTTTTTTGCTTTCTTGGCCCCCTACACATACCTAGATCAATTTGCCATTGGTATTGGGGGAATGAAGTGTAGCCAATATGGTCATATGTTTGATCACCACATTTCATCAAAAAAACATTACACCTAGTAAACAATGTTTGATGGAAGCTTTTTCCTTGTTTAAATAGAGCCTATGTAGTCTCAACAAAGGAAAATGCAAGAACCAACCTCTACTCATTGAGATTAGAATAATTTTGCTTCCAAGAGAAAAAATGAAGGCTTTAAGACATTAGTCTCTACGTTGGAATAAGATGTTGTGTAACTACTTATAACATTGCATGGGTAGATTACTAAATACACACACTTTACCATTTAAAAAATAGTGATACTACTGAGCACATCTGATAAACAAGATGAATAGGTAGTCCATGATTGAAAATTTTGAAAAGTGAGGTTTGAAATGAGAATATGGTTTGAATTGATTAACTCTACAAGGTGGTGCATGTTCGTTTCATTGTAGAATGTAATTCCACCCCACCAAATTGCCACCATCTATCTTGTTAAAAATTGATTGTTTCTAGTTGACCATAAAAAATCAATAACGTGCTAGGGGAAAACATCAAGAACATGCCTTTGAACCAAGAATTGTAGCCTCTCATTCCAAAAAAAAGTAAGATGGTTAATGAATGAATTACTTCCAATCATCCATTTGCATTTAGGAATGTGTAACTAAACACCTACTTTATCAGCATAGGAATGCAGATAGAAAATTGCAAACTCAAAGGCACGTGCGTTTGTGGTCTTGCCATCATTGATAACACCAAACTCCATAATGGATACATTATGTGGTTGTAGCCATACATGTGGGATTGGTAGCTCTTCCTCACTTGCAAAATATTTCTCAATATGACCATACAACCCTTGTAATATTTCCATGAATTTTCAAAATTCATGTAATTATGCAACATGATCAAAACCCTAATTCCTTCCTACTCCACATTGAATTCTCAAATCTTGATTCACACACAGAATGTTAGTATCCACCTTGAACCATCAATTTGCTTACCACATGTTGTGAACCGAAATGTAACAACTTGCATAATTCAAATGTGACATTTGCACTTGACAGAGAGAGACTCTAAATACCTCCCAAAATTTTGAATTCCCATGAACTAGTGATCAAAGATCTATTAATGTGAGAGTTTGGTTCCAACAACTTATAATGCCTTCCCCATTGTAATGATCTTTTTCATAAAGTTGTCCCCAAACCCTAAATCTAACTTCATAAGTATGGGGGAACTCCTCCATACCCTCATGCTTCCCATTCCCAATAATCATGTGCAGAAGGAACTAGTTGAAACACATCTAAAGATGTCTGTCAAAGATGTTTACCAATAACATCAATCTTCTTTAGGTACATGTAATAATTTGTGCATGACAAAAAATGAAAGATAAAAAAATATACTTGTGAAAGATATGGGGACAATATCATAAGATATGTTTTTTTTTGGTTGGAAGTTGGTGGCCATGCTTCTCCTTCAGTGTGCACTTTGATTTTGTGAGTTTTGCTTTCAATGATGATGTGCTACAACTATTATAACAAAAGTTCATGCACTACAACAAAAGGTCTCCTTGTAACCCAAGTGATTTCACTATATTTTGAGTGAATTCATTGGTTCAGGGAATGAGGACTAGTGAACTACACCCACATTTTGTAATAATGATATATTATGTAAATATTTGAACTTTGAACCTTCAAGGTTATTTGTTTGTTGTGTTCTTTGCTTTTCCATCTATGTCATATATTATCAAGCCAACATTTGCAAAGAACATGTCGAATTATGCAATAAGTTTTTTACTTATCATTTAGTAGTTAGTTTCATTGTTGTAGGTTTTTTTTTGTTATTGTGGTGGTCATTGCAATAATGTGTGTGAAATGAAACTTCTAATGGGAGAATTCAAAGATTCACAAGGGCTTAAAGTTTCAAGCTTTATGATAGGAATTTCAATACATATTTAATTCCATTCAAGGTTGGGTTCTAGAAAAAGGGAAAAACAATTCCAAGATTTTTATATGGCTACTTTGTGCAAATAACATCTACTTGAAATAAATTTAAGGTAGAAAAATTAAATATCCAATTTGGGTGCAAATAAGATAACATGAACCGCATTCGCCTACTTTTGGTATTAATTTTGGTGGAATATTCTTTAAAAAGTTTTCAATTTTTTTTCAATTTTTAAAATAATCATATATATCTATAATTATTGTTAAGATTTATGTAAAAGATTTCAAAATATATGTAATTGTCAAAAGTTTTCAAGTCTATTTAAGTCCTTTTAGTGCTAAAAATCACGTGTTACAATGTTAATGAATGTTTTTGAAAGCTTATTATTCATCGGATATTTTTCAAATTAATTCACATGTGCCAATGATATATTATGAATCCTAATATATAAAAAAATCTTATACTTTCAAATTAAATTACCACTTTTAGACATGAAAAACTAAACATTGGTTACATTTCAATAATTCATGTGAAAGAGGTGATTTTTCGTATGCATACATAATTGGGTATCAATTTTTTGGTTTATAACCAAAACTATAAAAAAATTCAGAAAATCTCAAAATGAATTTCCATGGACAAACAAACATGGTTTTTGGCAAGATTATTTCTTGCACATGTGACCTGCGCCTAAAGTTAAACATTTTGAACCCTTTGAACATAATTTTTTTTCCAAATGGTTAAAAAATGAGAACTTTGCTTTAAAATTTCAAATCTTTGAAACTTTTGTACAATTTGACTTTTCATCAACTTCATCCACTGAACATGTACTTTCATAAAAAGAGACATTTTTTTTGGTACAAATTTTTTGAAATCAATTGTATGACTTTATGCATTTCTTTTGATTACTTTAAAAATAAAATGTAATTGAAACACTTGATATAATTAATTTAAAGGATTCACATGACATTTACATAATATGCAAATTATTTTTCAATATTTTTATTAATTTAAAAAGACATCATTTTATCTATTGGTATAAAACAATCCATTATAACTTTGATAATGTAAAGTTTATAAAATAAAAAATTGTCCTTTGTAGTCTTTTAAAAACAGGTCATTCCTTTTTAGTCCCCCAATCATGAATGGACCCTTTCAAGTTGCGATTTTAAATAGTTTATTGAGAAGGGGGAAGTATAACTTATTAGCATGTGACAAAAGAAGCAATGTAACAATCAACAAACATTATGGACAAATCACAAGTTATAAAAACCATGAATGAAAACTTTGCAGTTGTTGAAAGTCTTTGGAATGAACAATTTCAAGAGCTATAGAAAAACCAAAACTTTTCAATTCCTATTGTCGTAATGCATTTGCATGGGGATTTTTTATCTTCAATGATCTTAATGTTGCAGTTAATATTTAGGTTATTCAAAGTATGAAGGGTGTGTTGTGCCACCCATGTCAAACTTCCTCTAACAACAACCAAACATGATCAAGGAAAAATATTATTTCTTACCATCCTTTGGTATTGTGCAAGCATGAAAAAAACCATTAGAAATGACCATTCTTCTACCCTATTTCACTACAATAAAAAACTAAAGGTGTTTCAAGAGTTTAGACATATTTGACATCTAATTATGAAGCAAGGTCAACGTTTGTTTGTTTTGTAACTACGAATCCACCAAATTAGAATGTTTTAGATTGTGTTGTTAGTATCTTTGGAAAGCTTTCAACAAACAACATAAGAGGATTAAGTAGCAATGCAAAAGGATCTAAGCAACAACACAAGAAAATTGTGTAACAATGCAAGAGGAATCAAATAGCATCACAAAAGGAGCCAAGCTAGCCAAAAACAAATTCATAACATCTATTTACAAAAGAGATATTTGTTGATTACTGGTCTTCATGTACCAAAAAACTATGGTAGACTAATATAATCTAATTGCCAAAAGGAAAATGGTCCAGCCAAAAACATGAAAAAATAAATGTTGAATTTTTTAAACTAAATTATTTTTGTAATTTGTATGGTGATAAGCATTCTCCAACAAAAACAACATCTTTCACCACAAATTATCATTAGCAATTATGTTGACTTTGATGGTTATGTTGAAAGTGCATTCATTACTAAAATTCCAAGTTTTTCAAATTGGATTTTCAAACCAAAAAGTACCCTAAATAACAGGGGGTCAAAAAACCACTTTGGTTTTTTAAGACAAGTTGATTTTAACAAGTCTAGTATGACTAGGATGGTCTTTTTAACCAACCTTAAGGTGGTGCTATTGACCATTCCCAAGATGGTGCTTTTGATTAAAAAAATTTATTAGTGGTAAAATGTGACATGTTGTAAGGTCATTTCAATGCTCCACATGTCATCATTTGATTGGTCAAATCATAAGTCAATGAGTTAATAAATAAATAAAAAATGTAGGTCGTAAGGTGGTGACTTAACCTACCCTAAGCTAGTCTACCCTAACCTAGCCTAACCTAACCTATTTAATCTACTTAGTCACCATAGCCTCTAAACATACACATAGGTTGTAAGTGTTAGGAATTGAATTTCTCACCTTCATCATAACAAACCAAGTCTTTACCAATGGATTACACCATAAAAAATTGTGAGATTTTGTCAAGTTTTTATTTCACATGTTATAACATTGTGGGAAAATAGTTGGTTAAATATAATGGCTAAATTCAATAGCTAAACTTAATGACTAAACTTATTTAATCATTAATTGAATGCTTAAACCTATTTAATGATTAAATTCAATGGCTAACATAATGGCTACACTTATTTAAAGACTAAATCTATGGTTAAACTTATTTAATGACTAAATCCAATGGTTAAACATAATGGTTAAAGTTATGTAGTGTTTGAATTCAATGGCTAAATTTCATGATTAAATTTATTTAATAACTAAATCCAATAGCTAATTTTAATGGCTAAATCTATTTAATGATTAAATTCAATGGCTAAACTTAATGGTTAAACATATTTAATGATTAAATCCGATGGTTAAACTTATGGCTAAATATATTTAATGACCAAATATAATGACTAAACTTAATTGTTAAACTTATTTAATGACAAATTTGAATGGGCACATTCAATGATTAAACTTACTTAATGATTCAATTCAATGGTTACATAAATTTTTTTAATGATTAATTTTAATAGTTAAATTTAATGATGAAGTATATTTAATGATTAATTTTAATGAAAAAACTTAATGGCTGAGAGAAAATCCCCTTTTTATTCCTATTTTTAGTGCATTAAAGTTTGGCTACCTACCTCCACCTACTTCCACCTTCTCCAATTTAGCACTTAGAGTTCACTTGAGTTTTTATCTCTCAAAATAGCATTTTATCTATGTAATAGAGGTCCAGCATTTGAGGCATTGCCTTGAGGGCGGCCTGGAGCCATCTAGCCTGCATGGACACTAGTATCTAGTCTCGAACAACTAGAATCGCAGCCGCCAGTATTCTACCATAAAACGCAACAAGAACTTCTGTTGTTATTATTGTTGTTGTTGTGTTGTTATTGTTGCGGTGGTGGTGGTGGTGGTGGTCGACACAAGAACTTCATTTAGTGTTGTTGTTGTGGTGGTGGTGGTGGTGGTGCCATGAGAGACCTCTCTGAAAATACCCACAACCACCACCACAACAACAACACTAAACGAAGTTCTTGTGTGCAGCACCACCACCACCGACACTAAGGACGAGGATTGCGCACTCCCTTTCGTGGAAGCAAGCGGCGGGGAGCTTTGGGTGAATGTGGTGCAAGCCACGCTGAAGGAGGGACTGGCACCTAATTCCTGGACCGATTATTTCCACGTCACTGTGGGTGGCACTCTCTGCAACGCAAGCGTGGGTGGGCAGACTTTCCGCCACGGTCCTCAAATCAGCAGCGTACTGCAACTAGAAGTGGTCACAGGCAAGGAGGAGATCGTCACTTGTTCCGCTAGCAAGCAACCTGTGCTTTTCTTTGCAGTTCTCGGCGGTTCGGGACAATTCGGCATCATCACCAAAGCCCGCATTCTCCTTGTGCCTGCACCTTAGAAAGTAGTATACTGTACTGTAGCTCAAGCTGCTGTTCTTCACCATCAGCTTAGTCTAAGCTCTGCTGATCTTGTGTCTGAAGAAATCTTCTACAATGCGCATCATGAGGAAGAGTAGTTCCTTTGAATCAATCCTGAGAGCCTGGTTCGTTGTTTCTGTATATTGATCTTCACTGCTGCTGCAGGTGAGATGGATTCAAGCTATGTACTCGGACTTCGAGGTTTTCAGAAGAGACCACGAGATGCTGATCTCCGAGATGGAGGATCAGCTTCACACCTTCGACTACATCGAAGGCTTTGTGGTGATGAACAACAAGGACCCGATCAATGGCTTGAAATCCATCCCTTTCTCGCCTGATGCAGATCAAGTTGTGAGCGCCATGAGTAGCAGCATGTTACTTGCAGCAGCAGCTTCTAGCGTGCTGTACTACTTGGAAACTGCCGTTGGTTACAACCTCGCAGATGTTGGTCCGGCTCTAAAGAACGTAAAAACACTGCTGCAACATCCCGTAGACCCCAAGCTCATCAGCTTTTGCTCTTCATGATCTTCTTCTGTAGTCGTTGAGGAAGAAGAAGAAGACTTGCAGCAGCATGATGGTCAGTGATCTGATGGTAGAAACCTGGAACTTGATGATTCTCAGCTCTGTTGTGTTTTGAGTTGTTGTTCCTTTGGTGGTGCCTGCAGAGAGTTGAGAAGATGTTGGCTCCTTTGAGCTTCATCCGGTCGGTCTTGTTCAGCACGGATGTCTCCTACTTCAAGTTTCTGAACCGAGTCCACGATGTGGAGCTGAGCTTGCGTGCACAGCAACTGTGGGACGTGCCGCACCCGTGGCTGAACATCTTCATCCCTGCGTCTTCCATGACCACTTTCGACTCCTTGGTGTTCCAGCAGCTTGTTCCTGTGGAGTATGGCGGACCCATTCTCGTCTATCCAGTGAACCGAAACAAGTAAGACAATGTGAACTCATTCGCGTGACAAGTTTTTTTTTTCTTGCATCTTAAACCCTAAACCTGATCTAATTTTTCCTTTGTATTTGGAGGTTCCTCACCAAGCAGAGCCTTCGTCGTAGATAACTACGCGCACGTTACCAAGCATAACTTTCGTAGTAGGTGTAGGTAACAAGGCACATATTACCAAGCATAACCTTGTTGCACAATTTCAAATTAATTCAGGTTTTTGAGTAGGTGAATCATGGCAGGTCCAGAGGGCTATCTGTTGCTTTCGGGCTTGAGAATTCCCAAGCCCAAAAACAACAGAAGAATAACTGATGTGACCTGCCATTCACCTATAATACTGAATTTCTAGCATTTCA
>Ga0116231_10003064_pt1 | contig 34945 bp, 36 predicted proteins | sample S1TSphgellanicum_2_FD_89695 | JGI IMG/M metagenome (GOLD analysis project Ga0116231, IMG submission 89695) | Host-associated microbial communities from peat moss isolated from Minnesota, USA - S1T2_Fd - Sphagnum magellanicum MG | ecosystem: Host-associated > Plants > Peat moss > Unclassified...
GCAGAAAATTTGTTATCTAGTTTAGCGGAAAAAGCCTGAAGCAGATGCTTTGGTGGAAATAACGGTAACATCCTCGACTTTCCGGGAAAAGTCCCAAAAAATCACCAAAATTAACACTCTAGGCGTTGCGCCATCGCAGTTTCTTCCTGCGAAACTACTTCTAAACCAGTATCTAATTCATCGCAATTAACCACAATATTCTTAAATTCAGCATTATTAAGCGACACTTCGGAAAGCTGGTCTTTATTAGGAATCATCTTGCTAACTGATTAATATTCTTCAGCTTAAATCTCTATTACAACAATTGAGCCTCAGAAAGAATAAAATAAGACCCTTACTTGGTTATCGCGATCATCAATCACATTTAATGGTAATGATTTATATTTTTCCTGGCGTGAAAATTGTATTACTTGACCACCTTGTTTCATATGCTTAACTTGCATAATATAGTGTCTATTTATCCATTTAATATTAATTACTTTGTAATTTAAAGTCCAAATTCTTGCTATTTTTCCTGCATTTAGCTCAATCACATAGTCATCGCAATTAGCAGCATATCTAACCTTTTGTGGTTTCCATAATCCAGAAAGTTGTTCTATATCGTATGTACCACTGCCTCCTGGATAGGTAATGAATGCAAAAATATTATATTTCCAGTATTCTCCTCCTAATTGATTAATTATTTCTTGTGGATATCTAGGCTTTAAATCTATAAGGTGTTTTCTCTGTTCTATGGCTGTTGGACGCGTCCAAGTATCTGTCTCACCACAAACCTTAAATTTTATATCCTTCTGAGGTTGAGCATTGACTAAACTCGGTAACCAAACGATTCGTGTAATCATTAAAATTAAAATAATTTTAATTAGTCTCATACTTTAATTGATAAAAACTATATAACTACTTAATTTTGTCACTTAAATAAATGTTAAATAAACATTTTTGTAAGTTGTTTTTGAAACAAAGGAATTTTCGTATGATTTCCTGCTTCCATCCTCGCTAGGGGAAGGTGGTTTGGAAAGAGTTCACTTCTGGAAGCTTTGTTGCATAAGGGTTTGAGACCCCCTGATCAACACACCTCCCAAAATCTCTAACTTTTTAGGAAACTTTTGCCATTTTTGTAGCCTGGAAACCTTACTACATATCCTATCGACACGCTTCAACCGTTTTATTAGGTTTTCAAGGATCGGGCTAGGTGCGTCGATGACATCCGCACTTCTTTTGATAACCATATACTATTCCTCTGGATTCTTCAATCTCGTCTTCCGCTTTCTTCATTCATCTTCATGATTTCTGCCTGAATTTAGTGGCTTGCAAACAAGATATTTTCTAGATCAAATTCCCTGTGTCCTCAAGTTTTCACCATTTGACGACTCCCTTACAAGAGCTTTTGCTCCCCAAAACTGAACATGATACATTCGCATCATTCCTGTTCTTGGTGAAATAGTGCTTGTCAAGTACCCGTTATAATGGGAATATTAGTGTTGGCGTAAGGAATAAGCGAACTTTCCCTAAGTAAGCCTAAATCATCTCTAGGCAATAAATCCACCAAGTTTCCCCTAAGAAAATATTTGGTAGCATAACTCACATTCACGTCCTCATTGGGTATAACTCCATCATTTCTCGTATGTTAACAGGCTCCCCCTCTGGCGTATACCCAACATCCCCACTCATACCAATCACTATCCTCTGCTTTCGCGCCCAATTAAACCATTCGCTTACATCATTACTCACCTGGCTTTTCTGCGGTTTAATCCCCTTTTTGCAGCTGTTAATGAACAATCCTGTAGGGTTGTTGCACCAACCCTGCTGAAGCGCTTCCTTAACTCTAGCGATCGCTCCACCAACGTTGTCCCAATACTTTTTGATCACAGATATACATGAATCAGGATTAATTCTCAAACGTTTAAGCTCATCCTCTATAGCGTCGAGTTCAGCCTGACTCAGTTTCTTGGGAACAACAGGAACAGAATTAGCTGGAGAGGGTAAATCTATGCCCTTGGATAGTTCTGATTTTGAAACAGTTACCGCTTGTTTTTGAGGTACGTTTTTAGTGGCGATCGCCCCCTCGATGTTCGGAGTCACAACAACTGGCGAAACCGTCTCTGGCTCCTGCTGTGTGGAGTTAGCAGGAGCGATCGCTTCTTGTTGATGAATTGCTCCCAAACCAGACCCGCTTTGTTCCTGTGGTTTCTGCACTTGAGGAACGCTGCTGATAGCGATCGCCCCTGGAACATAGCTGGTGACTATCACTCGCGGAATTCTCTCTTCCTCCTCCTGTGCGAAGTTAGGTGAAGCGATCGCTGTTTGGCTTTGTGAACCTATTTCTAAATCAGAATCTATTTCATCACATTGAACCAAAATACTTTCAATCTCAGCACCTTTAAGCGCCGCCCCGGAAAGTAGAGCCTCTTGAGAAATCACCTCGTTAGCTGAATCAGTCAGTTCTACCCCTTCAATGAGGTTTTTATCCTGCTCCTGTCCCCAAAGCTCCATTTCTCTAGCTATTTCTTCCCAGGTAGCTTTCCACATTTCTTCTTCCTCCACAGCACCATTATATTGTTGTGGATAGGAAGATATTGGATTGTCTTTATGGAGTTGTTCGGTTTTGCACTGCTCCTGTTCATTTCCGAACTCGCCATGTTCTAGTAAATTATTTAACACCTCATAATTCAATTTGTACTGCCATGTATTGTCTTGGCGGTTCCCAGGATTATGCCTTTTTTCTAGCAGTCCTAATTCTTCCAATAGCTTAATAGCATCCCTAATAGCGTGTAAGCAATGCTCTCCTAGAAGATCATCATAAATCCTTCTCAATGGCTGATAAACCCAAGCAGTTCTGTGATTTTTAACTTTCCATTCAGTCCATCTTATAAAGTATTCGATTAATTTAGCAGCACAGAAGTTATTGGTGATATCAAAGTATTCTTCTCGCAGAATGACAAAAATAGGGCGTTTTTTTTGAATAGCAACACAACTCATGATTCACCTCCATCAGCCCAAAACTGTTTCAATAATTCCCGCTTAATCACTTCTACACGCTTCTTTTCTTCCTCTAAGATTTCTCCCACTACCTGCTGAAACTCATCATGTTGTTTCTGCTTCATCTGCTCAACTGTTACAGCAGGTAATTCTAGAGGTTCGATACCTTGATTTGATGGGCGAAAACTCCGCCGATGATGTAGAAACCAGAAATGTTGCTTGTCTTGTGGTGGTAAGCTATGCCAAATTTCAGGACTCCACCCTGGAGGGATGTAATCTGCTGACACTGGAAGTAAGTTTTGGATCTGCTCTTGGAGTTGGGCGATCGCCTCCAATGCCATTTCCAATTTATTCTCCAATTCCACAACTTTGGAGTGCAGCGCTGATGATTCCCCTGTTAGCCATTGCTCCACCCATTGCTCTACCAAATAGCCAAACTCATCCGAAAGCCAAATACCAAATCTCACTGCTAATTTTGGATGTATCCATGTTCCTCCTCCATTCTCAGGTGAACCCTGAAATACTTGATATAACTCAAATACGGGGATTCCCGTTCTTGAACTCAAATGCTCAATTGTCTCTTTTGTTCGCTTATTCTCTAGCCATTCACTTACATCTCGTCTTTTCCCAGTTGCCATTTTATGGACTTTCGATAAAGCAGTTGCATTTATATATCCATCTGACTGGCGCTGTTCCACTAACAACTCATCAACCTTATGGGCAATCATTGCGCTTTTATCCATAATTCCTCCCAGTTTTTGACGCACGAAACTATCACAGACAACCTATTTGTTATCAGTTCAAACTTCAATTTCTATAAACGAGCTATAAAATCATTAGTACATTTGCTAGCACTGTTATTTGTCGAGCTAGCAACTGCTTCGCCTCCACCACTGAACCATGCCTTAACTCATGTATGGCTCTATGCAATTCTGTATGGGCATTCGTTGCACCATTAATTGCCATTTGTAAAACCTGTGGATCTACTACCATCCCCTAATACCCATTCTTGTTCAGAAGATTTTTTGCAGATATAAAGATTCACCCACTATAGTGGGCAAATTTCTCATGTGTTTTCTCAATACCAGAACAGCTTTAATAGAGATAAAAGTATCTTTGATTTACTTATGGTTTCGGAAATTTGAGCAATCAGCTCGCCAACATAATCATGAAACCTCTTTTTCTGAAATTAGCCAAACTACCTGAGCATTAGGTTTAGATGACTTGTCAGTACCAGGTAATTGACTACTTTTAGAGATATTGACTGTGGAGGATAGAATGTCAATACTTTCTGGGCTACCACCATCAAAAGTATATTCAAACAAGTCGCCAGGTGTAATTATCCGCTCGTCTCCCTTAGCGTGATAAGCAATTGTCAAGCCATTACACAAATTATTCAAAACTCTGCCGCTAATTTGCTCAATTTCATCAGCATTTTTCAGCTTGGAGATAGAAGTGGGATGGATGCCAGAAAGCTCTGCCAACTCTTTATTGGTGATTTTCTTTTCTGCCATCAAGATTCTGAGACGCCAACGAATCATCTTTTGAGAGTGTATTTGCCGTTTGCTTACTCTCATAGTTTCCTCCAGAAATGGATTAATAGCTAGCTACCCGATAATTTATAGTGTAGAGCATTTTAAATAGAGAGTCAACTATTTTTATAGATTACTTGACAAAAGTATAGCGAGCTTGCTATATTAGTAGCATAGCAAAAGGCGATCGCCTGAGTCTGGTAAACAAAGCGATCGCCTTTTGAAAATTACACTTGGAGATCATTATGACAGACATTCAAACAATTGCCCATCTCGAACTAGACCAACACGTTGAGCAGCAGTCCCCAAAAGTTGCACCACAAGGAGAGATTAACTTCATTGACATTGATGGCTTTTACAACATTGAAGCCCAAGTCAATTCCCAGGTCATCGCCAACATCTCTATCAACACCTCCCAAAAATTCAGCTATTGGGAAGTCGAGGTCAGTGGGGTTCAAGTCCATCGCTGTAATGAACTATCTCAAGCAACCGACTTCGTTAAAACCGCTTACGCCAACGGCTCTCTACCACTCCACCAAGAGCAACCTTCTCTCTCGACCGGCGAAGAAAGAGCTACAACTGTTGAAGTCGTAGAAAAACACGGCAACGAGTACCTAGTTCACAATTGTCAAAATGACCATTACTATATAGTACGTCCCCTTCACCCAAATGCCCAAGAACGCTGTGAATGTCCCGACTCCTATTTCCGTGGTGTCAAGTGTAAACACCAAATAGCTGTCGCTAACTTCATCTCCTCACCAGTCGCTTAATTCTACAGGTGGGCTAATCACCCACCTCTCCAACCTATCTCCTTTCAAAAACTATGTTTAAACGCGCTTCAAAATCTCAGATTAAAATCCGTCTTGCCTTTAGCGGTCCTGCTGGTTCTGGAAAAACTTTCTCCGCTTTGGCGATCGCTTCTCACCTCAGTTCCAAAGTAGCAGTCATTGACACCGAACGCGGTTCCGCCAGTCGTTACGCGGATCTCTTTACCTTCGACACCTGCGAACTTAACGAACATCACCCTGCTAAATACATTGAGACTCTTAGAGCAGCTGAATCTCAAGGCTATGAAGTCGTCATTATTGATTCTTTTTCTCATGCTTGGTACGCCGAATTAGAATTGGTGGGTACTAATAAAGGAGGTGCTGCTAATTTTGATGGCTGGAAAAATGTTCGTCCTTGGGAGAGAAAACTGTTAGATACGATTATCGGCTCTCGATGTCACATCATCGCTACCATGCGGAGTAAAACTGAATGGGACACCACACAAAGAGATGCTAATGGCAAGATGAAACCCGTCAAGATTGGTACTACTCCTGTTCAGACCAATGGTATTGATTACGAATTTGATATTGCAGGGGAATTAACTTCAGATCACATGTTTCATGTTAGTAAATCTCGCTGTTCAGAATTGCAGGATACTAGTTGGTTAAAACCAGGAATAGAATTAGCAGAAGTATTGAAGAAATGGATGGGAAGTGCTCAAGTTACTACAGCAGATAATGACCCTAATAATTCTAGAGTCAAACAGATTAGGACTTTGTTGGGGTTACATAGTAATACTGTTTTGAATTGGCTAAGAAATGAAAAGCTTGCTGAAAGTCCAGCAGATTTATCTACAGGACAAGTTGATGAATTGGTACAATGGATGGCTGTTCAATGGGCTTCTAAACAAGGAATGCTGCAAGTAGACCATGTTAGTAATAGTTTCTTGAAACATGTTCCTAATATGATTTCTGAAGGATATGAGGAAATAGAAGCTATTAAACATTGGATGCAGAACTTACAGGTGAATCAACAGTTAATTTAAGGGATTCATGCTTTATATGGGTTCTGCAATATTTAGTATATATTAACTGTTTTCAGTTAATATTGTGGATAAGGACAAATAAATTAAAGGAGTGAATTTAAGAAGATCAAATGAAATAACGATTATTGCATAGCAGCTTTAAATAAAACTGAGATAATCTACTAGAAGTAACATGAGTGAATTGACAGCTAATTATAATAAATCTTGGAAGGAAACTTTAAACAGATACTTTGAAAGCTTTAGCAATTCAGCATTCAATCAACACTTCATGTTAGATTATCTGCCACTGCTAAATTACCTTTACCAAGAAATTTATGAAACGAGATTCCATCTTCTTCAAAATCTGCGAGCAAAATCCCAATCTACTTTTTGAATTAGTAGATCAAAAGCCTCCTGGAGCAGGTAACTATAGTTTCTACTCTACCACCCTTAAAGAAACTGAATTTCGCATTGATGGGGTTTTCTTACCTCCAGACAATGCTACTCCCAAAATAGCTTACTTTGCTGAGTTTCAATTTCAAAAAGATGAACGTCTTAACTTCCGTTTCTTTACTGAACTAATGATGTTCATGGATAAAAATAATAAGAGCGATAATCCTTATGACGATTGGCGTGGGATATTGATTTATGGTTCTAGGAGTTTAGAACCTTCTAATTGTACAATTCATCACGCTTTGTTAAATAGTAAACAAACTCATCGTATTTATTTGAATGAGTTAGGGAACCTTCGAGAACAGCCCTTGGGGTTGGCATTGATGATGCTAACTATCGTTCGCAAGCGAGATGCTGTAGAATCAGCTAAGTTTCTGATAGAGAAAGCTAAGACTGAATCTAAATCTAAACTTTCTGAAGAGGCGATAATTGATTTAGTCGCCACCATCATAATTTATAAGTTTTCTACACTGAAACGAAAGGAGGTTGAGACAATGTTAGGTATTACACTGGAAGAATCACGGTTTTATCAGGATGCTAAGGTAGAAGGAGCAGTATCTCTCGTTACCAGTCTGTTAAACTACAAGTTAGGTAAACTACCTGATGCAGTAACACCAAAAATAGAAGTATTGTCCTTAAAACAGTTGGAAGAACTAGGCAAAGCACTATTTAACTTCTCTAATATCACTGACCTAGAACAGTGGTTAAATAGTAGACCAAAGCCAGTAGGACAAGATTAAGAACAATTACTTATACTGCGAAGCGGTTGTCTGAGCGTTGGCGTAAGCCCGCCGTAGGCATTGTTCCTCTGTGTTATTGTGGTTGAAGGGATTTAGAGGATGTCCGATCATAAATTATTGTGCTTCGCCAATTAGCGTAAAAGCCAACCAATACAAAGGATTTTCATAATCTTTCTGTTTCATTGTTGTCAGCATGGCTTGTCTTAATGCGGTAGCTTTATCTTGCTTATGTTGCAAATTCTGATAAAACTGCTTCATCAAAAAAGATGTGGAATTATCGCTAATCGACCACAATGAAACTATAACACTAGGTACGCCAGCACTAATTAAAGAACGTGATAAACCGATTATTCCATCACCTGTAACCTTTCCACTTCCTGTATTACAAGCACTGAGAACTACCAGATCGGCATGGAGTTTCAAGTCGAGAATTTCGCTGGATGTTAAGAAACCGTTATCTTGACCATCGGCAGCCAAGGCGATCGCTCCTGGTACCCCAAATCCTTTAAAGTCATCAACTAAACCGTGGGTAGCAAAGTGGATAATCCTGGCGTTAGTCATTTTCTGGACAATGCCTGTTTTCTTAGCGTCATCATGGGTAATCGCTTTGGTGTTAAATAATTTAGCAATCTGAATTGCTTCCTGTTCTGCTCCGGGGAGAGGTGGTAACTGTTCATTTGTAATAGGAATTTTTGGCATAGTAGGATTACCAACTACTAAAACGTCCCCTGGAAGAATTTTTCCATCTGTATGTCCTACTTGTTGCTTATGTGTTAAATCTAATACCTGAATGGATGGAGCAGTGAGGATGGTATGTTTTTCGATGAGATATTTACCATCCTCATCTTGGAGTGCGGGGAAGGGGACAAAGAAAAGGGATTCTTGAGGAATGAAAACTATTTTTTCAGTTTCTTGTTTCGGGAGCAGGTCGGCGACCGGTTTTATTAGTAATTCATATAATCGTCGTAATCCTTGCTTAGTTTTGAGAGCGTTGGGTTTAGGAGCGTAACTTACTAAAATACCCCGTCCACTCACACCAATAGATTGACGACTGCTGTTAACAAGGTCTGCTAATGTTGTATGTTCATTTTGCCATAGTGGTTTCAGGTCAGCTTTACGAAAGGTAATTTCATCCGTAGGTTTGATTACCCAAATATAGATTTCTGATTCTCTAGTTTGTTGTTTACTTCCAACTTTGAAATCATCATAAATAATAGAATATTGAATAAGAGTAGCATGATGCTGTTTGGCGATTTGTTGCAATAATAATATTGTCGGTTTATCAACAGTAACTTCTGAAGATTGACCCGTGCTTTTGTTAGATAAGCGTGAAGATAATAACTCTACAAAGGCTCTAGAACGTCCTCGCTCAGAAATTTCCAGAGCTTCATTAGTTTTATGTTCAGCAATGAGAACTTTTTGTAATGTGCGGTAAGTGCGAGCTTGTTCTTCAAAAATAGAGACTTTGTAAGTGTCATTTTTACTCAATCCTTTTCTGAGAGATTCCCATACTTCAATACCTTGATAGAGTATTTTTTCCGCCTCTGGAAGATTATCAAATATCTGAAAGGTTACTCCTAGAATATTTAGAGATTGTCCCTCACCTAAACGGTCTTTAATTTCGCGAGCAATAGCCAACCTCTGCTGTTGATAATCAATCGCTTTGATGTACTCTCCCAGAGCTTTGTAAGCAATTCCCAGATTACCCAGAGCAAGACCCTCACCTAAACGGTCTTTAATTTCGCGAGCAATAGCTAAACTCTGTTCATGGTAAGCAATAGCTTTGACGTACTCTCCCAAATATAAGTAAGTACTTCCCAAATTACCCAGAGCAGTAACCTCACCTAAACGGTCTTTAATTTCGCGAGTAATAGTTAAACTCCGATGGTAGTAAGCAATAGCTTTGACGTACTCTCCCAGCGCATTGTAAACAAGTCCGAGATTACCTAGAGCGTTACCCTCACCTAAACGGTCTTTAATTTCATGAGCAATAGCCAAACTCTGTTCATGGTAAGCAATAGCTTTGAGGTACTCTCCCAGATACAAGTAAGCTACTCCCAGATTACCCAGAGTGTTACTCTCACCTAAACGATCCTTAATATAGTTCCAATTATCCTGAGTTTCAATCCCTTTCTGTATATTCGATTAATTTTATTCATAGCAACAATATATCGGTAACTATCAAACTTGCTTTATATACTTAACCCCCTTGTAGATTATGCAATATTTATACCTGTTGTAAAGCACAAGTATTGCTTTTTGTTCTCTCACCATCAGAAAAATTTCACCACCTACATAATTCTAATGCGAGCTAGAGAAAGAAAACTTTGGAATATAACTAGGTACCCAGCAAGCGATCGCGCAAAACAACCTTTCAGTATCACCTCTCATACTTTACAGGTATTGGATTTAAGGATAACATTAGCTTAACTTGTAACTAATGACTCAGCACTTACCTACCTGTACATGAATTAAATCATATTCATCACAAAACCTATGTCTAATAAAGAACCTTGGCTTGCAGTCAATTTATCCACAATATTTACTGGAATAGGACAAATATATTCTGGGAATAAACAGAAAGGATATTTATTAATATTTCTGACAATTATTTTAAGTATAGTTGGTTTTTGGCTGATCGTTAGCCCCACAGGAAACGTAACTATTGGATGTATTTTTTTAGTTAGTACTGCAATCTTAAGATTATGGAATCTTTTCGATGCTTACGCCGATGCTAAAAGGAATAATAGCCAAGAATTTGAAGAATTACGTAATTCCAATAAAGACCCATGGCTGGCAATGTTCCTTTCACATATATTTTGGGTATTAGGTCAGTTTTACATTGGTAAATGGTTAATTGGAATTTTAGCTATTATCATTATATTGATTTTTTCATTTATTTTTCCTTTACTCCTACCAGTTATTTATGCTTGTATTTCCTATTTAGCATATACCTTATCACCCGTTCATCGAGAAACATCAAAAAAAACAGCATTAATAATTTCACTATTACTAGTAATATCATCTCTGTTTTCTACTGGACTTGCATTTTCCATCAAAACTTATGTAGCAGAAGCACGTTGGATACCTTCAGGAGCCATGGAACCTACACTACATGGTACACCAAATCAGTGGGAAGCAGATAGAGTTATAGTTGATAAACTTATCTATCATTTCCAAGCACCTCAACGTGGTGATATTGTAGTATTTTTACCAACAGAAGAATTAATTAAAGAACACTATAATGCTGCATTTATTAAAAGAATAATTGGATTACCTGGTGAAAAAGTAGAACTCAAAAATGGAAAAGTTTATGTTAACAATCAAGTATTAGTAGAAGATAAATATATTTCCTCAGAACAACACACGGAAATTGATGTTTGCACATCAGGTAATCAACCGCCTTATTTATCAAAAGCCATCACCATACCACAAGATTCATATTTAATGCTGGGTGATAATCGAGTTGCAAGTTATGATAGTCGCTGCTGGGGAGTTGTACCTCATAATCTGATACTTGGTAAAGTCTCTAAAATATTTTACCCTCTTCATCGAATAAGAAAGATTGATTGACACTCTTTATGACACAGAAAAATCATATAATAAAGGCAGTGAGGATAGTAAATAATACATTAATTGTATTATACTAGTATTGGACAGGTATAATTGAGTCAAACAATTTTATGCTCAAACCAACATTACTGGTTAAACAAAATTGAATAAATTACTTATCGGTATTGGGATATTTGTCGGTTCTACCATTGGTAGTTACATTCCGCTTTTATGGGGTGGAAGTTTATTATCTCTTGCTTCAATTTGGTTCGGTGTTCTAGGCGGTATAGTCGGGATTTGGATTGGATACCGCCTCTCAAAATATTTAGGGTTTAGTTAAACAAAGACTATTAGAAGCGGTTATCTTGAGAAATCACTTCTCTTGTTTAATCAATCTGATTCACAGTTATTTGATTCACACCTCACCATCTTAACTCCGCCTTCAGGAGCAAGAGTAAAGCCACGTCGCTGCACTCTAATGGGTTTATTATCTACTAAGGCAAGCTGGTAATTAGATAAAACTGTTGCTAGAACCAATTTCATTTCTAGCAAAGCTAAGGCATATCCTAAACATCGCCGACTTCCACCACCAAAAGGAATATACTCTGACGCAGAATACTGTCTTTCCAAAAAACGTTCAGGTTTAAATTCTTGTGGATTAGGATATAAATCTTCTCGGTAATGCAGAAGGTAAATGCTTAACATAAAGGTTGTATGAGCATCAAATTGGTATCCTCCAATATTTATCGCTGATTTACTAATACGTGGGAAAAGTCCTGGTAAAACCGGATACATTCTTAGAGTTTCATAACAAACGGCTGTCAAATAAGGAAGTTGAGCAATTTTCATCGGCTGGGGATTTTCTCCCAAGCTATTGAATTCTTGCTGTAATTGTTTCAGAACGTGGGAATTCTGATGAATTTGATAAAAAGCCCAGGCTAATGTAGTTGCAGTAGTTTCATGTCCAGCAAATAAAATTGTCAACAATTCATCTTTTAATTCCTCGTCGGTCATTGCTTGACCATTTTCATCCCTTGCTGTCATCATCAAACTCAGAACATCAAATTGACCCTGATTGTTCATTGCTCTTTTCTCTTCAATTTCGGCTTGAAGTAGCTGATGAAGATAGCGTTGTCTCTGTTTCATTCTTCCCCAAGGAGTCCATTTTCCTCTATCTTGTTGTAAGAATGGCAAAAATAGCATACTGGAACGCAAAGGGGAATCAGTCATATCCACCCAAGAAGTAAGTAAAGGTTTAATTTGTTCATAACGTTCACCTTCACTTAAACCAAAGACAATTTGTACAATTACTTCTAGGCTAATTTTCTGCATGACAGAACGAACTACAAAAGATTCGCCAAATTGCCATTGACTGGCAATTTGCTTGGTAATTAAGCAAATTTGTTCAGCATAAGCTTGTAGCTTTTCTCCATGAAAAGGAGGCATTAATAATTTCCGTTCTCTTTGGTGGCGATAACCATCCATTAACATTATAGAATTGCGCCCAATCAGAGACTCTGCTAGTTTATTACCACAACCAATATCAAATTTAGAATCTTGAGTGAAAATTTCTTGAATGGCTTTGGGATTGCCAATAATTACATAAGAACCTAATCCACTAAGTTGCATGGAAAATATATCTCCATACTTTTGACTATTTTTCTGCTGAAACCCAACTGGATCTGTAATCCATTTTATCAGTTGCCACCATGAAGGACTAGTAATGGAGTTCGGTAGTTGATTAAGCATACACATATTTATCTATAACTCTATCTCTATACTAGTGTCATGATGTTCTCACTATTGCACTAAAAGAATACTTAATAATTATGATTGTAATTATAATGGGAGTTTCAGGCTCTGGAAAAACCACGGTTGGTAAAGCACTTGCAGCCGCTACGGGATGGGAATTTAACGACGCAGACTGTTTTCACTCAGATGCTGCAAAGGAAAAAATGAGTGAGGGAGAACCACTGACTGATACAGACCGCGCACCTTGGTTACAGAGAATGGGAAAGGTGATCGCCCAATGGCTACAAGAAGATAGAAACGTCATTCTACCCTGTTCAGCACTAAAAGCCAGTTATCGCCAAATCCTTTATTGCTATCATCCACAGGTGAATCTAGTTTATTTGAAAGGTAGTTATGAGTTGATTGAGGAAAGATTGTATAGTCGTCTCGACCATTTCATGAAAGCAAATCTCTTACACAGCCAGTTTTCAACTTTGGAAGAACCAATCTCAGAAGAAGCTATTTATATTGATATTTCACAGAATTTAGAAGATATCGTTCAGCAAATAATGGATTATCTGTAATAGAACCAATAGCATTTGAGCAATTCCCAAGAGACACTCTGCAATATCGCTCCTATTTAACTCAGTATAATTATATTCCAATAAGCGATAGAAAGGACAGTGGTTCACTCATATTAGCAGCAAAACCTAGAATCCCCGGATCTCGATGTTCATAAACTAACTGTTCTTTGTTATTGAACAGAAAAGTTGCGCCTCTTTGAGTCAAATAGGCAGAATTAGGTACATAAGTGTTCCAGTTTGTCAGAACTTCTATCATATTCCTTAGTCGTAAAGTCGCTAACTCAAAGGGACGTTGAAATCCACTCCCACCAGCTAGTCGGAAGAATGAGCCTTTAAAAGCAGGTAAAGGAGTACCCCGAATCATTTCATCATCTTCAATCAGTTGGGGAGCTTGGCGATCACCCTTGTATCCCCGAAAAACTTCCATTAGCGTTCCAGGACTGCCAATTCCCGCACACATCAAGATTAAGTTTAACCAAGCTTTCTGAGATTGAGAAAGTCCAGGAACAGAAAAATTTAACCCCGAATAGAGGTTTAATTGACGATGTAGTTCTCCATTAGGATCGACAAATAATCTCTCAGAGGGAAATCCTGTATATTCGCAAAATCTTTTTCCAGAACCAAGGTCGCCAATTCCCACCGCACGAATAACAAGTTTTTTATCTGTCAATTTTTTAGCTTCGCGCTGTAACCACCACGCGTATTCAAGACTATCAAAATCTCCAAGCTGCGACCAAACTAAAATAAGCTTATATAAAGTAGGATCACAATCTTCTAGAAGCAACCTGGTTGTTCCATCACTAACACGCTGATACTTGCTCTGATTAAGGATGGCGTAGGAATTCATTTAAGAGAAATTAACTACTATTTAGCGACTATACTTTACTTGATTTTATCAGAATTAACTTGATTTTCATGGCAATTTTTCTGATTCCCAGGAATTACTAACTATGACGTACCATGGTATCCTTTGTATCATGAGTACAATCAAAGTTCAATTAGTCACCATTATTGAGAATAATATCCTACTTATATTTTATACAGAAGCTCACTGCTAGCAGTTCAGGGTAATTAGTTCTGGAGGTCAAGTATTTGGGGAGCGTCGGCTTTACTATACCGCAGAAGCAGCAGAGAAAGCAGGGCGTGAATGGATATATAAAGGGTATTAATTACTGCTAAATCAGAATGTTTTTTACTTAATTGACATTTTTAAAATTAATATTTTCCTCTAAGAATCTGGCATTAGCTCTATCCTCTAAGAATTGAGATTTCACTTTTTCCTCTAAGAATTTAACGAACTCTATCCTCTAAGAATCGAGGTTTTTTTCCTCTTTAAGAGCAGCAATTAGGCGATCGCCGTAATTGACCAACAGCACACTAAACAACTGTGATAAATTATCCAATCCTGTCGCTGTCATCACCTCATCTGCTTTAGACTTGTGCTTCGGATTCAACACAATCCTAATTTGTCCATCTCCAATTGCGCTTTTTCTTCCCATACCAATCAGTCAAATTTCCCAAAATCATTGAAAATACACAGTCTTCAGCTTCAAGAGCTACCCAAGCAGAAATTTTGTTGCATATACATTAACAAATCTACTTAACTATATAATTGGGCTACTATATCAGTAAATTAGGATATTTTACATGGACATCCACAATCAAAAAATCTTGATGTTGATAAAACTACATTTAGAGAATCATACGGAATATATACGATAAAGCACCTGTTTATGTAAAAACAACTACGCTCATGCTATCTCATCTATTCATAGGTAAAACTTCATCTCAACAGTCTAATTCAACACCATCACTTACTCCAGATAAACCACCAGAATTTCACGTTTATCGTCAAAATGAAATGAAGCAAGCAAGGGCTGCTCTCTTGGCTCAAGGTGCTTTATGTCTCTGGGGGGAAGAAGGTTGTGGAAAATCTGTATTAGCTAACGCTATCGTTCAATCTTTACGTCAAGAAGGTTATCTTGTCGCACATACTGAACCTTCTACACCTAAACAAATGTTATCCTTTATCACCGAGCAGTTTGGTTTAGAAACTTACACTCTCGAAGGTAAACAACTTTCTTTAGAAGGTTTAAAACTCCAACTCTCTGATTTTATGTTTCATAATTCAGCTGTGCTCGTCGTCGATGATGCTCAACTTTGTAAACCCGATTTTCGTCACTGGTTAAAAAAGTGCAAGAAACGGGGTGGTTGTAATTTACTTCTACTCGCCACTAATCCGCCTTTAGCTGATATCTTTCTCAGTGTTCCTCGGATTCAATTAAGACCTATGTCTGAAAAAGCTATCAGAGAAATCATGATAGAAGCCGCTTATCATCGAGGGATTAAATTAACTGCTTCTGAACTAGCTAGGTTACAATCACGAGCAGGTGGTAATCCTACACTGGCTATTCGCGCCATTGAGGAAGAGTATTTAGGGATTGACCAAGAAGCAGCTGACCATAAACGGTATTTTGATATCACTCCTCTACTTCTCATCGCTGGAACTATTTTTGTTATTATCCGCTTTATCGGTGTAGGAACTTCAGACCAAAGTTTGTACATTTTGGGTGGAATTGGTGGAGCTATATTCCTGGGGTTAAGTCGGTTAATCTACTCGTTACCTAAAGAAGGAAGGAGAGTTAATTGATGTTGGGTATCTCCCATCTACTCATTTCTGGTACTACTACTGCTTTATTTCTTGGTACTGCTGAACCTTCCGTTATTCTCTCTGGAGCGATCGCCGGACTTCTCCCTGACATCGACACCTCATTATCTCCAGCAGGTCGGATGTTTCCCTGGATTGCTGCTATTTTTGAATCCAAACAAGGTCATAGAGGCGCTTCACATAGTTTATTGGCTTCTGCTCTTATCGCTTCTACATGCTACGCAGCCACCTTTTTCTTTCCCTGGTTTCTCCCCTACGCTAGCGCCATTACAATCGGCTTCTCTTTCGGCTGGTTCGCTGATGTCTTTACTCAGGGAGGAGTGGAAATGTTTTGGCCCGTTCATCTCCTCTGTGTTTGTCCAGGAAACCGTAATCTTCGCTTACGCACTGGCTCCAATGGCGAATATATTGTTTTAGCTTTTCTGATAGCGATCGCTCTGACTATTTTCTCTGTCAATTCCCATGGCGGACTATTCACCCAATTCAATCGTTTGATTGCTTCTCCTAGTGGTGTAGTACATCTGTACAACGAACAAGGGGATACTCACAAAATCATTGCGACTATTCAAGGCGTCCGGTCGAGCGATCGCGCCAAGATAGAAGGAAAGTTTCTCCTAGTCCAACAAAGTGGTAATAACGGATTCATTGTCTTATCTGACGGAAAGCTCTACAAAGCCAGTAATGAACCTGACGCTCAAATCCTGATCGAAAATATTACTGCTGATGTGGGAGATACTGCTGTTACTTCTATTGAATCCGTCAATCTAGATGATGAACCAATTAACACAGTATTAACCAAGTTCTCTCGTTCAGGAGCATTGGTATTTGTTAGTGGTCAACTCACTTCCGATGACATCGATACGACTACCATTCCCCACGACCCCTATCAATTCCAATCTATTAAAGCTAGCAAGGAATCCTACACTCTCGAAGCTGCACCATTGGAGCAGGTACTAAGTGTAATTGGAGATGAGTTTGGTACTGGAGTTCTACAGGTTCGATCCATTAATTCCACTGTAAATACGCAGGGGAGCAGGGGAGATGGGGAGCAGGGGAGATGGGGAGCAGGGGGGCAGGGGAGCAGGGGGGAAAGAGTAATGGGTAATTTAGTTAAAGATGATTAATATTTCTGACCCTTTACTTATCAATAAAACATAAGAATATGCGGACAGAAACACAGAAAATTAATATCTCCTCTGCTCCCCTGCTCCCCTGCTCCCCATCTCCCCTGCTCCCCTGCTCCCCATCTCCCAACATAGTAAACACCTACTAGAAGTATGAAAAAATTACCTGAGCCTACTTTAAAACCTATTAATCTGCCACTAAAATCCATATCTACTGGTCAACAGGGAATTTTCTTAGGGGATGATATTTACTGGAATCCTCTAGAACTAAGAAATGGACATGTGGTTATTTTAGGGACTTCTGGAAGTGGAAAAACACAGACACTCAAGGCGATCGCCCATGAGTTACCCATCCTGTTCCCAGAAATTAAAATTGTTATTGCTGACTTTCATGGCGATTTGCAACTACCTGGAGAGGTATATTATCCCCTGAATGCAGAATCTCCTTATGGGTTAAATCCTCTAAAACTTGATTTGGACCCTAAAGGTGGAGGATGCGATTTACAAGCTATTGCTGTTGGCGCTATTTTAAAAAAATCCCTGATTATGGGAGCGAATCAAGAAGGATTGGCTATAGAAGCACTTACCAAGTGTTATGAGAAGTATGGGATTACTCAAGCTAATCAAGCTTCCTGGTTGAATGAACCGCCAACTTTTGCAGATTTTCAGTTGGAATTAGGTAGTCGCATGGAAGATGGCTGTAAGGAATCGGAAAAGTTACTTATGAAATTAGCTGCTACTTTTAAATATGGTATCTTTTCTCGAATTCAACCGAATATGGATAGTCAGATTATTCGGTTCGATTTATCCGCTTTAGCTAAAGTACCAGGATTAAGTGCGATCGCTGCTGAAACTCTGCTCAAACAGATGTTGGATTCTCATAAGTTACAAGGGGAAATAGAAGGTAAATCACCTCGAAGCTACATTTTTATTGATGAGTGTAAAGAGGTGAAAAATTCTAAGACTTTGGCTAGAATTACTGCTGAAGCTCGAAAGTTTGGTTTGGGTGCGATTGTTGCTAGTCAAAGAGATGCTGATATTGGTGATGAAGTTTTAGCTAATAGTTCCACTAAGATTTTATTAGCTGTGGATCAGGTAGAGGTAAATCGAGTAGCTAGAAGGTTTCGTTTCGCTGTCAATCTCGTAGCTGATTTACAACCACTTGAAGCGTTAGCTAGATTAGATAATCAGGGTCATAGACTCAAAATCAAACCATTTTATCAACGAATTTCTGAATAATATCACTTGATATGTTTAAACCACTGTCTTTAATTGGGGCGCTTCTCTTTGGTGGATTAGCATTGGCTCCAGAACCAAAAAAGTTACCAGAACCTCCTTCTCCAATTCCTATTGTTCAATCTCCTATTCCCCCTTCAGTTCCCATTTCTTCACCAGCACAAGTAGTCAAGCCTCGCGATAGACCTTTACGACTAAGCATTACTGTTAACGACACTTCTTATTTGCGTGTCGGGGCTGGTGATACTATCAAAGAAGGAGATATTTTAGTTGACAATACCGAAGAACGTTCCCGTTTAACGGCTCAGAAACAAACCATCTCACTCGAAATTAACCACTTGAAAGATAAGCAGATCCTCTCTCCATTACCTCCTCATAAATTATTACCCATCAAACCTCTACCACCCGCTAATTATATTCAAGAAACTGTTGCTATCTCTCAAGCACAATTACACTTAAAACAGGCTAAATCCATTCTCGCTTCTCGCTCTCCTTGGTTATCTAAATCTGATGATTCAACTTATAAACAGGCTGAGTCTAAAGTCGATGAACAATTTCAAATGCTTAAATCCATGAAGGATTTACAAATGCAGCCAGAAGTAATTCAGCATGAGGAAGCTGTTGTTAAACAACTCCAAAATGCAGCTAAAAAAGCTAAAGCAGAGCTAAATCAATCTATCGGTAAACAGTTACAAGAATCACAGCAATTACAAATTAATATCCAGTTAGCTGAATCAGAATTACAACAAAAACAAGCCGCTTTAGTAGCTGCTCATTCTCAACGACAATTACAAGAGTTCCAAGCTAATATCGACGCTAATCGACAAATCCAACAACAGGAACAAATTGCTTTAGAGCATTCCCGTCAAATGTCTTTATATTATCAACAACAGCGTGATAAGGAATATCAACTAGCTGAATTAAACATCCGACAACATCAAATTGAAGATAAGCTAGCTGATTTACCTATAGTCCGCTCTCCTAAATCTGGCTATATCAAACGCATTAAACCTTGGGTCGGTAAAGATGGCAAGTATACTACGACACTTACTATTTCTAGCTTTTCTCCTTCTCATTCCACTACCAACTCTCGCTCAAACTCTCCCAACACCAATACAAATCAAGGTAAAATCCAAAGCTGAACAAAAATCATCCCTCTCCCCTCAACTACAGAAACAGAATAGTTCAACCCCTAAAGCAACTCCTAAAACAACGGATGATGATGATTCTGATGAAGCAAAGGAAGCTGATGAAGAAGGGGAAGAAAAATTACCCCAAATTCAACAAAATCCTTTTAAAGACCCCCAAATCGACCAGGTTATTTCTGGGAAAATTAATGATGATTTATGGGTAGCTCTGCGCGGTGGTTTACCTTGTTTGGAATTATCCCGCACTTGTTTAAATAGTTTACAGGATTTGGCGATCGCTTCTTCTCCCTTGCTCAAGGAATTGGATTCTCGCATTAGCGAAGGAACCGATAAAGCGACTACTGCTAAAGTAGCGAATCAAAAAACTATTCAACTTGATATTCTCAGTCCTGCTCTCCAGTATCTTTTAAATAGTAATGGTTCTGTTGATTCTAATGGACATAAACCAGGATTTTTTGAACGCTTAGGAGGATTATTGCTAGGGAAAATTGGCATAGTTAATGATTTACTCAGCACTGTAGGGATTCCCATTTTTAATAGTTTGAATGGAGGTAGTTCTAGCGTTAAATCTCAGGCGATTCAGGTATCAGATTTACAGGTGAGAATCGCCGATTTACAAAGAGCAAGAGCCGAATTAGCCGATAAAGTCAAGGAAAAAGTTACTTCATCTCTGACTGATTTTGATAATGCTAGAGTTGAGTACCAAATGAGTCAGGTTATGATCCGGCGTCATACTTCCCAATTCCAAATTTACCAAATGCGCTATCTTCGTGGTGCTAATACTACTGAGGAGTTTTTACAGCAACAAAACCAATTGGATAGAGAGAAAACTCAGGTTTATGGTGCTTGGGCTAAATTACGGCGTAGTTTGTTTGAGTTAAAGCTCCTGGCTTTAGCTCAGAAAAGCGATGATTAATATGGAAAATTATCGAGTTATTAGCGTGTGATATTATATAGAATATGTAAAAGATAGCAATCCGTTGACTATCCCTAAAATCTATCTTTCATAAACAAGTATAAGTATAAAAACGGATACTATAGCTAGTCTTTTCTGTAATAATTAGACCAAAAGTCAGCTTGAATTGCCATAGTTATTATAAATCAAGGCTCGTATGAAAAAGTATTTGTTTTTGGCGGTAGTGGGGATTTTGGCTGCACCTGGTCTAGCATTAGGACAAGGGACACCCGGCTCTCAACAGGGTGGAGGACAGGGTAACGAACAGAACTTCGAGCAACGTAAGGAAAATATCCTTAAGCACATAAATGAGCAGCTTACCAGATTACAGAAGAGTCAGAAATGCGTCCAATCTGCAAACAATGAAGAAGCTCTAGAAGCCTGTAGACCACAACGTCCACCAGGTGGAGGTCCAGGGACTGGACAAGGGCCAGGTCAATAGAGGTTAGCTACCAATATCACAGCACTTTAAGACAAGTTGCAAATAAATATTGCAGAACAATGTACGTTTATTTGCTAACTTCACCAATATAAGCATAAATAAATCACAATTTTTACCCCTATTGCACATTAAAAGAAGTTCTCATTAGCGCGTCTAAGTTACGGAATTTAAAACGATTTTAGGTATTATTAATCTAGTGACTATTTGAACATCACAGATGCATTCTATGAATAGAAACTTTCAAGTTATATTTTTACAATATGTATTGAGAAAAAACTCTGATGAGGGTTTTGCTTGGTGGGGATGGCTAATTGTGATCCTCATCATAATTTTACTCTTAGCAGCTATTGGTTTACCATCTCTGCTTGGTTGCGTCAATCAAGCTAAACAAGCAGAAGGCAAAAATTATACTGGAGTTTTTAATCGTTCCCAACAAGCATATTATCTAGAGTATAATAAATTTGCTAGTTCTTTTCAGGAATTGCAACTAGGAATCAAGAGACAGACTGATAATTATAACTACTATATTAAAACTATCAACAAACCCATTGAACATAAAATTACGTATTTTTACGCGGTTTCTCGCAAGCCTGGGACTAAGAGTTATGTAGGCGCTGTAACAACAATGAAGGGGAATACTAAAGATAATGAAATGCTAACAATAGCAATAGCTTGTGAAACAGAATCTCGAAATCAGATACAAACCGCTAATCCTACAGTTAAACTTGGTGTTCTGACATGTCCTAATGGAATGGTAAAACTGTCACAGTGATTGGTAAAAAATTGTTAAAATCTTTGTAGCTTATATCTTATACTGAATGAAAAGAGTCGGGATGAACCGAAAACAATAAAATAAAAGTGACATTTTAAAGATAGATGAAAAAATTAGAACACTGAGATAATAAATTATAATTAACCTACAGAAAGCGACAGATGACATACACAAAACGAGAATTTTTATCATCCGCACAGAGAGAATTTATATTCAAGAGTAAAAAATGCAAAAAAAGAGCGTATTAAACATATTGAGATTAAGAATTTGGTTGCAGATATCTACTTATGTCTTGATTGTTCTATCAGTCCTATTTTGTTTGTCACTGTACAACCCCAACGTTTTGAAAATATTTATCAGAGCCGGATTACCAGTAGATTATCTGGTAAACTTACCTGGTGCTTTAGGTAGCACATTTCTAGCTGCTAATGCTCCACAAATTAGTGTTGAGGAAGTTAAAAACCTAATTGACAGTAATGACAAAAGCTTATTACTTATAGATGTGCGGATGACACATGAGTATGAATATTCCCATATATCTGGAGCAATACTAGTACCATTATCCGATATTGAAACTGGGACTGGAATCCAAAAAATTAGACTCATGCTTCCGGGACATAGGATAATTACTTATTGTGGTAGCAATCCCAGGTCTAATAGAGCTGTATATTTGCTACAAAAAGCGGGTATCTCAGCTACAAATATGACAGATGGAATTCGCGAATGGAAGAGAAAAATAGAACCTTCTATGCCAATACCTTACTAATCCAATTTCCCAGTTAGTTGAGATCGGAATATTTATGTAATAAAATCTAATACAACGGATTTCATTTTTGTGAGGTACAGTTTGTAAAGCAATTTTTTAAATGTTCAGGCTCCATTAAATCGATATTCATTGCCAAATATAGAAAATTAATCCGTTATTTATATGGAAATTACTACACCTAAGTAATTTTAATAATATAGAGTATAGTTATTAGATCTAAATGTTTACCAACCATACTCTCCCCCAACAAGCATATTCTCCTATTTTTCTCTCACTAAGACATCCTCCTCAAGATAGATTCAAAAATTACAAGGATCGCAGAACCTTCAAATTTCCCCTAAGAAAATTTAGATTCCGCAAATAAAAACAAGATTTATGCTATTTTTTATACTATATTCTCACAGAGAGTATAATTTCAGTTCTGCATCAAAATTAAGGATTTTCTCAAGGGGGAATCAACAATAACCATATAGAAATACCATTCTAGACTTTCATCCTATATATCTATATATCTCATAAGGCATTAATCATTGATGTATAAAGTTAAAAACCCATCTAAATACTATATCTATGGGAAGATATTTTTTTTGATGATTGTTTTTAGAGGATTTTTCGTGTTAACCTAGCAAAAGACGACACCTAAGTAAGCAGATACAAGGAGGAGCAAGACGCAAACACGTCATATTATGAAGATAGTTGAAATTCGAGGTGAGCCGTTAGACTGAAACATCGTTTGTGCCGAAGAATTAGCCGTTCCCAACGCACAAAACGATCGTTTATCAAGCTAACGAGTCTTCACGACTCAGCCTTCTTATTGTTAACCCAGACAATAATATATCTGATCCTGTTTGCCATTCTAGCATACAGGATCGGATATGCGGTGCCTTTTTGTCAAGAAATTTTAAAGATGTATTTAGCTGCAGAATTTTCCCACCCAAAGCCTAAAACATAGTCATATTAGGCTTTATCAAGTCGAAGAGAGAAAGGAATAAATATTGCAGCTATGCACCTTCTAAGTAAAAAGGAAGATATGCATTTTACCAACTGTTACTTAAAAAACATTTCAAATCACCCTGAACTATTATTAGTACTGGTATTCGCTGTACAGCGATTATTAGTAGGACTAATAGTGGTAGAGCAAATTAGAAAGGAAGTCAAAACAATTGGCTATGGGATTGGCTATGGGAAAGGATTAACATTCCTTTTACATCAGTTCATGCTTTCTTTTGTGCTACTAATTCCATACTTTTCTTATCGAGGTACAGCACAAAGAATCACTGCTTTGGCTTGCCTAACAAGCAAAGCACATACCTTAGCAGTAACCTAAATCAACCTATTTTATTTAGAAAAAAGAGGAAATCGGTCAGTTATTCACTAAGGACCGACATTGCTTAAATAATTTTTGTTAACTCTAATTTAGCAATGTTTGTACCCTAAAGGCAAGCCCAACGATACGGATATCTCTATAATTCAATGCCTAAATCTATCTCTAACTCTTTTAGAAAGCAGATTACAGCCATTTTAAATTCCGTACCAATTATTTTGCCCTCGCCTGTGAATAACTCCGAAAGAAAAAACCAAAATCGGAGGATACAGAACAATGACATACAATCAATTAGAACAATTCGACATCAGAAAATTCGTAGACAGACTTACCCCCAAAAAAGGTAAAAGCCGCTATGTCTGTCCTGTCTGTGAAGGTACACTCACAATTGACGAAAAATCTGGCAAGTATAATTGTTGGGGTTCTGATTGCCCTAAACCAGATATTAGAGAAGCAATCCGTCCCTTAGAAGAAGCGCTTAAAGACGCAGGCATTACAGATAATTACACTCCTAGACCACGCCAAGTCCCTACCCCCAAAGTTCAACCCGTTCCCGTACCAATCCCTGCAGGGGAAATTATCTTAGGAAGATTACCCGCACCAATTACCCCTCCCCCCAGAATTCAGAAAGGGAACAATATTGAAATTATCTATCCCTACAGTTCAACTCAATGGGTTTTGCGGATTGAAAGACCAGACGGTACCAAAATTACCGTACCTAAACATATTGATCCTCAAGGCAATATCATCACTGGTAAAGGTTCAGAATTTTGGCACCCTTACCAATACGCAGAACTTCTTCAAAATGCTAAAGGACAATGGCTTTCACTCCATGAAGGTGAAAAGTGTGTTGATATAGCTAGATTTGTACTACAACTTATCTGCTTCACCTTTCAAGGTAGCTGTTGGACAGAACCACTTTTAATCCAATTCTTCCAATTCCTCAAAGACATTGGTGTTGCTGGTGTCATTTCCTGGCCCGACCATGACAAAGCAGGTTACGCCAAAGCAGCAAAATGTGCTCAAGCCGCTGCTGCTATTGGCTTACCTTTCATCATCATCAATCCCACTAGACTCTGGCCAGAATGTCCTGAAGGTGGCGATATCGCCGATTGGATTCAACAACAACAACTCTCTCCACAACAACTTCTTGACTTACTCCACCACGAAATCCAACTTGCAGTAGATGACACTAGACCTAATTTCAATCCTACTATCTGTTTTATCCTCGCCTTTTGGGATACCTTTGTTGACACTAAAAATCACAACTCACGAATTATCAACCCTTCTCCACAATGGCAAATGTGGCGACGTTCTCGTTCCTTCACTCCTAATGTAGTTATCCATAAACGCCACTTCTCCTTCCCTTTACCCCAACCCGGTACCATCTTCTGCATTAAATCTGGTACTGGTACTGGTAAAACTTATTGGCTGATTGACTCCCTGATTAAACATTACTCTAGCTCTGGCTTCTTATCCTTGGGCTATCGTAATTCTCTCTTGCTCCAGTTCTGCTCTCAACTCAAAGACTGGTATCATCTTCAGCAGGATTTAAAAGGTACTGACGATGCTATTTTAATCGCTGATTTGGAATCTAAAATCGCTGCTTGCTTAGATAGCCTTCTTTTCTTCCATCCCCAAGATTTTAATGGGCGAATCCTTATCTTAGATGAACTCGAATCCATTATCTACCATCTCTTCTACTCCAACACTAGTATCTCTAAATACAGAGATAAAATCATTGCTTTATTCATCGAAGCCCTCAATCGCGCTAGTTTAGTCATTTGTTTAGATGGTCATCTCAGCGATATCACTGTTAACTTCATCCAAAGCTTACTCACCTCTCCTAAAAACATCGTCAAAGTCGAAAACCTCTACCAAGGTAATAAAGGTCAAGTCCGTTTCCTCACTGGTGTCTCTGATAACGGTAAAATCAGACCTAATGACTATTCTTCCATCATCCACAGCATCAAACATCATCCTGGTAACTTCGCCATCGTCTCTGATTCTCAACGTCAAATCGAAGCTCTTGATAAAATCCTCACCAATCGAGGTCGCAAAACCTTACGTTTTGACAGCACCACCTCTCATCAACCTTGGGTCAAAGAATTCTTAGCTAATCCACCACAATACCTGATAAACCATCAAATTGAAGTTCTGCTTTATTCCCCCTCTTCTGAAGCAGGTTTAAATATTGATATTAAAGGTTACTTCTCCGATATTTATGTACTTTTTCTCGGTGTCATCACCACTAAAGCTCAATTACAAATGATTAGTCGTATCCGCGACTCAGAGGCTATCATTTCTATTTTCTGTAGAACTATGGGTTTCCCTTCTGGGAAAATCCATAAGTCCGCTGCTTCCGCAGAACAATTAGCCAAATTAGTCACTGAATATGTGATTGAATGTGGTCAAGCTTCTTTATCTGGACTTGACCAAGAAGAAGTAGCTGTGGAAATGGTGAAAAAACTCGTTGCTAATTCCGCTAATCCTCTATTTAAACATGAATGCGATTTAACTTGGCAAGAAGAATTTGAACGCAATAATCTACGTGATTGTTTAAGGGAAGCATTGGTTGATTCTGGCTATGAAGTTGAAGATGTCATTGGTGAGAAGTCCTGCTTAAAGCAATTAAAGCAAACTGTTCAATCCGTTCTCTCTGATAAAGCTGAAGTCATTGCTCATGCTGAAACTATCACTCACTCCGAGGTTCAAAGTATCTGTGGGAATATTGCTGCTACTCCTGAAGATAAAGCCAAAGTGATTAAATTCCGTTTACAGGAACGATTACCTGGTATTGAATTCGCTACATATCCTGTAACTGTGGAAACTCAAACTGAGGAGGGAATTATCCAAGAAATTGTTCATAAGCCTGTGTTTGACAGCGATTTTGTCAAAACAGTGATTTATGATTCGCCCCAATTAATTCATCAGATGGAAACTCGCTTTTTGGTGCAAAACCCTGATATTGCTAAAGAACTCCAACAAATTAAATGGCATGAAAAACTAGAGATTTTTACAGACCCAGACCGACCTGAATCTGAGCGTTTAATCAACTTACATGCTTATAAGAGTCAATGGTTGAGAGTTCAAGCTTTACTCGATATGGGTATTGCTCACTTTCTGGAACCAGGAGTCCAATGGTCAGCCGAATCACCAGAAGTATTAGACTTTTATCAGCGTGGTAAAATCCAATATAAACATACAGGACTAACTGTAGGTAAATCTAAACCTTGCGAATTTCTTGGTCGGGCTTTAAAAAGTTTGGGCATTCATACCGAAAGTAATTCCCAGCGCAAACTACGCTTATATCAAGTTCAAGAAGATTCTCCCATTTATAGTGCCATTTATGAATCTGTCTCCCGACGCATTTTGTCTAGACTTGCTGAATTGAAACCAACAGTAAATTGGTCCACTATTTTCAAGCGGAGCGAGGGAGTTGGGGAGCAGGGGAGCAGGGGAGCAGGGGGAGAAATCAATTCAAAAGTTGGATACGCAGAAGCAGATCAAAAATCTCCCCTGCCCCCCTGCTCCCCTGCCTCCCTGCCTCCTTCCTTGCTTTCAAATAAAGCGACTGAAACTCTCTCAGAGCAAGGAATACAACGGCAGCACCTTCCACAGAATTGTTATACAGATATTGCTGAAGGTGCGCTGATTCCAGCAACGGTAGAAATTGATCTTGTACTTGGTAGTAGGGAGTTTATTCGCCAAGCACTAGCTGATGACTTATTGGATTGGGGCGCGCTTCAAACTTATTTTGCTAATATTGATGATGGGATTAAACAGGCTGTTTGGATCCAGTTTACTCCCATTGAGCAGCAGCAACTCAGGGAATTACAACCAGCTAGCAAAGCTGAGGAATTTGCTAAACTCTTCCTTGATACCATTAAGTCTCAACCTCATAGTCCATCTTTAGGAGACTTGTTTAGTGATGCTAATCAGCTGCTAACCCTTCTTGATGGTGAGCAAAGACAAATATTTATGGACTGTTTACCCCGCAAGTATCACAGCGATATCGTCCATTTTCAATCTACTTCTTAAAAAACACTAAAGACCTTGCTGAAGTACATTTATATGCACATTTTTTCAGCTATCGGATGATTAAGGAACCAGAGATTTTATCTGGTTGATATTCGGATTAGCCCTAAGCCTTTTAATTGCTGTGTCATGTGTCGATTTCACTTGTCTCTTTGAGTTGCCTACTACATCGCCAATTTCCGCAAGTGTGTAAGGTTCGCAGCCGCTTAGTCCAAATCTTAGCTCAATTATTTTCTTTTGTTTCTCCGATAGAGCCGATTCAAGAAATGCATTGATTGATTCTTGTATCAGCGATGCTTCTATCCTATCAAAAGCGTCATGAATATCACTTGGTAGTAAATCCATCATTTCTGTATCTTTCTCTTTCCCGACCTTGTGATTTAAGGACAAGGGTAATTGTTCGCACTCCTGTAGAAACAGCAACTCCTTAATCTCAATATGTGAATCCTGGGCAATCTCTTTCATGGTGGGATTTCTGCCTAGTTTTTCCTTGATCACCCTTTGAGATTGTCTAATCTTAGCCAGCTTCTCAAAAATATGGCATGGTAATCGGACAGTCCTGGAATAATTAGCGATCGCTCTGGTGACTGCTTGCTTGATCCACATATAAGAATAAGTAGAGAATTTAATTCCTTTTTCTGGATCAAAAGTTTCTGTGGCGCGAATTAGTCCAAGCGTCCCTTCTTGAATTAAATCTGAAAAAGGCAACCCATTATTGATATACGTTTTGGCAATAGAAACCACTAGTCGTAGGTTATGGCAAGTAAGATTATCTTGAGCCGATTTACCTTTATGCAAGATAGATTCTAGCTCTTGCGGTGTAATACTTAATCTCTCAGCTACCGCCGTTCTGTCCTTGAGTGATTTGAGTAGTGTTTCTACCTTTTTCGCCTGTACAATATGCCTTGCTAGTTCAACTTCTTGTTTTTGAGATAACAAAGGATATCTTTTTATTTCCTTGAGAAATATCCCCACTGAATCTCTCTTTTCTATACCCATAATTCCTATCAATAGCTATTACAATTATCGACGATTAAGGGAGTATACGCAATAGTAAAACTGAATAAATATAGAGGAGCAACCATTTTCAATCTACTTCCTAAAATAGGATTTGACATGTATTTTGTGTTTTGCGATGGCGAAACGCCTGCCCTTTTAGGGCATCGCTCTACATGATTGACTTATGGGACACTCCAGAAAATCCTCCATTGGCCGACCCGGAGCCTTGCAACACTACGGGGACACTCTATTAATTCACTGGTGGCGAATATCTAGCCCCTCCGCGCTGCAAAACTCCTTAATTGGCAAATATGAAATTAGTTATAAATTATAAGAAAAGTCGCAAAATCAAAGCTGATATAAAGCAATTTATATATCCACCTTATTAAGTAATCTTAATAAGTAATCGTTGTTATCATTACTTAAATATCTTAGTAGTTTCTTTCCTTTTATCTGTTGCATATCCCTTTATTTTATAGGGTTGACACGCTAAAATAAATATATTGAGTTGGTGATTCTCTTCATGATTTCTTCTTCTCTCTCTGTATCTATTTCTTCCACTACTATCTCTACATTGCTGGTTGCTGTGCGATCTGTTGGTTTTTCTGGTTCTCGTTCTCCTTCTGCTGCTGCTCTCTCTGAGTTGCATTCTGTCTTCCCTTTAATTCCTGCCTTTGGTTGTCGTGTTTCCGTTGGCTGTGCTGCTGGTGTTGACAGTGCGGTACGTTCTGCTTTTTCTAGTTCCCCCTCTTTGTTGGTTTTTTCTGCTACTTCTTCTCGCTTTGCCTTCGCTGGTTCTGTCGCTGCTCTGGCTCTCCGTTCCTCTGCTTGCGTTCGCTCTGTGGCTCGTGGTTCCCGTGGGCTGTTGTTTGTTCTTCCTTCTGGCGCTTGTCCTCCTGGGGTTGTTCCTTCCCGCTCATTCCGTGGCAAAGGTTCCGGCTCCTGGGGTTCCGCTGCTCTTGCTCTTGGTCTAGGTCGCCGTATCGTTGTCTGGTTTCCCCCTTCTATTTTTCCTCCTTCCTGGTCGGGTTGTTCCTGGTCTTCTGTTGGTTGTGGTTGGTGGCTTTGTCTTCCCTCTATTCCTCCTTCCGTTCAGTTGTCCTTGTTCTAATCTTTTCCCCTCCCTTGAGGGGAGTTAGTTTCCATTCTTTCAATCTTTTCTTCAATAGCCTGTCGGATAAATTCAGGATAATTATCCAACATTTTCAAAAACTTCATCATTGAAGGACTAATCCGAATAGATAGTCTTTCTGATAAAGCTTCTTCTCTATCTGTCTTAAATTGGTGTACAACTAAATCTGGGTTTCCGCCAGGTCTCCCACTATTTAAACTGCCCATACTCATCAATTTATATTGTAAATATAATATAGCATTTATCTATTTACGATATTATAAAGATTCAGTAAATACTATATATTATAAGCGGTTGACATGCTATAATATATTTAGAGTTAAGAGGTTAAGAAGATGAGATTATCTAGCGAACTACAATCGCAAACAATCAATAAATACGTTATTTCTCAAGTATTAGATAAGACCAAAAAGACGAAATGGCGGAATAAATTCAATGAGCATGATTTAGTTATTGAAAGCTGGGCTAATGGTGTCTGGTGTAAGCAAGTTGGATTAATTAGTTATGCTGACTTAGCCACTTATTTAAAGCAAGAATCTCAAATGAAAGCAGAAAAATTGTCAGTGGTGAAAACTGAGGATAAGTTTGTGGTCACTTCCTATCAGGGTGCTGATAAGACATACTTTGTTGAATTTAAAAATGCAAGTGGTTGGAGATGTAATTGTTTAAGATACCGTTGTTGGAGAAGACGATTACATGAGGAAATGCCAAAACTTTTGCAACATTTCAACGGTAAGGTTTTTTGTCATCATATTTTAGCAGTGTATAATCGGTACTCAAAATCCTCTAAATAAGGAATGAGCTAAATATTTTTTCGGTAGGGTTTGAAAATATTTAGCTTCTGTCTTTAGAAATTTCTTCATTTTTGTAATATTTTCTCTAACAAGCTACTGACGAGAAAATATTTTCCTGAGTTCTAATCACCCAACAAATTTTAGCATATGAATTTGTTTTCTAAAACCCTAATATTTCAGTCAGAATTAGATGCTCAATTAGTTGCTGAACAAGTTTACAATTGCCATCTAGAAGGTAATACTCTAGCTTATCCTTCTCAAGAAGTATATGCAATTCAGTTAGCAATTGATTTAGCTGGCGTTGATTTACCAATGGTTGAAGGTACATGTTGCTTATTGCCATTTCCTAAACATGAGCGCGAATGTCAAGATGATGATTTACCTCAGATTTATGTAGCTTGTTTGTCAGCTTATAATAATGGAAAGCTACATGGAATGTGGATTGATTGTACTCAAAATATAGAAGACATTCGAGAAGATATTAAATGGATGTTATCTTGGTCACCTTGCTCTACTTATGAAGCTTGCGAAGAATGGGCGATCCATGATTTTCAAAATTGGCATGGTATCCATATCAATGAGTACAGTGACATAGAGCAATTAGTTACACTTGCTCAAATCTTATCAGAATATGGTTTCGCATATGCAGCTTATTATGAATATCAGGGTAGTGATGCTAGTGTGGAGGATTTTCAGGAACGTTACTGGGGCGAGTATGAAAATGAAGAGGACTTTGTTTATACTCAAATGGAAGAACAGGGATTGATTCAGAACTTAGAAAAAATTGGCTTTTCTAGCTTCTATATAGATTGGAAAGCTATAGCCCATGATTGGTTTATTGACTCTTACTACTCAGTTTATGAAAGTCACAATAAAATCCACGTTTTTAGCCGTTATTAATCAATAAAGTTACAATTAAGGGGTTTTGCGACGATACGGGGACGCTTTATTGATCTACTAGTGGCGAATATCCAGCCCCCTCGCGTCACAAATGAGAGATACTGCTGAAAATCTACTTATTTATTGCATTACATTCGACGTTTTCGGGTGAACTCGCTAGGAATGTATCGATTGTTGCGTTTCCCTGCTCGAAATCAGGAATAGAAACAGCAGCAAGTATCTGAAGTGACTTGTTTATAGCAGTCATGGGTATTGAAGGTTGCCATTCTTTTTCATTACCTTCGTCATCAATGTAACCTTTAGATTCAATAAAATAGCAGAAATCTTCAACTAACTGCTCGCATTCCTCATCTGTAAGTGGAGTACTAGCGAGAGCATACCAACTCATAGAATCAATCAAAGCATGATAGTAGCCAGTATCAGATTTCACCTTTGCCAAATAAAACATAGGATGGGAATTTATACTTCTTTCATATATTAGTTTTATTCACGGGTATTGTAGTTAAATCTAGCTATTCGTCAGTGATTTCTGTTTTAGAGTCATTTTCTCCCAGGTCTACGAAATTTTGCGCCAGGTAAGCGATCGCTGCTGCTTCCAACCATTCAGTTTTATTCATCCCAGAACTGGTGATCGCTGCATTAATTTTCTCTTCAAGTGAAATTGTAGTGCGAAAAGCCATTGTCTTTTCTGAGCGTGGTTCCTGCCCAGCTTTAACAGCGAAGCTGGTCATGTTCTTTTTATTTGGGTTTTTTCGTCCGGGATTACCCGTTTTTCCTTCAACTCCTGTCATTATCCTATCTTAATAAATATGAAGATTTGATAAATATCTCATGTTAACATCGCATAATAGTAAGTGTAACAGAAAAACCCGGCTACTAACCGGGCAACCAATTAAAACAATTTCATCTATTATGATTCAAGCACCATATAGGAGCTAACTATTTGGCCACATCTTTAGAACAGTTCATTGCTAAAGCAGAGGCTTTTCTTCAGAACCACTATTTAGAAGGTAGCAACAGTGAAGACATTCAGAAGATTTTGAAAGCCATTACCGACTTAGGGCTTGACGTTGATAAAGACAGTAAAGACAAGGGAATTTAACTTAATTCAAGAGAAAAAAGACTACTTAGTTGATATCGATTACTCAATCTGGTTTTAACTAAAATAAGGGGGAGAAATCCCCCTAAATTCGCTTAATTCAAAATTAGGATTAAAACTTAAACCTCAACGAATATGCAGGAGCGATCGCTAGAGGGTAATTAAGAATAAAGTCACAATTAAGGAGTTTTGTGACGCGAAGGGGTTGGGATATTCGCTACCAGTGGATCAATTACTGTCCCCGTAGCGTCGCAAGGCTCCGGGTCGGCCTATTGAGGATTTCCGGGAGTGTCTTATGGATCAATTACAGTTGTCTTACAGGCTATTGAATACGTCTCCAAAAGCCATTCCTGTCAAAAGTTGAAGCTATCAAACAGTGATAGTTGACCTGGAGAGATATTGCCTCTACCGCCCCGATGATAACTCAGGTGACAGGCGCTACATAGACTAATCAAGTTCTCTACCCTGTTATTTGAAGGGTTTCTATCCCAGTGGTGAACCTGTAAATTATATGCTCTAGGCTTATCAGTAATAGACTTATCACCAGGACGTAAGCAAGCAAGTCCACATTTATCACAGCGCCAATTAGATTTTTCCTTGATTGATTTTGCTAAGTCCTTCCACTGCTTAGGGTAGTCACTCATGATAACTGCTGCTTATCAACACTACTATTGTACTGAATAAAATAAATATAGAGGAGCGATTACTTAAGATAACCGCCCCTCAGCGTAGCATCAGATATAGAAGTATATTATGCCTCTACAGGCTTAGGTCTAGCTTTTAGCCATTTCTCTAGATCAGCTATGGTAGAGAAAGTTAATAACACATCTGTCAATTCTTCCAGTTGCTCAACCGATAACTTACGAATTTGCTCAATTACTGGTGGTTGAATTTCACCGACACGCTGATTGAGTAGGCGTATAATTACTTTCTGCTCACCTTTGAGTTCACCGCGTTCTTCACCTCGATCAAGAGTCTTTTGTTCCCATTCTATGTAAGCTCTATAGAAAACCAAAGGGAGCGATCGCCATTATCTCAAGACAACCGCTCCCCAAGTATCAGGGATTGATTTTATTCTTGTTCTACAGGCTTAGGTCTAGCTTTCAACCATTCTTCCAAATTAGCTACAGTGGAGAAATTTAGTAATGCCTCGCTCAATTCTTCCAACTGTTCTAAGGATAATACTTCAACTTTGGTAAGTAAGGGTTTAGATAGTTTACCTACTTTACGATTTAATTGACGGATGACAAGTTTTCTCTCTCCTAAAACAATTCCTTCTTCACGTCCTTCTTCACGTCCTAAAACAATTCCTTCTTCGCGTCCTTCAACTTTAGCATCCTGATAAACTCGTGATTCTTCTAGTGTAATCCCTAACATTGCCTCAATCTCCTTTCGTTCCAGTGTAGAGAACTTATTCACAATAATGGTGGTGATTAAATCAGTTATCGCCTGTAAAGATCGCCGATCATTAGATTCAGTCTGGGCCTTATCCATGAGAAACTTAGCTGATTCTATCGCATTTCGCTCTGGGACGATTGTTAACATCATCAAACCCAAACCCAGGGACTGTTCTCGCAAGTCCCCTAACTCATTCAAATAAATGATGCGGGTTTGTTCACTAGCGAGCATTGCGCGATGAATTCTGGATTTAGAAGGCTCAAGGCTTCTAGAACCGTAAATTAAGATACATCCCCAATCGTCGTAGGGAGTTTGACTTCTATTATTTGCATCCATATACATCATCAGTTCAGTAAAGACACGGAAATAAAGCCGTTCGTCCTGCTGGAACTGAAACTCAGCAAAGTAAGCTATTTTGGTAGTCGCATTGTCTGGAGGTAAAAATACCCCATCAATCTCAAATCGGGTTTCTTTGACGGTGACAGATTCAAATCTGTAATTATTAGCTTCAGGCGGTTTGTTGTCTACAAATTCAAAGAGTAGACTAGGATTTTGCTGAAAGATTTTGAAAAAGATATGATCGCGTCTCATGTTTCCTTGTAAGATAAAAAACTACAAAGCTAGATTAAGTGACATTCCTCCTTCTGTTGTGGAAATGATTATAACTGGAGTTTAGACTAAAGCATGACAAAATAACCCAGAAGTACTGAGTTTACAAATCACATAGCTTAAATGAGAAAAACGAAGAGTTTAAGCTGATAATGGTTGTTCTTTTTGAGGTCTAGGA
>Ga0116231_10003065_pt1 | contig 34940 bp, 23 predicted proteins | sample S1TSphgellanicum_2_FD_89695 | JGI IMG/M metagenome (GOLD analysis project Ga0116231, IMG submission 89695) | Host-associated microbial communities from peat moss isolated from Minnesota, USA - S1T2_Fd - Sphagnum magellanicum MG | ecosystem: Host-associated > Plants > Peat moss > Unclassified...
AAAATAGTTTTTTTCATTATATTCCTTTCTCATTGCCAACCACAGTGGTTAGCTATGTACTAACAATTCACATGCATAGATAGGTATATACCTACCTAGTTATCACCCATTGTCTCACCCCCCCCCTACCTACTTACATAGTACCCACTTAATTATGTTCCCTACCAACTTACCTATCATACTCACCACTTATGTAGATAGTTTACTAGTATAATGCCAGTTATTTAAAATTTTATAAAGAACTGTTGGTTTAATTAATATTTAATTGAAATTAAATAATTAAATAAAATTTTAATTATTTCAAAATCAGTAAATGGCTGGTTTCAATTCTTTGAAAAAATCTCAGAATCAAGGCATTGCTGGTCATGGATATCTTCAAAAACATTAAAGAATTGGTGGTTGTCATGAGCAAACTGGCAATGAACTAGCAGTTTTATGGCCAGTTATTTGATTTTTTTTTCAAAAAAATTGAGAATCGTAGTTATATGCTAGGATCGGGTCTTTGGGTTTAGGGTTTAGGGTCATGGTTATGAAGCCTAAAAACCACTCTGGTTACCACCAGTGTCTGTTCATGTTTCTAGTAACTGCCCAACACTTTGTACACTTGGTAGTTACTTACTTACCTAGGTGAGATGGGGGAGGGAATTAGAAAGATTTACAAGATAGGTTACCACACTGGAACCTTGGGAACTCAATTTTCATTCATCCACAACTGAGTCGTGATGGGTTTCTAGTTGATGGTGCCCCTGAGTCTACTGGGTCACATGATCCTAAGCTTCACAAGAAGTTGTGCTGGAGAAGGGTTGGAGGTTGGTTTGTGTTTCTTTCAAAAATATTATCTAAATTTTTCACTGTATTTTCCAAATACTTTTCAAGGCATGTCAAAGCAGAGTCTTCCTCCTAGACTCCAAGTCAACTTACAAACTACAAGGTATCAAGAAGTTGTGAAGGAGAAGGCTTGGATGTTGGTTTGAGTTTACTTAAAAGTATTACAACATCTCCACTGGTGGTACTCGGTATGTTACTGTGGATAATAAAATTAAATGTCTAAGTTTAGCTTTTTATTTTTGGCAACCCCACCAGTAAAACTGTAACTGGAACTGCATATACGTGGGAACTACTAATAGCAAACCACCTAGACCAATCATTATGACGGACCAATCAGAAATACTGAGCTGCAGTCAGGTCCAATTTATTACACTCTTTTTTGGAGGTGCAAAACTGTGTTGTGCCTTTTACCAGCCACGGCAAGGTGCACGAATTTGGTGCAAAAAAACCAATTTCCTGAGCTAAACCGGCAAATTTTGACTTTTTCAGAATAAATTTTACTGTCTGGAGTCACGTGCTGAGCACCTGTGGAGATGCTCTTACCTAATTTTTTTATTGTAAGTACTTTTGAAAGCATTTCAAAGTAGAGTCTTCCTCACGGTCTCCAAGTCAGCTTACAAAATATAAGGTGTGAAGAAGATGTGATAGACAATAATTGGATGTTGGTTTGTGTTTACTTAAAAATATTACTTAAATTTTCTATTGTATGTGCAAGTACTTTTCAAGGCATTTCAAAGTAAAGTCTTCCTCTTGGTCTCCACCAAGTCAGCTTACAAACTATAAAGTATCAGGAAGTTATGATGGAGAAGGGTTGGATGTTGGTTTGTGTCTACTTTAAAATATTATTTAATTTTTCTATTGTATTTGCAAGTACTTCTCAAGGCATTTCAAAGTAAAGTCTTCTTCCTAGTCTCCAAGTCAGCTTACAAACTATAAGGTATCAAGAAGTTGCAATGGAAAAGGGTTGAATGTTGGTTTGTGTTTAATTATCAATATTACCTAAATTTTCTATTGCATTTGCAAGTACTTTTCAAGGCATTTCACAATAAAGTCTTATTACTAATCTCCAAGTCAACTTACAAACTATAAGGTATTAAGAAACACTAATGGAAAAGGGTTGGATGTTGGTTTGTGTTTACTTAAAAGTATTACCTTTTTTTAAAATTGTATTTGCAATTACTATTCAAGGAATTTCAAAGCAGAGGCTTCCTCCTCGTCTCCAAGTCAGCTTGCAAACTATAACGTATCTCAAATGTGAGAGATTCAATCATTTCATTTTTTTATATTGAAGGGGCACCTCACATGGGGTTTTTTTTTGTGTTATGGGGCATGGGATTTCATGCTACCAACCGCATAGTTATGCCTTCAAACAACATAACACCCTCTTGACATGCCTTTCCCTTGCAATTTACACATTGAGAGATGGATGCACTATAGTTTAGCCTTTTTGTTTGGACTTTGAACCATAGTTGGGGGGCTATGAACCTACCTGTAACCCTTTATTTAAATGTACTCAAAGAATTCCAAATGTTTCTTAAAACGATAAATGATATATCTTCATCTATTGAAGAGGGTGGTTTGTTTATTTTGTCATGTTCAGATCCTCAAACCACATAGCCTCTTGCAATATTCTTGGTGTTGATTGAAAGCCTTTAATGGATAGGGGTCACTAAGGTGGTTTCATAATGTTTAAACCTATTATGCAAAAGTTATTGAATTTTGAATAAAGTTGTAATTTGAAACTCAATAAATTCAAAATTCAAAATTATAATGAAGTTCAAATGTTATCTTCCATGGAAAGCCTTCCAAAAGTAGAGGTGCACAAAGACATTTTTGTAATTTTTAGACTTCAGATGTAATAGATATTGAGTTTTGAATTTTTTTTTTCATGGAAATATAGTAAATTTTTAATTTATTAATTAATTTAATGAAAATTGGATTGTAGACTTAATTGTAAAAAGGTGTACCATTTGCCCTTGATATAAATCATGGATATGATTCTAGTCATTAGATTTGATATGACAAGATACGTTCAATGGCACAAGTCGCATTAATTGTCATCAACGAAAGTTGTAAAAGAACTCCTTTGTGAAATTTTGTTGGCACAAAATCATATATAAGTTTAGTAGTGTTGTCTAATTTTTTATTTTGAAACAAACCTTTGATTTTAGTTTTTAATTTTAAAATAGTTGATAGAACCCCCAATACGATTTTGAAAATATTTTTTGGTGTTTGTAAATACTTTGGTTTGAAAGACTTTCCAAAACAATTGGAACCTAGTCCAATTTAAGATTGTGTTCAATTCCATTTACATTGCACCCAAATCAAAATTGATAATTGGACTATATGGTATCCACACCGATGGAGGGGGGTGTTAGTGGAAAAGGAAATTGGGAACAAACATAATTAGGAAAAAAAAATCTTAATAGCCAATGACATAAAAGAACTAACAGTGAAAAGACCAATTCTAAATTTTTTTAGAGGTTTCTTTTTTTGTTTTTTTGCAAGAAGGGAAGCCAATGAATTGTTAGTCAATTCACTCAAGGTGGAACTATGAATTAATAATTATCTAGATGTTATTGCATTGAACTAATGGTAGTTCATTGAAAAATAATCATAGAATATGTCCAATTCTATGTTGGGATTAAACCAAAAGGTGGTGACATGGCCTCCTTCATGATTTTGTTTAGTGATGCAACATGCCCACAACACCACAATTTATCTCATAAGCTTTGTTTAAAGTTGAATTGTCACACCCAAGTCTAACAAATGATTTGTGAAATGATTTACAACCTTCAAGTGAAGCATTTGCACTTCTAAGAAGAGTTGTGAAAGGTTTTTTTGATCTTGGATAAAAAAAAATTGTTTGTCTTTGGTAGATTTGGCAATGGTGAATTGAAAATCATTGTTAAGATTGGAAATCATGCATTCTAATTTTGCCTCACCAAACTTCTTGTTCATAGAATGTGTCAAAAATATTTCATCAAATTGGAAAATTAGGTTGATGACACTTCTTGCACGCTAACAACATTATGAAATGAACATGTGATCATGAGCCTCTAAACAAAAACGAACTTATTTAAAATACAAAATATTCTTAACATATCCCCATGCCACATAAGAATGATGAATGTGAAGGTTATGATGGATGGAAATTATTGGAGTCGCACAATTTTCACATCAAAATTCATCTATGAAAAAAGGTGTCAAAGGTGAAATTCCAAGAAAAAACTTACAATATAAGAAGGTGAAACAATAACTTGTATAAATTAAGTTAAATCACATAGTAAGTCAAGTGTAGGAAGTCCACATAATGATTGAATGGGAAAATGCTTGAGAAATCAGTGAATAGTGCAATCCACAAAACTTGCTGAAAATTATTTCTATTTTTATAGTATAATGCATTCTAACACAATAGAACCCATAATGGTCCTATTTAACCCCTTCTCAAATGACATTGGAACCTATTTCAACTCTAGGACTTTGGCATGACCTAATAATCTATGAAACTCATTCTAATTCTAGGATGGATAATGGATGAATGAATATCTAATCCCACAAAACATGACATATTGCAAAATGTAATACATGTGTTTACATTGCACCCACGGTCATCGCTTGTCAAGGGACATAGACATCATGGAAAAAAAATCCCTACAACTGCAAGTTGGGTAATCATTAATCATTGTCTCATATTGTTTACGATTTTCTAGTGGTCTTGAGAGGAGGCAGTAAATCCATCCATATCCTAGAGGAGGAAAGGTTATGGGAGTTCATAATGTGACTTCAAGAGATCTTCCCACCTCTCATTTGTTTTCTTAGATAATGGATAGTTTGAACGTGCCAGGAGGACATATCTTCTTCCCATTCCTTGATTTGGGCCAAATATCTAGATCCAATGGCTTGTAGACATGGGCAAAAGCAACATCGCCAAACATATTTTGAAGGGCACATGTCAAAAGTTGGTTTAGGGGTGCAAATCTATCATCCCCAACCTTATTAACGAAGGGACATCTTGGCTTCTTGGAAAGCAAAAAACCAATTTTTTCTAATGCCTACCACATCAATTTGAGTGAGATATGTCCCTGCTTGCACATGCCATAATGAAAGCAAGGTTGGCCTATCAAGTGCATATTTCATGTTTGTCCCTCCCACACAATAATTAAGGTCATCATGACAAAACCAAAACTTATGTAACTCAATTGATGTGCCTTTGGCTACAAACTAGTCACCAACATAACACAAAATAGGAATACCATGATCTATTTGTTTTGAAATGATTTTGGCTTTACAGTAGTGTTTATTGTTTTTTTGCAATGTTGAATAATGAGTGTTAGACTTGGGGGGACATTGTTCAATTCACCAAATGCCCTCATTAGAAAAACACTCAAGGACCTCCACACCATTGTGTGTGACAATAGGCATAGGGTTGTTAGTCTCCCCCATAAGCACAATTAATGACTAGTTGATTGGAGCAGATGTATTGACCACTTTCAAATGAGAAAAGTTCATTCAATCATGTCGATGTGAATTTGCTTTTAACTTAGGTGGAAGGTTTGCTTTGTGTTTGGTTGATCCAAAGACTTTTTCACCTTCCAAGTGTAGTATTTTAACCAAAAAGACTAGAGCTTGAAGTGTACTATGCAAGTACAATATCAATTTGCATTAAATCCCCAAACTTATTTGCCTTATGTAATCACAATTCATTTTTGTCTAGACCAATCCCAAATGCACCACCTTGTAAAAAAAATAATACAATGATGATAACCTAAATGTTCACACAAAATCATCGGATGTTGCAACAAGGAGGCAAATACCCCTCTTCTTAAATTATTGGAACCAAATGTTATGGATTGTTTTGGATAAATTACAAGTCAACATATCAACTTCCTCCTCCAAAGATAATTTCTACATGGACATCAAAATAACGAAGTTAGAATTCAAGAAAGACAAATGGAAATTAATAGTTGAATGTGGTACTCTAAAAGAATTTACATCCAACATGAACCTTCCCCATTATAACACACAAAAATGCCAAAAGCTAAACCAATTGTTGAATTCATGAATGGTGCCCTTGCTAACAATTCCCAACGAGAACCACCAAGACCAAATGGTAGCATATCGAATGTCAACTTCTCCCAAGGACATGGTTTTTTTGTATTCATTACAAAAGGTTTTGTGCTAATCATGGAATGATAGTGCAATCAATTGTTTTATGTGTTTGTTAAGAGATTGAATCCAAAGGAATAAACACGTCCATTTTTTGTCAACCATTTTGACCGTAGGATTTCCAATCCCATAAATAATTTGAACAACATTCCAATTTACTTGCATAGTGTCTACCATGAACCTTTTGAACACAAGCGTACCCATCCCTTTCTTATTAACAACTACATTGAGTTTCTTCCATAGCATGCATGAAATTTTTGTGTCTTCAAATTGCATGTCACAGACCACACTCATCATGACTTTATAATAAATTGGATCATTAACATGATAGGCCATGGTCGTCCATCTTTGAACATGTTTTACATGATCAAACATCATCCACACATTTTGTAGCCTTTGCTAGATCAATTCAAATTCAGAACTAGCACCATCAATGGACGTCTTGAACAAAAATAAAATTTCCCCAACCCTTTGACCAGGAAAACAATTGTCTTGAATATAATCATAACCATATAGTGCCTTCAATTTTAGAATACAACCAATGGAGCCTGAGTTCCCAAGACAATTTTTTAATGAAATAATCAAGTTACATATGTTAAAGGAGCATAAAGGAACAAACTTTAACAAAGTTTGATTTAGTTTTTCACCCTTTAAAAGCTCCATAGAACCTTCCCCGTCTTCATTAAACGAGTGACGAGAAAAAAATGTCTTACTCACTAATAAAACAATAGCCAAAGTTGTAATAATTGGAGTGTAATATACCTCATTTACAACCATGTTTTTCATTTCCTTGAAAGACTTTCTACACTTGCCTTTTGCAATTGGATGTGCGTGGATGCCCAAGTGGATCACTATTCTTGAAAGATTTGGAAACTTGTGAACAACATAATACATTTGGCAACTGTAAATTTGTAGACATGTGGGTGAGGAATTGCAAAACTTACAATTAGTGGTACAAATCAAAGATTTCACAAAACAATGCCCAATTTTTGGAAGCTAGGAATAATTGCCACTCCAAATAATTTCATTGTAAGTAGAAGAATGTTGAAACAAAGGACAAGAATCATTCTAACAACATAAATGACCAAAGCATTTTATTGTTCTAAAGCCCAAACCAAATGAATTATAAATGTTGCTCATCTACAACTTGCACCAAACATGACCATCATATTTCTTGTCCATACCTTACAATTATCCAGAATGTCTCAATGGATGGTGAACATAAAGAAGCTCAAAGAATATGTCACCATTGAGTTTAGTGCGAATGCAATTCACAAACTCAATTTTGATGGCCCCATAATCAAGGGAATTCAATTTAAAATATGCATGCAAGGTTAGAGACATGGCCTTTAGTGATTCAATAATGCTAGAAATAGAAGTCACTTCCACATAGTTGTTGTTTTTTAGCTCATCAATTCACAAAAATAAGGACAACATCAAGAAGCGAAATGTCATCTTTGTCAAAAGAATCACAAAGGTCAATAAAGGATGATTCTATGATTGGGACAAAAAAATTCTTTAATGCCTTGGTTATTAAGGAATAAAAAGGTATTAGGTAACAAATCAAGGTTTGTTTCTTGTTAAGAAAACATTCAAGGTTCTTTGTTGATTGATTCTGTTTAGGAAATACAACACAATGTATTTTGAATTTTCTTTCATCCTAATGATTTGTGAAAATGAAGGAATTTAGGCCCATTGAATGATCATTGGAAGGTGCATTAGTTGTCATCTTTTGAAGTTGTCATCATTTGCCTACTTCTTTTGTTAGTATTTAGCTTCTAATGCATGACTTTTTTGAATCATTTTTTTCAAACAAGGATGATGTTATAGAAACAAGGAAAGTTTTTGATTGTGAAATGGAATGGACTTTCATTTTGTTTTTCAAGATGGTAGCCACATTTCAACATCGCAAAGAAGGCAAAAGAATTTATGTTTTCACATAGTCAATGCACAATTTTCAAATATCAATTTTCAACTTTGCAACATAACTACGTATTTCAAGGTGCTTATAGGAAAGATCGGCCATGTGCTTGATATTGAAGCTTCAAATTTGGTTATCAAGCAACCAATTAAGCCTCTCATCTCATTCAAGGTTGTGAATATCATTTGACTTCCATGTAACATCTACATTCCTTTGGTGGACATTAATGATCCAATTGATGTGATAGTCTTCTAATGAATTTTGTAATATGGCTTATTAAACCAATGTGGGAAATGTAAACACATTGGTTGTGTTGCAAAGGCTTTTCCATTTGTAAAACCTTTGGTTGGTGAAAGAAGCAATTTGTTTCAAAAGAGGTAGATGATTTGGAATGAGTGTGTTGTTAAATCTAGCAAAATTCAAAACATCGAGGCCAAGGTGGCTATGAACCCTTGATGTGGAACATCTCACTTGGAAAAAACTTTTGTAGCCTAGGAATTAAAAGCATTGTAATTGCAATTTTCGAATTATAAGTGTTCTACAACATCCCATGGGATTCGGGGGACATGGCTCCCAACTTATAAATTATGCCTAAATGATTAGGTGAGTTGAGCAAATAATCTTGTACATGGGTCAATATTCAACTAGGTATATTGAATGTCAAAAATTCAAGAAGTTTTTGCATTTGTTACTAAATTTCAAAGACAATTTAACTTTGGTAAACTCTCTTTATTACTTAGTCTAAATTCATTGAGTATTCCCTTGGTCAATTTGAAGCATGTTAAAATTTTCACACAAATGAAATCAAGGAGTCCTTTGGAACTACCAAACTCAAATGGTTCAAATTACAAAGGTGTGGAATTTGGTTATTTCAAGTTAACTTCATCAAAGCATTTCCTTGGGTCACAATTTGGGCGAAGCCTTCTTTTTTGGTTATTTTTCAAAGATGGGTTATTGTTGGAATTAAAGTTGTCCTTTAAGAACTTTAGGCATTTTAAAATATTTATCCAACATGGGATTTGATAAAAAAATAATGTGATAATTTGTAATGGCATCTTTGGCATTGGTCTAGGCCCAAGAAAATTGTAATGTTGTGTTAGTTGACCTTGAACAAAGGTCTTTCAGTTGGGTTGTGGTTTGCTTAGACGGGTTTTCATGCAAACTGCAAAGTATGTCACACAATTCAAGTGAAGATGTTTCAACATTGCCTTTGAAATTATTTTAAGGCAAATCTTGCTTGAGCTACATTCACAAGAGTTCAAAGACTTTAAGGGGAGGCAATCAAATACATGGACATTCGATGGCAACAATTTATTTTAGGGGACTTCGTTCATGTTATGGGGTGTAGCTCCTGCGTGGGACTCAATGGGTCATATCAAGGGTAATTGCCAAACATTGTTTGAAGCATGATTTTTTTTCATTTGAATGAAGAGATTTTTATTGCATTTTGGAGGTAAATACTCGATGCAAAAACATATAAAAATTGTTTGGATCACAACTATGGAAGTTAAAATGGCAACATTGGCCACCAACTACAAGCATTGGCTTACATGAGATCCATTCAAGCATACCAAGATTGAGATTTCTTTCACCTTGAAATGGTATCATCATTTGTTTTTTGCTCATAACTTGCCTCACATTAATGGATTTTTCTTTTCCCTCAACATTACTTCCTTGACATTGTGATTCAATGATGTTCTTTCCTATCCCATTTTAGTTCATTTTAAGTCACTTTGCTCTTGTTGAACTTTGATAAACAATTTGTGCACTTTGTTGAAAACCCTTGAATATTTTAAACTCATAGTTCTTCGAATTGCTTGATGTTTTGTTTTACTTGCCTTTAGTTTTTCTTAGATGACCTCTTTTCAAAGTAGTTTAAATGACTTTGGTGTCAAACCGTGTTCCCTTTGTAAGATTTGTAACTAATTTGCTTTCCTTTTGCTTTTCTCTTTGTAAAGGGGGGTTATTTGCTTTTCCTCTTTGGGGTTCTTTTCCTGAAGTTGAATTGTCATAATTCCGAAATTAAGGCTTGGTTGCTACATGTTTTAAAAACCTTGTATGTTGATTAAAAAAGTTGGACCTATTTTAAAAGGGACAACAACCTTATCCAATCCAAATTTCAACTTCAAAAAGAGGTGATTTCATAGTTTAAATTCAAGTCCAATTTTAACAAAATTTTGTGCCTTTGGTTTAGATACCCAAAACCTAACCTAGAACTTGAACTTGTTCAATACCTTGAATTGGTTTAAATGTATCATATCAATTTTTCTTCTGAACAAAAACAATTGTTTATGGAGAAAGGGTTTGATGATATGTGTGACTTAGGTAGGTGGACACATTAAATCTCATATGAATTCTAAAACTTGTGCATATTTAAGTTTAATGTATCTTGAAATGAATGGCCTCTCAAAATAATAGTATCACAAAGATTTAACAAGTTTCAACATAATTTTGGATTTCAATCACAAAATTAAAATTCATTGTATTTTCATCAACACATGAAAATATCGCAAAATGAAATAAAAATTCCAGAAAATATAGATGTACATGAAATTCTTTACCAAGCTTTAAATCCCTCCATTCAAATTCACCCAAACAATTGAAGACATTAGTGACCAAATAGGTGACCATGAATCTAGAAAATAAAAGAATGCAACAAAAAAACACATAATGCTTTTTATGTTCATCCCTATGAAGGACCACATGAATTCTTACAAACTTTGTGTATTAAAATAGGTGTCACAAAATTTTGACTCAAGGCCAAAAACTAACTTGTAACCAATTTTTTTTTCATTGGCAAACTAAAGCCTAAAAGTGACCAACCCCAAGGCCTTCCAAAATATTTTTAAAAAAAAGGGCCCATTTTTTTTTAAATTACTAAGTTGTATATGTTTTAAAGATAACAATAGCTAGCTTGAAAAAACTAATACCCTACCTATATTCAAGTGTGAAGCCTTGCATTTCAAGTAGGTTGGCCATCTTCAAATTCTAAATCCTAAACCTTTTTTGTCACCAAAAACCAAATCTCACAATTTTTTTCCTTTAAACCCTAAAACCTACTTGACATCATACTAGGTGGTTTCTAGGTTTAATATCTAAAAAAATTGACCTGTTTGCATAAGGGGTGGGTATTACTTGTGGTTCTTGGGTTGGTTATTCTAAAAATCACCCCTTATGCATCATAGGTGGGTATTGCCAAAATAATATTTATAGAAATTGGTAACTAGGGGGGGTCTTGTTTAGAGACCCAAATTGATACCCAATGAATCCATTTATTTTTCAAATGTCAAGTGTGATGGTAAAAACATAAAAATCAAAGAAATTGCCTAGACAAGTATTAAAAAAAACAAAGAACCGGCCAACATTGGTTCCAACCATGTTATGTGGTTCTTTGATTTTGTTCTAAACTATAACATCCAAATACGGGGTTTTTTTTAATTTAAAAAAATCAAAATCAAAGAACCCCAATTCTCAAAAAAAAATTAAAAAATAAATAAAATACTTGCAAGTTCTGAGTTTTCCAAAATATTCAGAAAACCCACAAGTTTCCTCAAAATCAACAACAAAAATGGGGTGAATGCAGGGTGAACAAGTTCTTTGACCAGTTAGTTCTTCACATTTTTAAGAACCTTTCCAGCCAGGGTTCATATTCCTGACCCTTACCCACTGATTCTTTCTTCAAGAAAGGCGAGAACCACCCAACATGGTTCCAACCCTCTTCAAGTATCTGGAGCTACCAACCAACCTCCATAATATCACATCCAAATGAATATATGTACGCGATATTATGCACATTTCAAAAATATCCAAAAAATATCATGAACATGTCAAAAGTATCAGGGTTTAGGGTTCATCCAAATATGTCCATCCAAAAAATATCACGAACATGTCAAAGCATTAGGGTTTAGGGTTCATTCGAATATGTCTCCATGATATTATTATGCATGTTTTAAAATATCACGAACATGTCAAAGTACCGTGCATGGATTATGATTCATTAGTTGTAGACGAACACCACAACTGAATTATGAAGCTTGTTCCCCTCACAACCCATCTATAAACCCTGGCTACTTCTCCCTCCCTCACACTATGATGTGGCTATTACCCTATGAATGTTGGTTGGCCTATTTACTGTAATAATTATCTGGGCAGCTTGGACACTTGTGTGTCAAATAACTCATATAATTTTTAAAAATTCTAATTCGAATTCTGAATTTTTTGGGTAAAGAATGAATAAATCCAATAAAACGACAATAGTTTTCAAATCCTTTTTAATTTAATTATTTAAATTTAATTATTTAATATTTAAATTTAAATTTAAAATTTTTTTAAAAAAAAACTGATCTTGTGGTTAGATGGTTCACATTCAAGAATATTTCTCTACACAGTTCAGATTTTGTTGCCTTCAAGTGTTACTATTAAAGATTTGATTGGGTATTGAGATATTTAACATAAAATGCTGATTTTTTTTAAAGCAAAAATTTGACAATTTTTTTTAAAAAATGATTTAATTGGTGCCAAAGCAGCCCAGGTATTACCATGTTGGACTTGGATTCGTTCTAATTTTATTTTTTAGAACTGGAAGGGGAGGTTCTTTGTAAAGTAAAGAACCTCGCAACAACACCACCAGTAACTACCTTCATAATTAAGTGGGTAAATTCATATGTAGGTAGGTAGGTAAATAAGTCAAGCATCATGTGCATGGTAAAAGATACATGTGTATGGTAAAGACTTTTGTCCCAAATACAGGAAAGGTAGTGCAATTGGCTCCTTGAAGTTCTCCTAAAGCGACTGCAACAACTTTGCATTCTATTGGTCTTTTGGGGCCCCCTCCCCTCTAATTTTTCATCCATCTCACCATGTAACTACTTTTTTTCCCATTCATCTCATAGGATATCTAACATTCATCCATTTCACAATGTACCTAGAGTTCATCCATCTTTCAATATAAACCTTTTTTTTTCCATTCATTTCACGCTGTATCTAACATTCATCCATCTCACAATGTCCCTAGTTTTCATCCCTGTCTCAATACATCTATTTTTCATCCATCTCACACTAGATCTAAATGTTCCAAAAACATCTCACAATGTGACTAGTTTTCATCCATCTCCCACTGTATCAATTTTTCATCCATCTCAAAATTGATCTATTATTTCATCCATCTCACAATGGATCTAAGTTTCATCCATCCCACGATGTGTCAGTGAGTTTACTTCGCCCAGCTAAATGGTGAGCTGGTGTGAACGGGGCAACTAAAACGTGGGTGGCCTCATAACCCGGCCACACTAAGCTAGTATGCTCTCTCTCTCTCTCTCTCTCTCTCTGCAAGTTCTCATGATTTTGACCCAAGTGAAGCCAAAAAAATATCAAGCAACAACAGAGTGCAAGAGCGAGCCACGCGCATCAAAACAAAACAAAAGACAAAAAAATCAAAACTCGCAGCGCAGCTGATGATGATGATGATGTGAATCAAATCACGACTTAGCTAGCTACTAGTCTCCCGCTCTAAGAAGACGTCTAGGTCCTACTATACTCTCTCTCTCTCTCTCTCGCTCTGCACCGCGAGCACGCGCACGCGCACGACGTGATGGGCAACGGGTGGAGGAACGTGGATCCCCTTGCTCCCGCTGCTGCTGCACCCGCGGATATTTTCTTTTGTCAATTTTGTGATGGTAGCTAAAATGGCGATGATCCATACGAAGATTTAATCAAATCTGGCTACAAGCTCTACATATGGAAGTGAATTTAGAAAATATCTTTATTTTTTTTGGCAATATACCTATTTGAACCATGTATAGAACAAATCTGCCGATTTTTGTTAACTTTTTTTTTTCAAATTATGGCTATTGAAAATCTAGAAATGCACTTGATTTTAGCACTTTTAATTTTTTGATATAGCTTTTTTGGCTTTATGTATGTAGCCAGTAAATTAAAAAAAAGGCTGACGCCTGGTCAGACGCCTATGCAGGACCCAGTACCCCCCCACTGCCAATATCATCTACTTCCGCATCCACAGAGAAGTTCACATCCATGTTCTGCATTATTTCATTCATCTTCTTTCTTTCTCTTGCTGGGTTGCTCACCGTGAACTGCCCGCAATGGATGAGATAGGACTGCCCGGATTGGATGAGAACGGGCCCGGGCGGTTTGTGGTTTCACATCCGGCCCGGGTCGGCCACTCGGGGCACGCGCGCGTGCGTGCGAGCGCGCATCTTCGTTGGTGTTGCTGCAAAAGGCAGCAGCAGATGTCAGTGCCGCACTTGCCGAGGAGGAGGAGGAGGAGGAGGAGAAAGAATCAGCAACAATGTCCGTGGGTCGGATCTGAAGTAGAGAGATCTAGAGAGGCCTTGCAGCAAGCAAGAAAGCTTTAGGTTGCCGCTGGAAGAGGCCTTTTGTTGTATGAACTTTGTGAATTGGAATTGGATTTGTGTTCTTCTTCTTCTCGAATGAAGGTGGAGATTTTTTTTTCTGGTGCAATAAGAAGCATTGCAGAAGAAGAAGAATTCTAGAAGCTGCTTGCTTGCTGAAGAGGAGGAAGCGACCAGCCACTTCTACGACGTCGTGGGGACTTGATCTTTCGTGTTTTGCTCGAATTGTATATACATATATGTATATTCTCTCTTGATGGATTCGCTGCTCCGCGCTGTAACTTCTGAAATTCCTAAGAGAAGCCGCTGGTGAGCAGAAGGAAGAAATCGCGAACTAGCTAGATCACATTAAAGGGTACGAAGTGGTCGGGAATGAACGGTCCAAGTTCTGGTGGACGCCAGAAGAAGAAGGTGGGTGCTACTGTTTTCCTTCTCTGCTCTCATCTTCAACCGAACGAAAACCTATCCTTCTCGTTGTTCTTGTCTTGCCCACTTAGGAGAAGCTTCTTCCATCTTCAGGAGTGCTGCCTAATTAGGTTGGCCAGGAGACCCGGATTAGGGTTCATCATCATCATCTCCTGCTCGTTCCAATTTCATGGGAAGATATATAATCTCTCATTCCCAAAACTGAGATTCAGCGATTCTCTACATGCCCAGTCTGAGATTCAGTGTTTCTCTTCATGCTCATACTGAGATTCAGCAATTTTCTCCATGTGGTCAGACTGAGATGCAGTGATATCTCTCCGTGCCCATACTGGGATTCACTAATTCTCTCCATGTGCGCATACTGAGATTTGTTGATTCTCTCCATGTGCTCATACTGAGGTTCAGTGATTCTCTCCATGTGCTCCTACTGAGATTTAGTGATTCTCTCCATGACTATACTGAGACTCAGTGAGTTACTTGGAGCTGGAAAGGTTTTAGAATATGAATGGTTTGGAAGAGTGGGGCGTGTTTTTTCTTTGCACTTCAAGGTCACAGAAGATTATATAGCTTATTGCAGAATCAGCAACAGCTCAGTCAAGGGCCTCTTTCTCGGTTGTGACATGGCTGTGCATCCAATCTAGTAGACAGGGTTGCTGTATTTTGTGGGCTATGATGATGCCTTGGCACTCCCCATGTGTGTTTTGTGCTGAAGTTTTGTTGGTTGATGTGTGGTGCTGCTGCAGTGAGGAAAAGGGCAGGTTTTCTTCTTATGCATGTAACTACTGCATGTCAGAGTGCTTCTGGAAGCACACAAGGGCTTTAGCCAAAAAGTTAGCAGGGTCTGGATCTCACAAGATGATCGACAGGGACTTGGAGCAGGAGTAGATGCACTCGGTGGCCAGAATGGCCATGGAGCCAAGCAGTTCAGGCAATGAGGAGCAGCAGCAGCAGCAACAAGAGAAGAAGGCGAGTCAGTTACTTGCCCAGCATGCTCTCCAGGAGCGTCCTCATTTGAAACCACCAGATCAAATCGTGGCTTGCCCTCGTTGTCAATCTTTGAACACCAAGTTTTGTTACTACAATAACTACAGTCTCACTCAGCCTCGTCATTTCTGCAAGAATTGCCGCCGCTACTGGACCGCTGGTGGTACTTTGCGCAATGTTCCTTTTGGTGGGGGTTGTCGGAAAAATAAGCGTGCCAAGCGTCGAAACATGGATGGACAGTCATCCAGTGGTACAGAAAATTCAGAAACTGACCACTCAATGGCAGCAGCTGAGCAGCACACACTGTTAGGCTCCTCCTCTGCTGGCTTGTTTGGCAGTGAGGATGGGATGGCTTTTGTGACACATCAGGAAGCTACATGGTCCCAGCCACAGGGTACAAGTCATAGTGGTGAAGGAGGTCTTGCATTCACACAGTCTTGCCAAGGGCTGGATATTGGTCAACACTCGCAACCTTTTGATAGTGGCATCATGAGTCTTGGCATGTTCAGTTCCATCAGACCAGATGCAGGAGCAGCATTGAGCATGCACAATACCTCCCAACAGGTGCATGGTGGAGACCTGAGTGCCTTTTTTGATAACTCTCCATACGGTGGGGCAGGGGCATTGGCTGCTTTGAGTGAGGCACATGGCAGCTATGATCACACTGATGGTGGAGATGAGGCGTCATCATATGCTAGTGGGGAAGTTTGGGGGAATTTGCAGCACCACCCAAAACAGGAAGTTCTGTGGGGCCAGGATCAGGAGAGTATAGAGGGATCATTGGACATAGACAGGCAGCAAGATAAAGCCAAGTTTCCAACTCCATCTCTGCCACCTGCCCAAGGGTTAGATGATGAGGAGACTGCTGCACAACCAGAGGCCTGGCAGCGGCCTGCATCTCAGGGAGGTATGTCACATTACGAGACATCATCCGATTCCAGTTTTTGGAGCAATCCAGGGTGGCCGCCTGGGGATTTGCATGTGCTACATGGATCTGGGGAAACATGACTTATGTGTAAAGCAGAGGTTTTTGTATACAATTTGCAATCTTTGCACCCAAAAGCTCCACTTTAGACACCCGATCAGGACCAATTGAATGTGGAACGGGCCCCACTTGAAGCAAATCGGGAACCCATGTCCAGAATAAAAGTTTGCCAATACAAATGCTTCAAATAAAACTAGGTAATAAGAAGAGTGACCCAAGTACTGGGTTTTCTTTATGGTCACCAGTCCAATGTTAACATGTTGGTCCTCCAAAACAAGAATCTTAGCAATCTTCCTCATGGTCCAGATGAAGACAAATTTGTGTCAAATTTATCCCACTGAGATGGGGCATTTTATTCCTGGTTGGTCCAGGGTCTAAAGCTAATGGGGCCAATTAAAACCTCTCACATGATAGGATTGCTCAATTTAGATTCTGTTGGGTCTTGGTCTAGTGTCTAAAGTGGCCCCAATATCTAGGGTGCAAAGTTAGTTTTTTTTTTCCAGAGCTCAAACATGCATTCATTTCTTGAGACACATGGATCTTTTTACTTCAAGTGTTCTATGCTCAATTTATTTGGAGCCTTATATCCTCTGTAAAATGCCTGCAACTGTTGACCGAGATGTATCAAGGTGAGTAGCAAACTTGCCTACCACCTGAAGAAGCTCAGGTTCAGAAGTTACCCGTGTTGTGACCAACTCTAAGTCATGCTCAAGTTTCTGCCCGCAATTTGGTTGTTGTGTAAGACCATAGTCACCACTTAAAATCCACTCTGTCACCTTCCACCAAAAGACTTTTAGATTTAGTTCATATACATGTCTTAAGCAATGAAGTTATTCCTCATAGTTGAGCTTGAACTGGTTGGAGTTGTCACTCTGAGGTGCCGGTACATTCAACATTTGGTTGCAGTAAAAGCATCTGCTTGTTGATGACTTTTTTAATGTTGTTTTGCACAAGTTCGTTGTGTAATTGTCATGTGCAGTGAAGTTAGCAGGTAGATGAATGCCAGTGTTGTGTGAAGTGCAACTGTAGACTGTGAAGTGTTGGGATGAGGGTTGATTTCACATGTTATCTTTGAAAGCACCCATAATCACTTATAGGATCCGTTGGGCATATGGCTTCAATTTGTAGAGCAGGCCTTCATTGGCAGGCACCTTACAACTTGTGGGCTATACTTATTGCATGTACACTTTCACTCTCCCTTCAACCCTCCATTGAACTAGTTGTTGTCATCATCATCATGTGTGCCTTCTTGCTTAATGAAGGCTATCCCAAGATATTGTGATCTAAGAATGTTGGGTTGGCCAAAGACACTAAAAGCAATGAGAGTTTTTGGAGAATTTGGTGTTGGATGAAGGGTCACTATAAATAAAGACCTAATGGATATTGATGAAAAAGGAATGGGCGAGGAGAAAGCGACAAGCAAGTTGACGGTTGATGGGTGGCCAAAGACATTAAAGCAATGAAAGTGTTTGGAGAATTGAAGTTGGATGAAGGGTCACTATACATAAATAAACACCAAATGGATATTGAGGAAAAAGGAATGAGCAAGGAGAAAGTGACAAGAAAGTTGACAATTGATGGTTATTTCTAATCAAATTTTCTCTATTTTAGTGTTTGAGTGTTGGCTTGGTTTTGTGTTGTAAGTTAATGGTGATGGCAAATTTGTGGCATTGGAATGTTGTGAGTTAAGTTGAGTGCTAGACGATTATTGGTTTTGTTTAAGAGTTCTTGAAGAACTTTGGTTGTGGTGTACTTGGTAGAGAGATTTGGCAAAAAGTTCTTGGGGAAGAAGAGGCAATGCGAAGGATAAGTGGGGAACAAACAATAGTTAAGGGGCAGGGAGGGGGAGGAGAATTGGAGTTGGACCTAATGGATGTTGATGAAAAAAGAACATGGAAGCCAAGAGGAGAAAAGGACAAAAAAGTTGATGGTTGATGGCTATTTCTAATGAAGTTTTCTTTATTTTAGTTGTTTGAGTGTTGGTTTAATTTTATGTTGTAGGTTTAATGGTGATGGCAAATTTGTGGCATTGGGATGGTGTGAGTTATGTTCGATAGCAACAACTACTAGTTTGTTCTTGAAGAACTTTGGCAATGGTGCCTTATGTTCATTTAGTTGCAAAATTAGTTGCAACTTGGTTAGTTATTATGATATGCTAATACATTTAATGTACACTAGGGTTTTGTGTACTAGATTAAAAGTATATTATTTAGTTTTTATTCAAAACATATTTAACATATATTATGCATGTTTAACATATTTAAATGTATTTATATTGTATTCAAAATATATATAACCATATTTGATTTGTATTTATGATATGTTAAGGTGTTTAGTTTGTATTCAAAGTATATTAAACATATATTTGCTCATATCGAAGGCATATTGGAATGAAGAAATGTCATTTTCATTTCATATGGTTCATTTAAAAATATATCATTTTTATTAATGTATGATTAAATTATAGTAGCAAGCATGGTTTTTTTTTTTGTGGTGAATTTTTACCACCTATTGACAAAAAAAAGGGCTAGTGAATCCAACAAAAGGATTTTAATTTTTTTTTAAACTCGCCAAATTTCAAGAAAAATAAAAAATAGTGTGTTCTGTTAGGTTGCCAAAACTAGGTGTACTAGTCCACCAGGACAATCGCCATTTATTGCTAATTAATGCTAAGGATCTTCACTAGTACACCTACTCAAAGAATTTGAAAAGAAAATCATAGTAGCAAAATCATATTAATATGACATAATCATTGTATTAAATGAGTATTAATTATTGATAAATTATTATTATCAACTAATTGATTCATTAATATCAATTATTATATAGATAAAATTACATCATTATTTTAATTTATTTTAAATAAATAAATATTTATTTATTTAATATTTATTAGTTACATCAAAAAAATTAGTTGATTAATTAAATACTATGTCATAAATTGATACAATCAATAATGATTATTCACAAATTATTCATATAATTATTTTATTATTTTAAAATGAGATAATAATTAATTTGATTGAAATTTATTTAATTATTAACAAGTCAATTAGTTTATATTTAATGTTATTAATGAATATTTTTCAATCATTTATTAATTAAAATTGAGATAAGTAATTACTCAGAAAATTTTGACTAATTATTCAGATAATTAATTACCTGATTTTTTAGTTTCATTATTCTGAAATATCTCAATAATTTGATTTAACTAACTAATCAAGAGTTATGATTAATGACTGATGTCTACTAATTAGTAAGTAATTAGTTAGCAAATACGTAATAAATAATAAATTATTATATATGTAGGCACTATTAATGATTAATTAAATCTGAACGAATTTAATCAATTCATGAAATTCAATTTTTAATTAATTAATTTTTAAAATGGAGTTAATAATTCCTAACTATAAAATAATAATTTAATAATAAATTTAGTATTCTTATTAAATGATGTGATGGTTAATATTTACTCAACAAGAATTATGGTTAATAATTATAAATAATAATTAGCTATAAAATATATAGTAATTAATTATTCATGACTTAAAATGTTTATTTAATATTAGTGATTAATTTAAACTGATTTAGTATATACTAATTAAGTCAATAATTTAGAAATCTAATCATTTAAAGTTAATATTCAGGAATTACGAACTACTTAATAATTTATTTGCTAGATAATCAATTAGTAACTAATTATTTTTATTTAGTTAATTGCATAAAATATAGAAAATAATTTATTTAAAAAGTACTATCCAAATAATTAAATACATTAAAAATTTAAGGATTAATTCGTGAATTGATTAGTTAATTAGGCATTAAATAATTATTTTATGAAATATTCTATTATTATTATTTAATTATTACTATGAACCAATTGATTACTTATGGGGAATCTATGATATAATAATGATTAATACTACTTCTAGAATTATTATAATAATTAAGCAATATTATGTATTAGGTAGTTTTGTAAATGGGTGGGTGGGTAGGTAATTAGTTACTAGGTAATTAATAAAAAAGTTATCTAGTCAATTATTTCTTACCTATTAAGTTGTATAATTTACAAAACTAAAAACAAACACAAAACTTATAGGAGAATCTTATTTAATTACAATTAAATTTGTGATTAAAGTGCAACTCAAATATTTAACCCATATGTTTTGTCCTTTAATGTCATTTTATGAACTATATAAAGAAAGTGTTTTTTCTTTTGATTTCACCTTAAATACCATGTGCCATTTGGGATGAGCTCAAAGAAGTTTAACTTTAAAGGAAAATAATAAATAAGTATTTACATAGTTATTTTTTAACTCACCTACGCTTTTGTCTTCCTACCTACTTATGGACCTTTTTACTTAGGTAAGTAGGTGGGTAAATAAATAAATAGCCTAGATAGGTATGTATTGTAAGTAAATAGAGAGGTATTTTTTACCCACCTAATTTTACCCACCTACCTATGTAATTTTTTTTAAATTTCAAATTTAAATTAATATTCCATGTGGCAATTTTTGATTGAGCCATGTGTCACAATCTATCTACATTTAAATTGAACAATCATGATGTACAATTGAAATCAATATTTCAATAAAAAATATTTTCATCCAAGAATTTTCCCTTGTCCAAATGTCATCATGTAAAATGTTGAAACTGGACCATATTGATTTTTCCTCATTATATATTATATAATTATAAAAAATTACCAAGCTTTGCCATGTGGCAAAATTTGATTAAAGAATGTGTTGAAATCTATGGCCATCCATAATGGATGGCTTAAATTAATATTTCAATAATAAATAAATAAATTCGAAAAGTTATTCTGTTGACAAATGGTAATTAATGATATGGTTAATTAATAGTTGCACATGTCATATGAAAGATGGTATATAATAGTTAACCATGCATTCAACACCTTGTGGTAATAAGCAAGTTGGATTGCAAAGATTTGCATGTGGTTGAAATCATACCTGGAAACTTTGTCACACCCATGGCATCAAGAAAGTTGGGTTACATCCATTTGTATGTGTTACAAATCAAACTTGCAAATTACATCAACACCCCATGGGCAACAAGAAAGTTGGGTTGCATCCATTTGTGTGTGATGGAAATCAGACTTGAAAATTAGTTAGCACCCCGTGACACCCCGTGACAGCAAGAAAGTTGGGTTGCATATGTTTGTATATGGTGCAAATCAGACCTGAAAATTGTACCAACACCCCATGGCAACAAGTAAATTAGGCTACATCCATTTGTATATGGTGCAAATAAAACCTAAAAATTACATCAAAGCTCAAAGGATCATTAGACTTTGACAACTCTTGGAAAAAGAATTCTAGATTTGAAAAGAAAGTAAAACATTTGAAAGGTATTGACCAAAGTTCAAAAGGCAAAGGCTAATATGATTAAAAAGCTTCTAAAAACAAGTGGAAAAGCTTCTAAAAACACTAAGAAGAATGGAATGAAAGCTTCAATGGAACACCAAAGCCCATCAATATGGGGTGTTGCTAAAAGGAAGCACAAATATGAGAAAACATTTTGGACGAAAATTTTGAGTTTAAACTTTGTAAAATATGTGAATCATTCTAGGCATGTTAGTAGTATATATTATTTCACCTATATACATGAAATATATTTAACACACTTCAAGTGGGCTTAAAATAATATACTTGAAATTAACAACATAAATACATACTCAATATTTTTAATATTTTCTAATATATAAAAGGTATAAGTATAGGTATTGATATGTATATCTATAATATACCCATGTTATTTCAAGTATATGAGATATTTAATATATTAAACATTAATACATCCATAGTTCTACATAGATCTAGCTAGTAGATGAATTCAAATTTTTTTTCCTTCCAAAACTTTTGGACCCCAAGTTTATGCCCCTCCTTTTGACTACAACCCATAGAGGTGGGTTTTGGTGTTCCATTGAAGTTTTATTTCCATTTTTCTTAGTGTTTTCTTGAATTTTTTTCCATTTAAAAAAAAATTCCATCATACTAATCTTTGCATTTTGAACTTTGGTCAATACCTTTCAAATGTTTTACTTTCTTTTCAAATTTAGATTTTTTCTCCAACTGTTGTTAAAATATGTTGATCCTTTGAGCATTGATGTAGTTTTTAGGTTTGATTTGCATCACATGCAAATGTATGCAATCCAATTTGCTTATTGCCATGGGGTGTTGAATGCACAATTAGCATAAATATTATAGTTGAAGGTCACTCAAGAGGCATGTATGCATGTGAACAAATTTCTAAAGCTTTGAAAATGGATGGGATTTGCCAATGTTTTTATTAGATGTAGCTTGTTTGACATATATGTAAAAGGCGGTAGCAAGAAAATATGGCATGAAATGATTACTTTTGTTTGTGATTCAAAAAGTTATGTTAAAATGAACAAATACAACATTGTTTCCATTTTTTTACGTTTGATTTTGGTCATGTTTCAATTATGATTTGATTTTCAAGTATGATTTTTCACAAAGCACAAATGTATGCAACCCACGTTGTTGTTATTATGGAGGCAAGTGTTGAATGCATGTGTTCTAGCACATATGCACTTGAAAATCAAGGCAAGTACACTCATGAACAAACCATTGATAATGAATAAAATTCATTATATTTGTTGGAAGTAATTTGGTTTGACATGTACATGCAAAATGTGGCAATTATGATATGTGGCAGAATGAACATGTTTTCCCAATCCCCAAATTGAAACCCATCTTAAACCACCCACATTGAAACACATTGGAATACCATTATATTACACGCAGTTGTGTTTACACCATGTATATAAGCTTCCATATGTGTCCACATTGAAGTGCAACCACTCATGGAGCACAATTAATCCTTGGGGACATTGGACATCACTAATGCATCATTTAGCCTTCATGAACTATTGAAATTCAACACAATGGACCAATGCATTAAACCAAAAGTTCCACTAGACCAACAATTATAATATAAGGCCAACAGTTCCACCAAGCTAATCCACTAAGTCAATAATTCCAATATGCCAACAATTCCACCAAACCAATCCACTAAACCAATCTAGTGGGGTTTTATTACAATCAACGTATGTTGGAATGGGACAATTGAATCCCATTCCATTGAAACTATATTTGGGTGAAAATGTCTAGTGGTTCAAGACAATAAGTTTGTTATATATATGTCATATATACAAGGATTAAGAATAAGAAATGAAACATACAATTTTTAATTGTAATATTCTTTTGAAGTAATTACACAACAATTTTTCACATGGGCCATTTATACATTCAAAGTAATGGTTTAAACATTTCACATTAAAAGTTTTAAAAAAACTTAAACCGATAGATAATTCCAATAGAAAATATTCACACCACTAAGAATCCACTACATGCCCATAATGAAATGAAGTTATGGTGGAAGTGGTCCACCAATAGTCACAGCCTAGTGGTTTCAAATATCCATGCCACCAAGAATCCACTATGTTGCATAGTGGAATGGAATTGTAGTGGATCTATGGTGGAAATGGTTCACTAATAGCCACGAGTTAGTGTATGTAGTGAAGGTGTATTGGTTTTGGTGAGGTCCAATCCACTCATTTCAATTTAGGTGGACGTGCATAATGGAAAGGGGATAGGTTTTGTAATAGTGCATACAAAACACTTTAAATATAAGGAATTTATAATTTGAATTTTTTTCCAAAATAATTGAATTTTTTGGTCTATTTGATGTTCATGAATCACTGGTGACATGCAAATTTGATGCAATGTAAATGTTGTTTAATTCAAAGTTATAGCTTATAACACAAAAGATTATACCTCAAAGTAATTAACATGTTTTGGCATGACTTGAAATTGTGATCATTTTTCAAGATGAAACACATAAATTTAATGTACAATCTTACCTTTTTTTTAAAAAATATTTACTCAAAAATTATTAACAAAAAATGTGATATATTAGGGAAATTGTAAAAAACATTTAAAAATATTTAAAATATATATTGTTACAAATTTCCTTTCTATTAAAATTCTTTTTTTGGCGAAAAGATTATAGTCCTTCAAAACAAAGTAAACAAATTGGCTCATTGATTTGTGATTGCACCCTTATTATCAAAACAAGTATCAAAATGATGTTTCTAACTATAGGGTTTCAAATTTATTAACAATTTTCTTATTGACAATCATAATAGGTCTTTTGTTTTTAGGTATTAACAAGTTTTAATTTTAAATTCCTTAGTTCCTATTAATTTTCTTCACCATGACATCTATTTGTTCTGCCATATAACGTGAGTGTTCTTAAAACACACAAACTTGCAAAGAAAAATATACAAAGCCAAAATAGGGAGGAGAGGAAATGCTACCCCATTTTCTTCCAAAATCCCATTTGAAAAGAAAGAACGAAAATTCAAAATTCAACACAATGTTCAAATTTGAACTAATAACTAAAAACTACTTACTTGTTAAGTTTGGATTTGTTTACTTGTCCCTTAACATTATCCCCCTTATACTTTGAATCCACCTTCAAAATCCTTTATACATGAAAGAGAAGTAATATTATAGAAATAATAACATTTATTCTTGGTAGGAACCTATGTTGCATTTTGTAATACATAAAATCTCCACCTCCTATTCCTCATCAATTGCCATACCCAATGTTGGTTACAAATCAAGAATGTGTGATTCCCCCTCCAATGGAACAACACATGTTAGTTGAAGTTGAACCATTACTTTTCTTCCTCTAGAATTATGGGTTTTGATACATTGTCCTTCTACTTCCTAAAAGAACACAAATTTGATGGTATAAGTTGGCATGTCGTACCCACTTCCTTTGCACATTGCACAAAACGAGTGACATGAGGTTTAAGCATTAATGCAACTATTGTTGTAAATGCTATGGGTGGCATCATTGGTTTTTATTCCACTTGTTCTTAAATGACAAGTGTTTCAGCTTCTTAGTCTGTAATTACCACCATCTTGAATTTAGGCTAGTGGTGGTGTTGGTGTTGTTTGTGAAGCTTCCACACCATGCATTTAAGCTTTTAATAATCACTTGTTATAAACTTGCATTACTAGCCAATGTACTTAAAATCAATTTCGTCTTCCTGTTCTTCGTAAACTTGAAATGGCAATGGTGAATGTCATCTTGGAAGCAATGCTTACAAAGGTGCAATATGAAATGATGATGCGCGTTCAAAGTCTATGTTTATTTATTTTTTGTCCTTTAAAATTTGTTTTCTTTCAACCCCATGTTCTTTCACAATGAATTGTAATTTTTTAAACAACTTTCATTACTCATGTTGTAGCTTGTTCATAATGATTATGCCAAAAAACATGATTGTTTATTGTCATTTGTAGGCACAAGCCAACACACTCACCATTTTTTCCATGCATTGATCAAGCAGATTGTTTGAGACATCGATTGTTTTTTTTGGCAACCTCCTTTTTTGGCAGGCTAATAACGGCCCCCACATGGGCCACCAATGTACAAGTGAAGGAATTTTGTCAACGTGGATTGCTAACGGTGTGCAGGCAAAAGTGGACACATCCATAATGACATTTTGCACCCCATCATTAATAGACACTTTCACATGGACTTGTTGTTTTGGTGTGTTATTTTGATAAATAGGTTGACACATACCCAAATTGATTCCCATTATTGGTATTCATACAATTTATCAAGTTATTATTAACAAGATTTTCTATATGCCCATTAGTTCCTTACCTTACAACTTCTTCAATTACAAATTCTGAAACAACAACAAGTACATCTAAAATCTAAAAAATTATATACAATCCTATAAGATGCACTTGTTTTGCTACAATTTCAAAAAATTAAAATTGGCCAAAAATCACTTCATTTCCCCAAATAAATAAATAAACAAATATGATTTCCAAGTTTGAAAATTATATAAAAGTTGATGCAAATCTCCTTTCCTAAATTCTAAATATGTACATACTACTCAATGTCAACATGTGCTCCAACCTGTAGTGAAAATACAAAATTGTATTAAGAAATTAAAATTTGTACATTATAGATTTAGAAAGTGAATATGGAAAGTAAAAATTTGATATCTTTCATATTTTGCCATCCTTCCTTTATACTTTAAGTTTAAACTTTGAAAGGCCTTGTGCAAATCACCTAAATAGTAACTAGTTGATAAAAACACTTTATTCTAATCAACTAATAAAAACTAGCCAATAAACTATTATAAACAGTCAAAAATTTCAAATTTTGCTACCTATTTTGCCAACTACATGTTTTGTAGACTACCGGTTCAATAGTGCCAGTTCAATTTGTGTCATTGGTTCAACTTGTGTCACCAGTTAAGTTACTACCGGTTATATTGTCAATATTGGTCCATCAACTACCAGTTCATAGTAAAATATGGTTAACAATTATTAATATTGGAATTCATACAACCAATTAGAGTATAATCAACTTGGATCTCCCCTTACTTAATGGCATCACATGTGTATTAACTACTTGTTGTCCATACAACTAGTTGAGTGATTGCATGTTCCACGTACCAAGGGAACAAGTATTAATTTGTTCAAATTCACCAGATTGGGTGAGGTTCAAAGTTTTCCATTGTGACTAATGATACAATATTGTTAGGAAAACATTATTGTATACGATAAGGTTCATACCGCATGGTAAATTTCTCAACCTTTTCATTTGCTTTTTTTGGGAACCAAAAAAACATAATCACCAAACTTGAATATTTTCTTATGGTTGTTACAACCATAAAGACATGTTCCATTGTACTTTTGCAATGTTATTTTGGGCCTCTGTCTGATACTCTTGCAACTTTTCCAACAAATGTAAACGGCTTGTTAGCACCCATATTTTTTCTTTTTTTTAAAGGAAAAATGAAGATAAAAAGGATCATAATATTTTTTTTTAATCTTGAATCCTAGCTTTAATAACCTTTGTATGATATCCTCATTTATTGGTCATGAGAAAGTGTGACCACTATTGAAAAACATGATAAAAAATCTTTATATCATGTGTTTTTGAAATGTCATCATTGGTTTTACCCTTTAGTTAAATTTGAAATTACCATTCTTGACCAAGGGGTTGATGAAGATTGCAATATGAATATATTTGAAATGACAATTAACATTAGTGAGTTAATAAGGGAATTTGTCAACATAGGGCTTTTGATTTTCAAATGGTATCAATGGTGAGCAAAACATGAGACAATGTTTCATATTGCTCATCAAATCTTAAGGATTTTTGGATCACAAATTTAAACCAAAAGGATTTTTTTGATAGTTAAAATACCTACTAATTTAAAGAGGTGTCATTTTACAATTCAACAACCTAATCTTTTTAATTTTTGTGAACAAAAATTGGCTAAATAACCTCAGGATTGGTTGTAAATCCCCTTGTAGTTTGGTAGAATTATTTAAAATTTATGAAAATATATGAAAGGAATTAAAGTTTGAAAAAACCTTTGAGAAGGATGAATTTATGGATATATAAAATTTTGGGTAAAAAAAGTTGTTACAAACTTGTCATAAAAATTTAATTATAGTAATTTTTTAAATATTTATTTCGAAGTGCAAAAAATCATTTGCATGATTCAAAATGGTGTGGATTTGAGAAAATTCACCATTGTCATCCCTATAGTATACTTTGTAAATGGTGACAAGGACTACATTGAAATAGGAAAAAATTTCAAGATTCCCAAATGGGAGTCTTGAAAATTCCCAAACATGCCAAGTTAGGCAGTCTTGTCCTTGGGTGGTACGATTAGGGATGTCACACCTTGATTTTCTTGAACCCATCAAACATTGAAAAATCATGGGAAACACTTAAATGAATCTTTTCATAATTAAAAAAAATACATTTAATAGGTTCCATAGATTTTGAAATCTCAATAATATCAAGAATATTGTGTATTTTGATGTTTTTAATCATTGCATTCAAAAAAAATTTCAGGAATGTAACGCTTGTTTTTTTCCTTGAACCTTTTGGTTAGGAACAAAAATTTGGAACACGATTTGTGAAATTTTTAATGATTTTTTTTCCTAAGTTAATTTAGAAGTCATTTTATTTTTAGGTTTTTATTTGGTAATTAATTGATTAAATATCAATTAAGTATCAATTTCTAAAGTTGAGGTTGTCCATTTTTTAAGGGGCCATTATGATTAGGAATATCATTTTCTTAAATTTTCCAAAAAATTTAATTCCCAAATAAAATTCAAGCCATATATTAGAGCATGCAATTGATAAACATGATATATATATATTATAATTGTGAAAACATTTAATGAAAAAGGCCTAGAAAAATGATTTGGTTGTTTTTGGTTCCTTAACCATTCCTTGAGGTGGTTCCTAGTGGTACCACCTGAGGATGGGTTCTCCGAGTTATGAATTTTACTATTTTATGGGCTTGTAACTCTCACATATGAACTTTGATTTAAAAAGCAAAGTTGTAACCTTTGAAAAGAACTTTTAAACTCCATATCACATGTTTCAATTATAGGTGACCATTTTGTCAAACATTTTAATGGTTAAGAGTCAAAAAATTAATTTAATTTCCAATCATTCTCTTGTTCATTACTTGTGTTTTAAATCTTCAAATGGGGAATGTGACCTCACCTTAAATAAATAATTTTCAAAACCTTTTTAGTTCATTCCAAATAGTTTTCAATTTGAATAAGGTCTAGTCCCCTAAACCTTGCCCCGAAAATTTGGGACCATGAGAATCCACTTGGGAATGTTGATATTCACCTTCTTTCACTTGTGGGAGTGTGTTCAAATCTCTTGACAATCTCTTATGTTTCTCTCCTTGTCATGCCTTAACCTTTGTGACAACATTTCCAAAATAACAAAAAAGTTGAAAGGCAAAAAATGTATGATCGAATTTTTTTGGCTTGAACTTTTCAACAAGTACATGTTGAGTTTAGGGAAGTTTCGGTGTTGTGTATTTTTGGTAGCACAAGAGGTTGAAATGAGCAAAAGGTGTGAAAGGGTCATGGTGGGAGGGAGATGAATTTGGACATTAATTGTAAAAACCAATATTTCAATTTGACAAAGGTTTTTGAACTTGTTAAGGTGATGCAAGGAAGAATATCTTCTAGTTAGGTATATGATGCACTTGATCAGCATCGTTGTGCTATTTCTAAATATTCACACCACTAAATCTTATGTTAACGTGTGTTTTATGTTTATTCTTCTAATTCAATTATAATTTTGCATTCTTAGAGTGTTATTTTGTTTTAACAAACTCCTAGTATAAGGTGCCTTCCTTTGCTTTTTGGTTTCCATCTCTCCTCATTTATATGCTTTTCAAAAGGCAAAAATATGGAACTTGTAAATGTTTGAATTCAAAGTCAAATTCACATGTTTTTTACACATGGAACAAATCAAATGTTTCTTTTTCAATTGTCATTTTCCCAACTTCTATGCCTCCATTCCAATTCCCTACATGATGTTTGAACCAAGTTTGCTCTTATATTTGCTTGCAACATCTTCTCTCATGCCCCTTCAAACACTTGATATCAACATATACGTTATTAGTGGTTTCCAACTTATCAATGGTTGTGACATATAACTTGCAACACGTCATAAAAAAAATTATTTCTAATTTCAAAGGCTTGTTTAGGAAACTTGTCACTAAATGCATTGGGTGTGTTAAATATAGTTATGGAGGAATGTGAGTGGCCTTACTTCATGGGATTCCTTTTTTACTCGGATTGTGTAAGCTTGTGCAAAGGCAACCTTTCATTTCCAACTTATGATCAAGTTTATTTCTTATATTTGCTTACAACCTTGTTTTTCAATGGCCTTTTATAAGTTTGACATGAATTCATATCATCATGAAGAAATAGAACAACTAATTTGCAAAAGAACAAGATGTATATTGTGATATACGAATTTCATCATAATCCAAAAACTTTATATTTTTTATTTTATAGAATTTCTTAGGAAATGTGTACATATTATCATTAAGTTAATGGGTGTCTTTGAGATAATTTTATAGGAATAAGATTACACTACTTCTTAAATTATTATTATTTTTGGAATTTTGCAAGTTTAAGCAAAGGGGCAAACCGCCTTTCCAGTTTTTTTATTAGGTTCACCTCTTGTATTTTCTTGAAGATTCTTTGTGTAGAAAATTGATAAAAGTTCACCATAAACATAAACTATTGTTAGTTCCTCTTGTCGAACAATGTGAAACACTTTTTGAAATTGATAAAAACTTCCCATAATCAACACAACAATTTTCCATGTAGTAAATACCTTGTTGAAATTTCAACATTAGTATTCAACTAATCCACATTAAAGATTACATTCTATGCATTAGTTTGATTCCATTGAGAAAAACATCGTGCAAAAATCAAACAACATACTCACCAAAAATGATATTGCAAAATTTGCTATCAACTTGGTTGCCTTGAGCCAAGTTGTCTATCCTATGTTTTGAAAATGTGATCTAACAATGTCTTGAGTGTCATCCAAAATTTTCTTTTACACCACTCTTAAAGCTGAATCATCACCATTCATATTGAAATTTGAATTCATTGGGTGAAAACACACTAGAAGTGAGCCACTTTTGTTCAAAAGAGGTGATGTATAACAAGTATTATAGTATGTAGCAAGGTAAATCTTGTGTACATCATTTAGTTATCCTAAACATGAATTAAAAACTTTATGATTTGCATAACAACATTTTGGAAAAAGTTCATTTTGAGTCAAAGTTAATCTTAGGAGGATTGGATAAAATCAATGTATATACAATATATAACTTACAATTTTCCAATAGCCATAGGGCCTCATGTTTGTGGTTCATCAAACATTACCAAACAAATAAAAATTGAAAAAATAATGCAATGCCCATCTACAAAATCTCCTCCTCTTTGATATGGTAGTGGTTTTTTTTCCTAAAAAGAAAATATTATTATGCATTCATTACTAAACAAATGCAATAAAATAAAATTTTTAATGCAATTTCATCCAAAAAATAATAATTTCTAAATTTTCATAGATTTAATTGATGTATATCAATATCATGCACCATAAAAAAAAACTCACCCAAGAATTCCATCAATATACTATACAAAGTTTGAAAATCTGAATATATACTTCAAATTTGAGTTTAGACAATTATTATTGTACATGTGCAAGCTATGTTGTAAAAAAATTTGGAACATATCAAATGTGTGTATTTACGCATTAGTAAAATTGTAACATGTGTTTTAGGAATATGATATCAACCATGTGTTAAACTATATTTAAAATATAAACAAAACACACTTGATCATTTGAATGACCATATCTTTTTGTGAATATTTTTTTTTTTCATAATGGATGGTGTAACACAATGTTGGATGGATATACTAACGGGTGCCGCTTATCAACATGCATAATAATGAGATGCATATTCAAATTTTGGCTATTTTCCCATATTTAACATTGTGGGTAACTAACAAACCTAAGTCTTACATATATCCTTATGCATAAGTATATATGCTTCAAGTGTGATTATACAATATGCATATATGATAATAACTTTTTATGGAGTCTAATATATGAATACCTATCCTATCATGGCAAGCTATTATAGAGGTGGGGTAATTTGGATGGGGCATGGTTGGGGCAAACATCTTGTGCTACAATGGCCAAAGTTCTTTTGAGAATTGGGGTTCAACTCACTAGAAAGTTATTATAGTTTAAGAATGTGTATGCTTTTAAGTGAATGGAAAAAAATTACGATAATTTAGTGCATAACCTTTGTATGTATTCATAGTAAATTTGAATTTAAGAAGTGGCAAATTCATATCCATCAAAAGGAACAAAATTTAAGTTGAATCCATATTTGCCTTGACAAAATGAATTGTTGGAATTTTTCAACGCATATTCATTTATCATTTTAAAAACAAAATATGCCTTATTGCTATCTTGGAATTAACTTAAAAATATGGTATCCATCGAACATTAATATAATCCCCTTTCATTGTCATTTCATATGGGATGAATCCAAGTCTTTCAATTGTTGAAAACACATTCCCTAGGCAATGGTTGTGCAACATGTCATGTCCATGCAACACCTTGATCTTATATGTGTGTGTCTCATGTGAGAATGCATCCCACCAAATTTTTTCATAGGTGGAATAATAGACAAAAATTCAACAAAAAAATGTGTGACATGGGTTATGTTGTGTCAAGTGCAAGGTTGGGTGAGAGAATATTTAACCTTGATCTACTCACATATAAACATTAAGATAAATATGTACCTTGCTTGGTTGGTAAATATTTTTGCCTCTATATTAATTACCTTACCTAGGTGGTAAATACTTAAAACATACACTATCTTTACCCTACTATGCAAGTATAGTTTTGAGATTTCTTTTTACTTGTGAGTGGATAGGTAATTATTTTGATATAGGCAAAAATAATGTACATGCCAAATTCATGTCACGACATATACACATTTCCTTATTTTGCAATGTTTGTAGTTATGATGGATTTGTTCGAATTGTGGTGATTAGCTAATGAATATATTTTTTTTTTCACACTTTATTTCAAATAATTGTGCAATTTTTCTTGACAAGATTCTTATCGTACATATTCAAATCAATTTTTGTTATTTTTCTTTCTAAAGTGATTTAAATTTCACATGTTTATGTTTTCAATGCCAATTGGAAAACACTATTTTTTTCCCCATGTCAATGTGTCAAACTTGTACACATATTATGATATTTTAAATTTACAATTCATCTATGCATTATCTATCTACAAAGGGAGGCTATTTGTTTGTTTGTCATGTTGAGATCTCCTTAACCACAATGTCTCTTGTCGCACTTTTGGTGCCATTGGAAAGCCCTTGATGAGTAGGGGTGCGACAAGTTGGTTTCATAACTTTTTGACCTATGGTGAATAAGTTTTCAAATATTGAATAAAAATTTCACTAAAATTTCATTCAATTCAAAAAAACTAAAAAATATAGGGAATTTTGGTGCACTTTGGGCATTGTCGGAAAGACCTAAGTGAGTAAGATTTAATGAAAAAAATTTGAATTCTTTTAGACATAAGATATGGGACATGTTGAATTTTGGGGAGTTTTTGTCATTGGAAATTCAATTAAATTACAAAAATGATTTTGGAAGGAAATATTAGTTGCATAACTAGTTCACACTCAGGCCAATGGCACATGCTATCCCAGTACATATTAAGAAAACCCTAAACCCTACCTTTAGCATGTAAACATTTACCATACCCTTACCAAGTGAACAGGGTAATGTGGACGGAGGACATTACACCTTGTGGATTCCAAGGTCCCTGGTGTAATGCCTTGCTGCCAGGGCATTACATACCATAATAACTCAGGCAGGCCCGGACGGTGGAGCCTCTCCCCCTACAAACAAGAGGCCTCACTGTACAGTTCTGTCCTGAAAGGGGACATTCCACCAAACAAAACACCCATCCCCCAAGGTTATTACAAAGCTGAATTGTCTTGGCTAGTTTGGCAGGCCAAGTGATTATTGAAGACTACCTCCACCTAAGTACCATACTCCCTGAACAGATTTGGCAAAACAAACTGCCAAATAATTAATTAAATTTTAAATCTTAATTTCGGCACTTGGTTTTTTAATTCTGAAAATTTTGGCAAGTAATGGCTATAAAGAAATAATAAACACGATCTTTTCAAGTTTATGGGATAGTGTCAATCTTAAGGTCCGCGGTTGAAACCTGACAATCAAAATCAGGTTTTATAATTTTATAAAAATTTTGGCACAAATAATAAGTAAAATTTCAAAAATTCGGCAAAACAAAAAAAATTAAAATTTTATGCCAAAATCGTTCAGGTACTACGGTATTCCAGAACCCATAAATGGAGCAAGCATTATTTACCCTTGATCTTGGTATGCCATAGTTAGGCTTCACATGTTGCCCTAATAAACAGTCCTCTCCAAACAATAGAACCAACCAGCATTTGTTTTCCCCCCCTGGCCAAATTATAAAAAAAAAGAAAATGTGAAAAGAAGTGGGTTTTTGGTTTTTTAATCAGCAAATTTAATTTTTTAAATTTTGATTAAAATCTGGCAATTTCTATCTTAAGTTCCAAGTAATATAAAGGATGCTTAAGTTGAATGCTTAAGTTTTTTTACCTTCATAGTGGGACTCTAAATAGCCCAAATGTCTCATAAATCTTCTTATGGTTGATGACCACTTTAGCTACATCACAAAATTGCAAAAAAAAAAAAAAAAAAAAAAAAAAAAAAAAAAAAAAAAAAAAAAAAAA
>Ga0116231_10003066_pt1 | contig 34938 bp, 31 predicted proteins | sample S1TSphgellanicum_2_FD_89695 | JGI IMG/M metagenome (GOLD analysis project Ga0116231, IMG submission 89695) | Host-associated microbial communities from peat moss isolated from Minnesota, USA - S1T2_Fd - Sphagnum magellanicum MG | ecosystem: Host-associated > Plants > Peat moss > Unclassified...
AAAAAATAAAAAATATTCCATTTAATTGTTTTATAAACAAATTTGGTTAAATTTTTTTTTTGATGGTTATGAAATGTAAATTTGACAAAAAAAAAAAAATTAAAAAAAAAAAAAAAAAAAAAAACCACAAAGAAGATAAAACATTGGAAGAAGCCCAGGTTTAGGGTTTACATATATTACATGGGCGGAGGTGCTTTCAAATAAACCATATTCAACTCTTAAACCATACTTAATACAAAAGTCTAGGGGATCATTTCATAGTCATGGCTATTGTTTCAAATTTCTATTTACAAGAAAAAAGATTTTTTTTATAATTTTAAAATAAATGTTTATAAATAAACGAATGCATGAACAAGTAAAGGCTTGATTTTTTAATCTATTTTCCTATATATTCATCTCAATTTCACAAATCTTTTAATTCTCGTCCCCATTTTAGAGTCCTTTGCATGTTGCATTGTAAATGACTTGTGTTTTTTTAGGACATATGTCATGATGAGGGTCATACGCCATAGACCTCCATGGTTCGTGTCTTTATCCATTACAAAGTTGTCCATTGCCATGATGACAATGATAATGACACAACCAATGAAAATTTGCAAAGGGAAAAAAAAAGAAAATATCCAAAGCTTTCATAATTTACCAATTATTGAAGCATATATGCAATGATAGAAAAAGCCTTTAAGATTTATTTTTATTTTTTTAAAAACCCCTTTTTCTTCAAGATGGGTAGATCCATATACCAAATATTAGCACTTGTGATATGGGCAATAAAACCTATATCCATGTGATTTGATGTCCACATCTTGTTACCAAAAGCTATTGGATCCATTTTCCAAGAAATAAAGAAGGTCACACTTGCACAAAATGATTTCTTCAAAAAGAAATTTTCATTTTTTGCAAAACATTTAGAAGGCTAGAAACCTTACATATATGAACAAAATAAGATATGATTCTAGCATGAAGAAAGGTAAAGTCATATTAAAAAATGATTTTCGTTCACCAAAAAAATAGATGAAAAATCTTGAGAAATTTCAACTCTAGAGTGAATACAATAACAAAGGTGACAAAAGCATGTTATGTGTTTCATGATTTTTGTGAAATTTGGAGTCAACCTAAACAAAAGCATATAATTTCAAGAAATAGAAAAAAAACCTAAATGGATTTCCCAGGGAGGGGGGTGGGGGGGGACATTAGTATAAATAAATAAAAAATATGTGAGTAAAAATATAAGGTGCAATATATTGGTTGTTGAGTAAAACTTATAAGTTAATTAGTTAAAAAATAGGTTACATTTAATTTAAAATAATTAATCTAATTATAATATAAGGTATGAAATAATCTGAAATATTGGATTATAATTAATATAAGGTGACTTTAATATGTATATATTAGAAAATTAGATAAATAGGATGATAAAAAATGTCTAACACCACACCCCCCCCCCCACCCACCCACCCACCCCTAAAAATGGTCGTTTGATGCATGTATATCCCAAACTTTACATTAAGTGTCCCCCTTGGGATGGATTTGGTACACATTTGTTGCCTACTCATAATGAAAAAAGGTAGTTAAAATAAAAATAGAAAGATTAATAATGGCCTTATATGAACAATGGGTGTTTGATCACCTATTATAATGAATTTTAATTGTTTTTACCATAATATTTTCAATGTTCACAACTATAACAAAAACCTCCTGATTTTTCTTTTTCATTAGTTTTGCTAGATTCCCAATATCTTTATTGAAACTTGTCAAGCAACAATGAAAAGGTTGCATTGTTCCAAAATCTCCTTGTGAAGTTTCTTTTTTGTATAATAACATTTTTTCTATCATGAATAGTAACAATTTTTTCATTTGTTTGGAAGAGCTTTAACCCTAACCTTAAACCTACAAAATTCTAGGTTGTCCATATATTTTTCCATCTTAAAAAATATCCATGGAGAGTGGTTCTTTGGAAACCCACAATAACTTTAACTTGTATTTTGCTACAATGCAATAGTACCAAACAAGGCTGGGAAAAGATATAGTGTATGTGTAAAATTTTGGTTTTCACAAATTGTAAACTATGATAACCTATGAAACTTAATAGTACATGGAGGTAAACATGAGAGGCTAAGTGAACCAAATTCACAGGTTAACCAAGTATTAGGTTTAGTGTGAAAAACCTTCGACATTGCTAACGCATTTTTTAACATAGGTTGTTAACCGATTAACAAAGGCTCATAAGCCCATGAAAGCATGCATGTGCCCAAGGTTACATAACATCTTCAACCTATGTCATAATAAAGAGAATAGATGGAATATGTAAATTTTTAGATTATTTACACAAAATCTTGCATCATTTAGGTACCTAATAATAAAAACCATTAAGGTAGAACAACCCATGAATAATCATTTAAAAGCTCAAGATAGGTCGAATCCAAGGGGAGGGCTTCGTTGTTTTTGGTGTCAAACAAAACTTAAACCCCTCCTATCTAGCACATTAAAAATTGTCAAAAATGAATTGAGAAAATTATGACCCCCGAAAGAGAGGGGGTCAAGAACTCAAAAAAAACCCACCAAACACTACAAAGCATAAACCCAATCACCCAAAAATTTCCCTGTATGTTGTTTTGTTGCTATTAAAGTTCAAAGATGATTTGTAGAATTGAAGGTGGTGTTCTTATATAACACTTTAAATTGTTTAAAATGGACAAGAAATGAGAAAGTTAGAAGCTTTGAAAGTAGGAGGGGTCCAAAAAGAAGAAAAAAGGAAAAACACGCATATTGTGGGTTCGAAAGTTTCTTTTTTCTTCTTGTTATTTTTTTCAGTACTCCTTTTCATTTGCACTTCAAACATGATTTCTAAAGCTTAAGGTAGCACTCCCATAACATTTTAAATCACTCAAAATGAAGCACAAATGATGAAGATCTAAAAAAATGATTAGTGATAGGGTAGTGATCAAGGAACAACTTCTTCAAGGAGAAGAATATTAAATGGCAAACCCAATTGAATTGTTTAGGGAACCATGTTTAGTTCCCCATAAAACACATGGTTGGGGTTGTTGCTCCAAGGAGAACTCATCCAAGTTGCCCATGAACCATTTTTTCGGCTCAAGTTCATTGTAGACCACATGGTCTCACAAATTTGTATGTTCATAATTTCCACATGTGATTTCCATTTGAACAACTTTCAACTACAAAGTTATAAGATTTTATATGATCTTTTCAATGCAATGTTACATGTTCTTATCAAAAGTCATTTTGTTTCAATTTTTGGTTTTAATGGTCAAAAGTTGAATTGCAAATTTAATTTTTGAACCATATTTTGGCAATAACTCTCAATTCATATTTTTAAATGGAGAATGGGAATTCACTTTCGACATTTACGTTTTGATAGTTTTCTAATGGTATGAAGAACTTTCGATTTTGACAAATCCAAATCCTTTTATCCTTAGGGCAACTTAGTCCCCTTCTTTTGGGGGAAGGAAAATCCCTTTCTCCATTGAGGAACTTGGTTGGGGCAACCATTTAGTCACCTTATCCTTAAGGAAAGTTCCCTTTTCCCTAAAAAAGTTGCTACTTGGTGGCAATTTAATCATCACATAATGGGTTTACTTTTTTACCATGTTCAAATTTCAAATTAATAATTTCCCTTATTATATTAAAAAATTCTCATGATCTAAATGCATGCACTCATATGGAACATCTTCATCCATCACATGCACATTAGAATACTCCAAATGTCACACAATGGGTTAAGTCTAACCCAAATTATGTGCCCAAATCTTACACAGTGAGTGAAAGCACCCTACAATGGACTTTGTTGGAAATCATTGTTTCAATTTTTTTTGGTTTGTCAAGTATCGTTGTATATGGATTGAACCATAACAAAACAAACCACATAGTGTGTGTACAATATTGCTTAAAAGTGTAATTTTGTTTCATTGAAAAATTAGAAAGGTGTTTTTTTGACAAACCTTAAATCCTTTTGCATGTTCAAGACAATTGTGGACAATGGTTTTTTAAAAAATCCATTTTCATTATCAAATTCACACCATTCCTTCTCAAAATTAGTAAAGATCTTCACTTTAGATTGATGATTATAAAAGCCAAAACACTTGAAATTGTTGAAATTCATTGTAAAACACAATTTGAACATATTTGCTTCAAACATGTTTTCAATTTTGAAAATGTGCTTTTAACAAAAGTTATTCATTTTTATGTTATTCAAAGCATGAATGCATACTATAAATGATATAGACCAAGATGGAATAAAAAAATTATATTGATCACATAGTTGCAAATTAGGTATGAAAAATGCAAAATTTAAGAAAATAGATTAACACAGGAATGTCATGTGTCAAATGCAATCCTTGGAAAAGATTTTGACTTTGGCACTTTTGACTCTTTTTTAGTGTATTTGCCCCTTTTGAGAAATATATCAAAAATGAAATGAAAAATGAAAAATTATATTGTAATCCTACAACTTCAAAAATCTTACACACAAATAGTAATATTGAATCCAAGGTGAACTTTGCAATGTAAGATACAATCGGGGCACAGTCCAAATAACCATGGTTCTAGACTTTTTATTTGTAGAGGAGTTGGAGAACATGCTCACAATTAAATGAACCAATTCACATTGAAATATATAAAAACATTTCAAATTAAAAAATCAAGTAAAAAATTGTCCCTTTTTTTTCAAGATTTAAATAAAAGTCTAATAATCATTGAATATCATAAAGTCCATTTTGATATTTAAATTGATTGTTTAGACCGATATTTAAGAGACATGTTTAAAAAGGCTTAAATTAAGGTGATATGAACTTGCACATCAAAAAAAAAATTTGTTAACTTCTTCAACATGGTTTAAATTTATTTGGGGTCTAATTTCAAATACATTAGATAGGAACCCTCATATGTACTCTCAATTGTTATTTTTGATCCATTGTAGTGTGTGCCTTCACCCAATGCTTATGCTTAATCTCTTCCCAATGGGCCAAACCAAAGGAGGATCATCCCATTTTGGACTCCAAATTGAGCAAGTTCATCCAAAGCACACAACTGCTCAAGTTGATTTAGGGAGGGTTTCATCCTGCATGCATACAAGGAGACTCTTTCTCTGCCCACCAGGATGCCATATGAATTATAAATGCACGAATCTTCTTAACATGTGAAACCCGAATACCCAAGAGAATGCACCACAGAAATACCAAAGGGCCGGATTAATCACTCTAAATGTAATTGGACACAGTACTGTAGTTCTTTAACAAGTTGCAATCAGATCCATGAACACATTTTGATGGTGGCAAATTTTCCTGGGAACAGTGCATGCTACCCACTGTGCATTCAGGATCACCTGCAGGGCTACCTAATGCATAATCTATCGAGAAGGTACCTTACATATAGTGTGTGCAGTGTTAGCAATCTGACGACCGCGCGGCGCTTCGATAAAAACTGAAGAATGTAAATTTACGTTGGTTGGCTGGCTGGCTGGTCATACCGTTCGCGCCTCACTCATGTCTATAATTCGGAATGGCTTGCATCGAAGCAGTCCAGCAATAATAATTCAAAACTGTTGCTGAAGATTCCGCCATGGGAGATAGGGTAGTAAGGTCCCAACAACATCATTCATAAGTAATGGAAACTCCGGGTCTGATCCTGTACTTGTAACGTTGTAATTCGTAATGGAGCTCCTCCTCGGAGTCGTACTGTACATACCCACATGGGCTGATTTGCAGGTGCAGCTCTTGAGCCCTATAACCCTTCGTCTGATCGATGATTGTCTGCAAGTTATAGAAGTTTCTGCACTTGTGCAAGAGGATCGCAATTCGCAGCTCGAAGCCAGCCTCCTCATCATGAGCAGCTCCAGATCTGCATCGTATGCCTTTTTTAAGAAGTTTGAGACACTGGTCTAGCTGTGTTGAGGGTAGGCACAATATTGATTTGCCACTGTGTCCAAATAGAATGGAGAATCATGTGGAAGACGTCGTATTTCTTGACAAGTAAAGGGGGTGACTGGCTCCAAACGAAATGCCGTCTCACATACTTCAAACGTCTTTGCATCGCATGGTATGTCTTATCTGGAACACCCATCAAGATGTCTTTCAGATCTGGTATGCTCTTCTCGGCAACTGTGATGGAGAACTTGTTCCAGTTGAGCACATCAGCGAATGGAAGGACGAAGTTGTCCGCGATGATGACAGGAATGCATCCGTTGAGAATTGATTCCACGATACGAGGACTGTTCACTTCAAAGCCTTTAGGGCAGATACAGAACTTGCTGAGTCTCATGTGCTGAGCGTAAGATAGATTTGTTGCTATTGATGCAGGTAGAACCTCATAGATTTTCATCAAAGGGTCTGTGTCCTTCCAGTGTTTGAGAAGCACCGGGCGCACTCGACCATGCATCTGTCCAGCATAAAAGCAAAGAAAGGGTCGCTGTTCCCGACTATGAACCTTCTCCTCATGCAGCTCTAGTGTGCTGGTACTCATCAATTTTGCAAGTTTCTTGGACCCTTCATTTCCACCATGACCAGAGATCGACTCAGGCACAATTGTTTGTGGGAGCGAGACGTCTTTGCCTATCTGAAAATGACGAGTAACATCCGCGTTGCACACCACCTTCATAGCATTCCTGTGAAGCTCCTCATGGTGCAGAGACGACTCCGGGGCCTTCAAATACAAGTCAAAGACAGCGGTATCGCATATTGTTAATAACATATGATCATGTGTTCCCTCTAGCACGATCTTGCACATTGTGTCCTAGAAGAAAATTTATCTGCATTTAGATTCAAACGAGAAGTTCGGTATGTGCTCGAGAAGAACGATAGTTCACGAGTCCTTGAAGTTGGAGAATCTCGCTTTATGAGGTGCTCTCAAATCAAATTGACTGCAACCCAAGAAATAGCTCTGTGTTGCATCTAACATTCACTTCCTGTTCTCTTATCTGCAGCATGCATACATAAGAATCCCTACGTACATACCCAGTCATGACAAGACGCGAAGAAGTGGTCGGCTCCATGACTACGATTCCAGAAAGGGTACTCTGCCGCAATCTTTTCGACATAGTTTGCAATGTACGTCTTGAGTGGCTGCATGCTCCTGGAATGAGGGTCTTGGAGATAGTCCACCATCTGTCGGACGCTGTAAGGCATGAAGAACATGTTGGCCTTGGAGGGATCGGTGACAGTGAAGCCGTTGTTGGGAATCTCCATGCGCTGGAGGAAAAGACCTTCGGTTGCGTAGACGCCGCTCCGTTTCGCCCCGTGCACTAATGGTTTATACCCATACTTGTACACATAGATCCGGAACGTCTTCTCCATCATCTCATAGCTCCTGCTCTCACGAAACCCCGGAATATAATCGATCAAGTGCAATGTTACATCAAGAACCCATCAGATTAAATCTCGTAATAATTTTGTTATGCATCTTGTCTTATCCTTGACTCGGCAAGCCTGATGAATTCCTGGAGGAGGTGCAGGCGTTCATATGGAGTTCGACCACAGACCAAACCCTAACATGTCTGGGGCCCCGTGCTCGCAACTAAACTACAGAGTCGCTGGTATGCAGGGAATTGGACATGCAGAGAGAAGACTAGTCGAATGGGCTTACTTCTTGAATCGAGAAAGATTGTGGTACACTTCCTTGAAAAGCTCCTCGATATTGTCATCTGTTGCAGATGGTGTGTCATGAATTGCGCCCCGATCACTCTGCGACATTGCAGGCTTGATCATGAGTTCCTGCGGTACCGTATTCCCAACGTTGACACGCAGCCGCGGCCGGTCTGCAGCCTGCACATGCAGATTTATATACAGTTTTATATTATGATGGAATTTACCATGACGATATGGTATTGATTCGCAAGCACCCTCGACAAGGTCTCAAATAGAATTTAAGTCCTTCGAGCTAGAACGGCCGACAAAGTACAGTTTCTCGATCGACTAGTGTCGAGATGATTCTTCGTCTTTGATCAGACTTGCAATGTCCGGCAACAATGTCTAGTCCTGCATGCCATGAAGAGCATTCAAGAAGCATATATTTGCGGTCGCTCAATCTGCTTGCAGGACGAGAACCTTTCAGACTTTTTTCTTTGGTTTGACGGCTACACATGAGATTGATGAATAGGATATGATTTTACGAAATTTTAGGGCTCCAAAGATGAATACCAGCTTTGAACAAATAGGTAGGGTTCTAGTGCAGGCAATTCTAGCTCAAGTTGCAAAAGGGAAACGAAATTTTCCCTTCGGACGCATACTGCAGTCAGCAACAATTGCAAGTAAGATCGACTGAATAATTACTGTGCATTCTTCCTTACATCCAAGAACCACAATATATACAAGCATGACTATTGATGCCTCCGGTCTGGGCAGAGTTGACGTACATGGAACATGTTCAAGGGTTTCCTCCTCAAATCTGATGACGGCCCTGATGATGGACTCGACTTCACGTGTCCAGTACTCTCAACACCATGAATTCTTCCCCAAAAATTTACCACAGATACATGTTCCGTAAGGCTCATCATCGACTCCTCACTGGCGCCGCTACCGCTAGCAATCCCCGGCGGCTGGTTCCTTCTTAATGGCCCAGCATGATGCAAGCGCTGATGATGATGAGTCATGGAACTCTGAACAGTAATTGACCAGCGCCCGGACGTAATTGCATGATTGAACCCCAGAGTGTTGGATGTAATGAGCAGCATCAAGAATACCACAAAGATCGTGATACAAATGAAGCAAGCGAACAGGAGTCGCCTCAATGGCGCAGCAGCAGGACGCGGCGGCGGTTGTAGCACACTAGAAACTACTCCTGCCGTACCTACAACCTGAACACTATTCTCTTGCGAATATGAGCCTGGCATGATGTCTAGGCTTTTCAACAAGAATCAGATCTATATGCACCTAATTATATGTCGACACTAGAGCAGCAAGTATAATCTACGTCTTACATAAAAGGAGCATATCAGTTCAGTTGCAGTACGCGACGTGGTTTTGCTGTTCAAATCTTTCTATGTATCGTGAACAATTTAACGGCATGCAGTAAAACAACAAAAGAACCTTAATAATTGACCTCTGCAGCGAACGTCTAATTCATACAGATCTCTAAAACCAAAAGGAATTCCAAAGTTTGCTGCAGATGTAGATAATAAGCACAGACTACAACTGTTTCCTGATGATAGACTATTCACACGCTGTCCAAGAATTGTTCACAAGGCTCCCTAGTCGTCGCAAAACCCCGCTGCCGTCTACCATGGACAAAAATCCCTCCTGCTGCATAATTCTTTCTTCAGATTCCTGCAGATCTGCATGTAAATATTTCCATATGAAGAAAATCCCAGCCAAAGCTACAGCTGATTTATAAAAACCTGGCGGCTCGAGCACTGCCTCGAAGTCCTCGACGTCGTCTTCGTCCTTCTTCTTCTTCTTCGTGTTCTTCAACAAAATAGAAGAGAGGAGACAGCGGGCGATGCATGCGCGAGGTCGATCGGGCAGCATGGAAACTTCGAACCTTGACGACGACAGAACACGATCTTCGCGTCCGCTTATTATAACACATTCAAAATATCGTACATATTTCTAATATATACATACGTTACATGTACACTCACGTATACGTACTTCCATTTCTACATTTCTCTGGCTAGAAACTTCTGTCTCCATGCTCCTCATTATTATGTTCTTTTGCAGTTCACATATTTCAAGATGAAGACGATTCTCGATCATTCGTAGTGCAATTATAGAAGGCAAATTGGCATTTGATTGAAAAACTTCAAATGACAGTGGAAAGCTCATGATGAGGTTTTTAAAATGATGGATGGTGTTTGGTGAAGATTGAAAAAGGCGAGAAGCACTTGAAAGTTGAGTGTCTTGGCTCAAGATCAAGTACCAGAAATAAGGTGACCCTGTGTTAGGAATGTTAAATGATCCACCATCTTGTATAAGGATTTGAAGTTTGAACCCCATACAACTGATAACTTCCCATTGAATGTGCTTCTATGAAGAATAATCGCTACTTCCAACCACTGGTGTACAACAAGAAGGGATCTTACACTTACAAAAAAAGTAAGCATAAGATCCCAGTCCTTCAGGCTTATAATGCATCGTCCTTTACAGTGGGGGTAAGGCCCATGGGCAGGGGACATTCCCAAAATGCAGGCCTAGACTCAGCTACCACCTTGTCCTTGGTCTCTTATTGTGGGAATGACCCCCACCATGGGGGGGCTTTACCCTACACATTCAACCCCACATGTTCCAGAGCATGCTTCCCTGAATCCTCTGCCTCTCCCTCTCCCTTGCCCTGTACCAACAGAAATTGAAAGGAATGTGTAGTGGAGTAGATGATAAAATCTTGCATTCCCTTGATAGTGAAGTCAAGGGATCGGCATGACTTTCTGTTAAAGTCATTAACAGAAAGTATACTTCCCTGACAGTATGCTCCCTTCAAATTGCATAACATTACAATTGAACTTCCCAGAATGTAGATTCACAAAAAGACATACAATATATTACTTCATTGCTTCTGAGAGTCTTTAAACAACATAAACCAGTTCCCCAGGAAACTTCATGACCTCTCCCATAAACAGTATACATAACATAAGTTCTCCTTCTCAAATGGCCTTCTCAGCACCTTCATCACACATGATCAGTGCCTAGGCTGTCAGGCATAGCTGCTGGCCAATTTTCAGGATGCTGCCTGGAACCCAATGACACCTGTATAGACACACTCCAGACCCAGTCAGTGATCAACAACTGCAGTAACTACAGTCATGGTCCACTGTGAACAACAAAATTCCTACAAACTCCTCCTATATCTGTGCATGTCTTATCCACCAAATTTATGAAGTTATGTTAACAAAATCTGACTATCAATTTCTCCTTAAAACTTGAACTGAGTCAAAACTGATCATTCAGTCTTACCACAAGCCAATCGACCACCCGCATTTCCAGTGCTCTTGCTCAATTCATGGCCACCTGGAACACGGTCATATGCACAATCCCACATTAGAAGCCCAAAGAGTCATTATCACCATGGATCATGCAGATAAATAGGAACTCAGTTTTGAAGTATATTCAAATATCACTTAGTGAAAAATAAAACAAGGAAGATGCACCCCTTCAACTGCAGCATGAATACAAGATTCATTAATTTAAGGAGATCAAGACCACAAAACAACAAATGAAGCACAGAACACACCTTTGCCAAGATCATCAGGGTCAGCATGCACCACCACAGCACGACCAATAATTGAGTTTACTCCAGTCAAAGGAATCTGCGCAACAATCACATTTAACAGAGTGAGAATAAGTCATAGTGATTATGCCCATCACCTCCAGAGCCCATCAACATCCACCATCACAAATTACTCCCAATGAGATAGTAAGAGCTATTCAGTATTTTCATGTTCTCTTGTGTCAATTAAGAGCAATCCACTCTCCACACCTGGTGCCACTAAGCTTCCATTAATTAGAACAGATGCCAAAGAAACATTTGCAGAGTGCAAGTACATAAAAGGAATCTAAAAGGCATTAGGGGATGTATGGTACAATCACAGATTAGTCCAACTGTGGTTGTACCATTCTTTGGCATTAGGAGAGGTGTACCTGCAAGTCCTGCAGAGAAACCTCAGCAACACCTGCACAAACCCATCACACAAATACATGAGATTGCAGAGAAAAACCCATAAGAGTGCTTTCAAGATAAGTATAGTGCAACAATTGTGTGCATTCCAGCAAAACCAAAATGAAAATGACAAGAACAGGTATGATCATAATCTCGTGAGACTCACTCACAAAGTATCAGACCATCACCACCAGAATGAATGGCAGTTACTACCTGTCATTCGTCCCAAATGACTTCATCAACTCCCAGCAGTCTTACAATAGTCTACTCAAAATATTGGCACTGATACAAAAATCTGCATCCCTAGTTTCCAGAACCAACAGGGAAACTCAGTCATGATGTTGGCTAGCACTCAAGAGAAACAGCTCATCAAAAAAGTTAATAATACCCTCATTCAAGCTGTAGCAAGCTTGTGAGGGTACAAACCACGGATTGCAGGGAATCACAAAAGAAGGATAGATTTCATCAAATTCAACTCTTGAACTTTGTGACATAGTGGAACACAAGCATACTCTCAGTGGACGAGAACTGGTACACAGTTCATGTCCTGATAATGTTTGTGATTTTCATCCCAGCTTTTGCTATAGGACAACTAGTGACCATCTTACCATCCTCTCCAGCTGTAATGTTGCCTAGATCACCAGCATGACGAATGGTATCCTCAGGAGCACCATGCTCCTTGTTGTTGGGATTGAAGTGAGGACCTGGCCACAGAAGTCCACCAAAGAGTTCCATTAGAGGAAAATTTGCTAATAACAAAAGATTCGGCTTGTGAACACGGCCAGAAGATTCACAACTTCTTTTCTTGCTATTGTTTTCCTCAATAGAAGGTCAAGCAACAAGTCCATACCAGTAGACAAGCAGCCATTGGTGGTGTCACCCAGCGCATGAACATGAAAGCCATGTTTGCCTGGTGTCAACCCTTGAACCTTTCCGGTCACAGTTGTACCTGCCAATGCAACATCCACACAGACCTCAGACTTAATTGCCAATTCCTGCTGTCCTAACACTCGATTGCAAGCCCCAAGTTGCCTTCTTTAGTATGACAGATTGTCCCTGCGATCTCTAAATATGCCATCTAAACCAAGGACCACACACTTTGCTCATGTCAAATTCCCCTTCCAAGAAGCAATTTGACACAGGAAGGATCATGAACCATGTGAAGCAACCTAACAAGTACATTACAGAGCGCCTTGAACCTCTCTGAAAAAGAAAAAAAAACACACACATACTTATGCCCTCAACCCAGCAATATGCTTACAACGCAGCCGGTTATTGCCATAGAGAAGGTGGCAGTCTGCAATACCATTCCCGTTGCCTACTCATAATGCAGCATAAGTCTGTATTCCCGAGGCCAAGAGAAAATGAACCGACATAGTAGAATATTGAAAGAGGCAACCGCTGTCCTTTGCACACAGCAAAACCTAGGATACAAAGAAAGGCAGACCGAAGAAATCAAGGCAAGAAACAAAGGAGTGCAAGCCAGATACCCTCTCCTTCTTGCTGGAAGTGGATGACTCCACTCACGTTACTGGTTCCTGACAACACTGCCACGGCCTTCAATGGCGCCATTTGCAACGTTTAATGGGGGACGTGGCGTTGCGCGCACGATCCGTTAACTCACAGAAACAAACCCAAAAAAACAAAAAAACGAGAGAAGATGCGGGGCGGAATTCCTACACAACAAAAACGCAACACGAGAAGGAAGAATGCAGTTCTTGTTTTGGACACGCACTAGGGTTTTGAAAAGGACGCCAAGAAATCATGCCCGAAGGATCCAGCCCTTGACTGGCTACCGCCGGTGGTCGCCTACCTTACCGGTCATCTGTCACCGGGTGATCGAGGCCCCGTGTCATCGGCCAAAAGTGAACCAGCACCCACCAACCACGCACTTCATCCATGAAGGATGGATGGTAAGTTAACGCACTAGGGGGTAAAACCTGAGGCTACGAGCTTTACCGAATACAAAAGACATGCTTTGACGACGGAAAAATACGGATGAAGTTAAATCTTAGTTGCTGCCTCGAGATTGGGAGTTCTGGAAGTTTCTAGAAGCTTAACTTCCTTTTAATGTGCGTATTAAAACATTCTGCTGATGAATGTAAATTCTAGAAGCGCCCAAAATTTTTGTGTGTGTGTGTGTGTGTGTGTTTTTTTTGTCTCGGGGTTTCTCTGGAGACAGGCTTCGGGTAGATCAGCCAGTGACTGGATGCACTCAGGGCAGGCCAGATCCAGGGGAAGGGCTCCATTGTTTCTAGTGTTCAAATAACACTTGAACCCCTCCTCTTGGTGCATCTGACACACTAATAATCGCTGAAAACAGATTTAAAATTGAGAAAGTTACGACCCCCCAAAGTAAAGAGGGTCAAGAACTTGAAAAAACAAACCATTGAACATTACAAAGCTAATTCCTAAACACTCAAAAAATTCTTATCATGTTGTTCTCTTGCAGTTAGAGTTCAAAGATGATTTGTAAAACTTCAGGTGATGTTGCTAAAGCATTTTAAATTATTTTAAATGAATAAGAAATATGAAAGTTATGAAGTTTGAAAGTAAGAGAGGTCCCAAAAAAAAAGGAAAAAAAAAACATTTTGTAAGTTGGAAAGCTTATTTTTTCTCTTGTTATTTTTCAACACTGAATTTCTTCCAGTGTTTTCCTTTGCATTTCGAAGATGATTTCTAGAGCTTGAGGTAGCACTCCCTTAACATTTTAAATCACTCAAATTAAGCACATATGATGGGGATATAAATAAGTGTTCGATCATAGGCAGTCGATCGATGATGGGTCGATCTACCCTACCAGAGAAGTGTGGCACCAGTTTGGATTTGAACTCTCGACCACCAGTTTGGCAGCCAAACAAACCCACAGCCATTAGTAGGGTAGCCTATGAGTTTTAATAGTGGGTTAGGTTTTGAAGGGATCCAGACTAAAAGGCCACTTTAGATGAGGGTCCAAGGTCCAGGGTGCAATGAAATAGAGCAGAATCCAGGTTGAAATTTTTGTAAGGACTCTTGGGAGTTGATGAGTAGGTAAAGGTGGCTAAAAACAAGTAGAAAATTTTTGTGTGTGCTGATGTACTGAGTAATAGGCAGATAAGTTGAGTGGAGAGAGAATAAGAATGTTGGCTATGTAAGCACCATGATCCATCTAAGGATTGCCATGTTTTGTCTTAAGGAAAATTTGTTTTCACTAAAACCTTGTTTGTAAGAGGAGTAGTTTAATTTGTGAGTTGACATGGATTTTTTAACTTGTGTAATTGTCGTTTGCGACTATAGCAATTAGTTGTTTACAACTAAATGCAAACAACAATTTTTCTTTTAATAATATAATCTATCTAATAATATACCTATTAGTAGGTTTAGCCACCTAGTTAATGGAGTTCATATGTATCAAGATGGATAAATAATTAATACATAGGTAGATACATATCTATTACTTAGTAGTTAAGGTAGGTAACAAGGTACATATTTACCTAAATAGTTATTAATAGTTAGATAGTAATTAAATAGTTACCTATTAGTAGCTAGTTATTTAGTGGGGTAGGTACCTATTATTTAGCTAGTGGGATACATACATATTAATAAATACTAATCTAATTATTTTGTATCTAAGATAGGTATTAATAGGTATTTAATTTATTAGATATTTATTAGGTACCTACATGGCCAATGAGGTTTTAATCAAAATGACCGATGTTATTATAGTCAAATGGGGCATCTTATTTACCTATCTACCTATTACAACTTACCTACCCACCCACCTATTTACCTAGCTACCGACCCACTTACTTCCTTATTTATTTACCTACCAGCCACTCGCCTATCAGCTTACCGATCCACCCACCTATTAATTACCTACTTACCTACCTACCTCCTACAACATATCTACCTATGTATTTCATAGTTTTGTAATGATGTGTCAAAATAAACATGTCAAATAAAAAACTTGACAAAAATGAAACACCTTTTGATGGTGTGGTTCATTGATTAAGGATTTGATTTATCATTGGGGAGGTCAAGGGTTCAATTCCTAATACTTCTAACCTATGTATATGATTAAGGGGTTAAAGTAGGGTGGTTAAGCTAGGGTAGGTTACGACCTACCTACATGCCTACAAGTTATTTTTCATAATATAATATTAAAATAAATTATTTAAATCTTTTGACTTGTCAAATGGTCTAATATTCATCAATCAAAATGACCAATCAAATGGGCCTTATTCTACCAATCAAAAAGACCACCCAAATCACACCGAACATGTTAAAATTGACTTGTCCAAAATGACAAGGAATCTTTTTGCCCCCCCCCCAATCTGGTTTTTTTTACCAAAATTCCCAATTTAAAAAACCAAGAATTCTAGTAGTGTGATATTTCAATGGTAAGTCAATGTTAACAAAATGCATTGCATTCAAACATGCATTGTTAGTTAACAAAAGATGTGACATGGCATCCTTGTTGTGACCTAACAGTATTTCAATGTTAGGGTCAAAGTTAACCAATAAAATAGCTACTAGAAACATGGATCTTGAAATGTCAAATAGTGGTAATTTAAAATATCCAAAAAGGAGCACATAAGTTGGTGGAAACAAAAGGTTATCTTTCTTCACTATTTTTGTTATCATTTATCCTATATTCCCATGTTTCCTATCTTTTACCTTATATTCCCATGTTCCTTACTATTTTTGCACCACATAAGCTTCATTGATGGAAAGAGGTCATGCAAAGAGAGAGGTCACATGTATAAGCATTCGAGAAAAAACCTCCTCACAATAGACGCCAAGATTTTTCCAAAGTTCATTGCTCATGTTTCATAGAAAATTTGCAATGTAGGTCAATGCTATTGCAAGGAGTTCACTTTAAAATAGATCTATTTGAATTGATGGTCTTGAGATTATATACTTAGTTTCAAAGCTAACTTGAACATATATCAATCTTGATTTTCCATTGGAATCAACTTGAATTTCAATATATGCATAACCTAAAAACCATTTAGTTAAAGACATGCTTTATTTCAATTGCATAGCCAAGGAAAAAAAAACCCATTTCCATTGGTAGGCAATGAGAAGAATCATTCTCTTGATAATGAGATGTTTGTTGACATGGAATGTTAATTTAATATGCAACATGGTTTAAATTGGTGATAAATATGAAACAATGTTCACACAATGGTAAGGTATTAACACATTTAGTTTTAAATGATGATGTTTAGTGATAGTGATAAGTTAATGAATACTTGGCGATAGATAATGTTGTATGGCAACTTCTTAACAAACCTTTATACATCAAATTTTATAACACCAAGTCTAAATGGACTATAATTTTTTCAAATTTTGATCCACCAACAAGAATATCCCAAAACTTAATGCACCTCAAACATGACGCTTAAATTAAAATGCACACTAATGCACATTACAAAGACAACAAATTTTAAAGAAAACATGAAATTGGTTACTATTGTGTTAAACAAGTGGATGCACTAGCAAAATGAGATTACCACCAAAAGAACGACATGGAAAGAACAATGTTGATAAAAAATAAAGGTCAAGTATAGCAACCCCTTACTTTTTTAATGACTTGTCAAAATGGATGACCAAGGTGTGGTTGAAAGTAATTTAATATGGCTAGGAGTTGATGCCTTTTGGAGCCTACCATCATCATGACAACGGATATTTTGGTGAAGGCATCTTGTTTTTTCATTGTTGATTGGTGATGGATTTTATTTCATTATTGAGATTTGGTGAAATGATTTTCATTTTTTATTTATAAAACCCTTTTGTTGATGTGATAAGCCCTTGGTGAATGGCAAATTTTGGCTACAAATTGCCAAAATTTGTACTCATTCAATAATAGGGCGAAATTTTTTTAAAACTTGAAAAAAATACACATTAAAGGGGGGAGGGGGCAGGGATTTAGAAAACCATAAATTTCTGTGATAAACTAAATTTCACCTTGTCTTTCATTTTTTTTGAGCGCCCCCATTATTAGTACAAATATTTTCATTGCTCTTACCTATACAACTATTATAATTATTTTAGAACCTTGTGCATTAAATGCTTTCAACATTTCATGTCTAAATTTAATAAAATTTCCTCACTTTATGGATACATTCAAAGAGGGGTTGAAAGAGGGGTTTGAAGGTGAAAAGAGTCCCAAAGACAAGGTGACTTTATGAATAATTTTAGTATATACTAGTGTTGGCTGGATATACCTATGAGTGCCAATTATCAACATGCATAGTGCTTCGGTTATGGATAATGCATATTTGGATTTTCCCCATCTCCAATATTTTGAAATATTGGTAATTGGCAAATGTAAGTTTAAATATTTTAGATATCCTTATATTCTTACTTACTTACACATATATGTTTATTCATTATGCAAATCTAATTTACCATTATTTATGAAATCCTAGATATGTATAACTACTTTTTTTTTTTTTAATATTTTGTCTTTAAAGACAGGGATATGCACATGTATATGCATATATTTACTTAGGTTTTGTTTATGGTTTCCAAGGTTTCTTCTTTCTTCTATCTTTTTTCTCCTATTGTCACATCAAAACTTTGTTGTTTAGAGGATTTTGGCACATTCAAGCATTTGAACGTTGAAAGTTTTTGTCACATCACAATTGTGGTGCCAAAGAGGATTTCATGAATGCATTCAAACACCCAAGTCTTGAAGCACTCAAATGCATAAAGGTTTTTCATGTAAAAGGTATGCTTGCAAGATTTTGTTTTCCTAGTAGTTTATTGTTTGTTCTAGGTTAAAGGTTAGAGCAGCAAGTTCATTAGGTTGAATAGCAAGCTCATCAACACATCAAAACAATTTGTTTTAGTTCATTAGAATGAATTTCTCTATATAGCTCATCAAAGTGGCTTTCCACAACTTGTTGGAATTAGGTTTTCCATAGCTCATTAAAGTGAAGTTTCCAACAACTTATCAAAGTGAGCTTTTTTACAACTTGTAACTTGTAGTTTAATTACAACTTGTGTGTGGGTTGCAATTGCAACAACTTGCTTCTAATAACTTGGTTATAACTTTGACTGATTAAGGTTTAAAGATTTGTGTAGGTTGGTGTTTTGTTACAAGATGAAACTTGGTTACAATTTACAACTTATTTGCGACAATTTGGTTGTAATTTATAGTTAGGTTGTAGCTTATAGTTGGGTTGCAACTTTTAGTTTGGTTGTAGTTTTTATGGTTTAATTTTTTTTTGCAAATTAGCTCTATTTTGAATTGAAGCTTGGCTACAACTTGTAATTTGGTTACAATAATTTAGTTGAACCTTGGTTGGAGTTTAGTTGGAACTTAGTTGTAGTAATTTGGTTGTAACTTATAACTAGTTTGTAGCATTTTAGTTTTAACTTACAACATGGACTAATTTGGTTACAACATGTAGCTTGGAGCTTGCACCAGTTTGGTTGAAATGTGTAGCAATTTGGTTATAGTTTGCAGTCTGCAACAATTTGGTTATAGCTTGTAGCTTGCTTGCAACATGTATTTTGGTTGTAACATGCACTAACTAGCATTTAAAGATTTTGTTATAGATTAGAGCTTTGTTATTAGTTGAAACTTGGCTGCAACTTGTTATTTGGTTGCAACAATTTGGTTGGAGCTTTGTTGGAACTTAGTTGTAACAATTTGGTTACAACTTATAATTGGCTTGTAGCATTTTGGTTTTAGCTTACAACATGGAGCAATTTGGTTATAACATGTAACTTGTAGTAGTTTGATGTAACATGTAATAGTTTGGTTGGAATGTGTAATAGATTGCAATTTGGTTGCAACTTATAACTTGGAGCCTACAATAGTTTGGTTGGAACGTGTAGCAATTTGGTTACAACTTGTAACCTATAGTAGTTTGGTTGGAGCTTGCAACTTGCTTGCAACTTGTATTTTGGTTGTAGCTTGCAATGACTAGGGTTTAAAAATTTTGCAGTAGTTTGGTTACAATTTGTAATTTGCTTGTAACTTGTATTTTGGTTGTAAATTGCATTGACTAAGGTTCAAAGATTTTGTTGCAGATTAAAGTTTTTTTGCAACTTGTAGCTTGCTTACAACATTTGGTTATAACTTGCATTAGTACGAGGTTTAAAAATTTGGCAAGCAACTTGATTGTAGCAATTTATAACTTGGTTGTAGTTGTTTTGTTTTAGCTTGCATTGACAAATTCAATTTACATATTTTGTTGCAATTAAAGTTTTATTGCAACTTAATCAAAATATAATGTAGTGTTGGGAATTGAATTATTTACACTATGTAGTGTGCACCATGGATATAGAAAAGGAAATTGTTGTTCTTGAAAATGTTGATGGTGTTGATGGACCAATGCATTTGAATATGTGATCGGGTGAAAACATGGTAAGTAGACAATTTTTGATCCTTGTCACCAAAAAAAACAAGTAGTTATGAACAAGTTTCAATGTATTGAAAGTAGAAATGTTTTTTTATTTAATGATTAACATGAGGATAATCTTTAATTTTATCACAATGATGTTGATTAATCACATATCTAATATGCATTCAAATAGATTTTTAAAAAATAACTATTACTTTTTCTACTTTTTTTAGTTGCCCAAACTTGTGCAAGTAGGTGAAAGTAGACGAATTATTGAATATTCTCCATTTTCAACACGATGTAACCCTAAAATGTACTTGTAAGTTCTTAACATTTAAATATTATAGTAGAATACATCAAACTTCTAATGGAAAAATAGGTTTGAAATTGAATTTGATTAGTCATTTTCAAACATATTTGTTATCTATTTTTATTGTGTCAAAGTTTTTCAAATTTTGTAATTATCTTGTTATAAACTTAAAGAAAAGCACCATGCTTATATTATGTTATTTTCAATTATTTTCAATCTACTTTCTTTTACTTTTGTCAAAAACTAAACCATTTTTTGACTACTTTGGAGATAACTACTTTTTTTGTCCACTTTACCATGTTTCCACTCGACCATAAAAAGTTTAGATATGGAAAGTGTGTGGCCAACACTTGGCAATTCATTGGAAAAAGAGCACTAAACCTTGTAGCTACATAAACTCAAGTTGCACTTTGGAAACCACACCACCAAAATTCAATTTGTTGGGGATTTTTTGCTACATCATAAACTTAATGGGTCATGATTTGATAATAATAGTCATGCAAAATCTGTTTTTCATAGGTTTGTATGGAATAAACATGGATACCATTCATCCATTTGTGTTGTTTGAACACTAATATTGTGTGCATTGTTTAAACACGAATGTCACGTACCTATTCATATCATTTACACACGGATGTTGTATGTCTATTCGTGTTGTTTACACACGAAAATTGTAACACAATTTTTTTGTTTAAATATTGCACGACATTCGTGTTTAACCAATACAAACCTATGAAATAATAGATTTCACACGAATTTGGAACGAACCCATGAAGTTTGTAAATTTGTGATAGTATGAATGATGATTTGTTCATGAATCTTGAAAATCCGCAAATGCTGTGAGGTATAGTCTATAGATCGGAGAAAACATCAAGTACTATTTTGTCCTAAAAAGAATGATGAAACACAACAAATGTTTATTGAAGATTTGGTGTTCTATATTTGCTAGGGATATCGAATGCTTTCCACTGTAGAAAATGTATGGCTAAAACGGTTAGTATTATGCTAATGTCTTCGAGTTTCATTTCCTTCCCAGATTATGCTTGTGGATGAGATGTTTCTTGCAATGGTAAAAAAAACTTTAAACTTGCATGTATTTCCAAACCTTACATCTATAACCATTATTTATACAAGTTTTGATCTTTGGATGGTTAAAGGCGATGTGGACATTTTTGCCCTTGTGATAAATTTTTAAAATGAATCTTGGACCCTTATGCATGTTATTATGGGCTTATTTGAAGCGAATGAAACAAATGGGTAGAGTATGGCTATGCAACTTGAATCACTACTTTTGAAGTTGGGTTAGTGCATCATGTGATTGCATTTGTGAAATATGAAAGCAACAATTTGACAACCATGGCATTTGCATTACACTACATCATTGATTGTTAACCTTTGAGGTTTTTCAAGGTTTTTGGAGGTACTTGCTTTGGCCATATGATGTTTAAAACATGTTAGTATGTTATGAATGATGACAAAGTTTTTAAGGGTCTGGTGCAAGTGAATGTGGAGGATGCACATGTTGTTTTATAAAAGACGATTACATGGACAAATAAATCTAGGAAAGGGAAACAAGAATGGGAGGAGGCTTGTATTAAATGTGGGATGCCACCTTGAAATCTTTAAACCCCAATCAAAACCAAATTTGCATCCAAAATCATCATGTCTGGGGAGACTTTGAAATTCAAGTAAGCAATCATCACATGTTATGGAAGGTAGAAGACTATCACTTTACAACAAAGAGTTCCAAAAACCCAAGTGTGGGGCATTGTGAAGGCAGTCACATCATGCCTAAACCTTTTGGTCACGACTTATGTTATGAATCAATCTCGTGGTCAATTGCTATTATCTAATGTTTTAACTATTGCCATTACCTTAACTATTAAACTAGAAGCTGAATTGGTTGAAATTGTGTAAGTTTCAAATGGGATAGAGGTTTTGGATCAATTTGATTTTGAACTCATCTTTTAAATAAAGATGCAAGAAAAGGATGTGAAGGTTTTTAAACCTTTTCTCTAATTTCCGAATTTTTTTTTATGTAGACTAGGTTCATAACATGTTTGTTATCATGTTAGATTTTTGATTCAAAACACTATGAGTTGTTGAAAATTTGGTGGGATGTGGAGATGCAATTTGACTTGTTTCTAAATATGATTTGAAAGTTGTAATCCCCTTTTTCATGACCTATTTTAAAACCCTAACCTTACTATTGAAACATGCATTTTTTTGGTCATGATGATGAACTTGAAGATGAAGGTAACATCTCTAGGGTTTGAGCATCTTTTGAGGAGTCTTTTCGAACACTTGTCATTGGAGAATTAGATTTGTTTAAGAGTTTACCCATACCTCTTGTTACATGTGAAGATCCTCTTGCTTGGTGGTGCAACCATGAAAGATAGTTTCCAAATGTGGCATTTCTAACAAAACAAATTCTTGGCATCCCAAGGTCACAAATTGAAACAAAAAGAAAATTTAAGACCTTGTTGGAGTTTTGACAGCTTTGCGAAGATACCATTTACAAGTGGAAAACTTGGTTAGGATCATCACAACTGCTAAAAATTGGCTTGATGATTTGTGGGTTAATTGTATGCCAAATAAGACCATGAAAAATTACTTGAAAGTTGGAGGGTCTTTGGTTGATGACAATTATGAGTTGATTGCAGAAGTAGAATATTTTGAAGATCTGAATGTTGATGGTGAGTAGCACAAGTATTAATCAACTTTTTAATTTTTCTTTGTTTTTTTTTTAAACAAAAATGAAATTTTTTTGTTGCTCTTTTCATTTTGCTGTCATTAACATTTCCAAGTATCCGCAACAAGTTTTCTTTCTAAAAAAATTGGAAAAAACTTGGCTTAGAAAAATCAATTTATAAGAGTTGGATATTATGGCATGGCAAGCTATTAGGTTTCTATATGGGTTTTTGCATGGGATTATTAAGGTAGGGTTTGGGTGTTGGTGGGGTAGGCATCATGCGCTACAATGGGCAGAGTTCTTTTGAGAATTAGGGTTCTATTCCCCCACAAGTTATTACAATCTAGGAATGTGCTTTAGTCGAATGGAAAAAAAATGTGGTTATATTGACTTTTCATATGCATAACCTCTATATGTATCCATAGTGAAATTTATATCCACGAAAGGATCTAAACTAGACCGAAATCTATATCAAATAGATTTTCAATATGCACAACCTTTGTATGTATTCGTAGTTTGTTTGAATTTTATAATCGACAAATTCATATCCGTTGAAAGATTTAAATTAAACTAAAATTCATATCCGCATCTACAAATAAATTGCTCAAATTTTTCAATGCATATCCATCTATTATATTTTTTTACATAAAATGCCTTATTGATATCTTGGAATTAACTTTGAAATGTGGTATCTGGCCAACATTGGTATATACACTTACATGCCCCAAAACATTTACAAAGGCTGTGTAAGTGTAAAAAAAATTATAAAATTATATACACACAAAACAATGTAAGTGTAAAAAGTTTGGACATGTAAGTGTGAATCAGCCATACATACGGGATTTACACACCATGTATACAACTATTGACACTTACATGCACAACACAGGTACTTACTTAAAGGCTATCTAGGGACTATCAAAAGGCCTACCTAGATTAAGGGATACCTAAACGTTCCTTAGGAAGCTACATAAAGCCTACCTTAATGGGCTATACAAATATTTCCCAGGTTAAGGGATACCTAGGGTATATTTGAAGAAGGACTATCTAAATAACTTAGGGGGCAATGGACTACTTAAAAGACTAAGCACCTAAAGACGACCTCAAGGTCTACCTAGGTTACATGCTATTTAAATAAGGAGAATCAAATGCCTACATAGAGAGTTACAAAAGAACTACTTAGGACGCTGCATAGAGGCTACCTAGTGACTTACCTAAGCTAGGGGATACCTAAGAGTAGTGACTTACCGAAGTTAGGGGATACCTAAGGGTAGGGACTTACCAAAGTTAGGGGATACCTAAGGGTAGGGACTTACCGAAGTTAGGGGATACCTAAGGGTAGTGACTTACCAAAGGGCTACTTAAGTATTTAGGGTGAACATAACTGCTATGTAGTATAAATTCCAGCATGTATACCTTTGTTTTAAAGTGGGCCCTAATTTGTGTAGGTGGCCCTCCCTCCCTTCCCCCCTCCGTCCCTTCGCTCTCTCCCAACCCCCGCCGACTCTGGGATTCGATCTCAGGACCTGCGTCTCGGTGCTCGCGAAAAACTCTAGCGAAGACCACTCCCAAGCCCTAAACCCTAAACCTTGCTCACCGTCGTGGTCCTCTTCGTGCTCTCGAGGAGGAACAAGGTCCATGGCTTCTGTCATCGAAGCTGAAGCTCGTCGTGTTCTTATGTCTCTTTTGTGCGAGGCCTAGTAATCAACTGGGGTACTGAAGAAGGTTTCTCTCCTGTCGCAATTCGGGGCGTGCTAAGTACTATGGCGCAAGCTTTAGCTTCTTCGCTCTGTGTGAGATCTCCCATCAGATTGTTAATCCCGTCCTCTTCTTTGGAGCCAACCGTATGTCCTCCATGCTCGTCCACTGTGTGCGTTTTTCCGCGGGCTTCCCTTTTCTCTTTCCACTCTTGTTTCGATGCGGTGTTGTCCTCACCTGCTCATTACTCGTACAGCCGGGCGCCACGGATTGCGGCAGCATCTGCAAGTGCTGCTACGAGTAACGAACTTATTTCTTCCCAGGTTCGTTTGTATTTCCGGTTTCATTTGGAGCCCAGCTGTGGATTATTTCAGCGTTCTCCTTTGTAGTGCCCCTTTGTATGCTGATTGGAAGCAATTTGTTTGGAAGGCTAGTAGGATTGTTTTCGTCGTAAAACCCTTAACCTAATGGGTGCGAAGCTGTCAAGCAGAGGAAAAGAAACATTATCCTAGTCTTTGTGGGCATCGGCATGATGGAAATGTGAAGAGAAAACAAGGGCATTACTAGCTTGATTAGAATGTTACATGGGTCTTTTTTTGCTGAGGAATCAATGACAGTGTTGCTCAGTAGGTGGTGGATGGAGAATTAGGTCAAATGGAAATGGACTCAGAGCTTGAATTGATGGAATTAACGGCAATTTCGCCATTGGATGGACGTTATGGAAACAAGGTGAAGCAATTGAGAACAATCTTCAGTGAGTTTGGGCTGATTCGGTATCGGGTTCTGATTGAGGTACTTGATTTTCCCCTCTTTTCAATGTTTTCAAAACCACGTTCCCTTGCTTTTGTTTGGAAGACTTTGTACAGTGACCTTTTCATCTTCACAGCTTATATTTACTTTGTGCAGGTTCGGTGGATACAAAAGTTGTCTCAGCTTTCTGGAGTGGAAGAAGTGCCAAGCTTCAGTGCAGGAGCAATGTCTGTACTAGAAGACATGGTAACCAACTTTGGAGTACTGGATGCTGCTGCTGTGAAGAAACGGGAGCGCATCACAAATCATGATGTCAAGGCTGTGGAGTATGTTTTAAAAGAGAAGTTCTGTGCACACCCTGAACTCTCAAAGGTTTGCTTTCCTACCTCATTCCGTGAAAACTTATTATGGCTCCATTTCCAATTCATCAGCCTTCCTGCTTTATTTTCAAGCAATATGTCACTCCCAACTAAACTTTGCAGAAATATGCAAACAGGTGTTGGAGTTTATTCACTTTGCTTGTACCTCAGAGGACATCAACAATTTAGCACATGCTCTGATGCTACAGAAGGCTCTACAGTCTATTGTGTTGCCTGCAATGGATCGTATTGTTGAGGCCATTCAATCACTTGCCCATCAGCATGCTGAGGTCGCCATGTTAGCTCGTACTCATGGCCAGGTAAATTGCTACTACCCTATCAGGTTGTCCATGTTCATCAGACTGCAGAAACAGACCAGAGGAGGGAGGGCAAATCATTTTTTTTTCCTTCCTCCCTTGAGTTCTAGCCAACATCATTCCAGTTGCTTCTAGAAATGTGACAGAAATCAGGATGCAGGTGTTTGTATAATATCTTCCCAAGATTTTGGGCAGATCATTATATAGTTTTCTACACCAGCACCAGGAGCTGATAAAGTCTGTGGGGAGTCATGGCAGCTCATTGCTTCTATTCATGACAAAGGTGATGGCCTGACACTTTCTGAGTGACACTCAGAAGGTTATGACTGCACTCATTCATGTCATGTTAATTCTCATTCTGCTGGAACTGACAGGACAGTTACCTTTAAATTGTTGCTCTGGAGTTTTCTCTCCAATGTCATGGATATATCTTTATCTTCCTCTACTGAAAGTGTGAAGTTGGCAGCCAGCGTCACCAACTACCTTAGGAAAGGAGATGGCAAATTTTTGTTACAGATTGCAGCAGCAACGGAAGCAAGTAGCAGCAGTGCAACTGCAGGGCAAAATTGCAGGGGCAGTAGGAAATTACAATGCACATGTGGTAGCATATCCAGATGTTGACTGGGTGACAGTTGCCCAAGAATTTGTCACATCCTTAGGCATCACTTTTAACCCCTACACCACACAGGTATGATTTTTCCTTCATTAATGATCTTGTATTTATCCTTGTTCCTGTGTTGCTTCATCTTTTTTACATCCACAAAGTATTGGCAAAATTGGAGGATCAACAGATTCTGGAAAGGTAGTGTCTAGGCTACATCTGGTGACCCCATTTTCCCTTAAGCTTGCATATTGTTCCAGATGTCTCCATCATAAGATGTGTTATCATGGTTATCACAAAGAGGGCAAATTGGTGGGGCTGTGCACAGATAGAACCACATGATTACATAGCAGAACTATTCCATGCTATTTCACGCTTCAATAATGTGCTTCTGGGATTTGATCGTGATGTGTGGGGCTATATCTCATTGGGGTACTTCAAGCAGGTGCATATGTGTCTTTCCCCTCACTTCTCTCTGCTCTAAGGTGTCTTTTAGGCAATCTGCTGATTGTTGAGCACAAGAAAGCCTTCTCAAGAAACAGGCACATCTTGTTCCTAGGTCACCATTTTGTGCAGGGGAAGGTCACTAAATTATGTGTGGTGTTTGCAGCGAGTGGTGGCTGGTGAAGTGGGATCATCAACAATGCCTCACAAAGTGAATCCTATTGACTTCGAAAATAGTGAAGGCAACTTGGGCTTGGCAAATGCAACATTTGATCATTTGAGTTCAAAGCTACCTATTTCACGTTGGCAGGTATGAAACTGTTCACATTATCATCTAACAGGAGGTGATGATGTGATAGCTACAGATTCCCTTAAGTCTCTTACTTGCATTCAAACCTTTCTCCTATTGATGGTGGAACAAGAGTGGCAATATGACTTGTATCATTACATATGGTTATGAAATGTGATTGTTTTTGTGGACTGGCACTGCAGCGGGACTTGACAGACTCGACTGTACTGCGTAATTTGGGAGTTGGATTGGGACATTCTATTCTTGCCTATGAGAGCACACTCAAGGGAATCAGTAAACTTCAGGTCAAGGCCAGCCCCTGCTTCTGGTGGTGTTTCCATTCTTTTGGTGCAATTGTTTTGAATGAAGAACACATGCTTTGTGCATAAGTGAAGGCTGCTGTTTGAAGCTGAAAAATACCTGTGTTAGAAAAGTAGTTTACTGCTAGCTATCACAGTATCTGTACAAAGCCACATCCTGCCTGAGCCTCTCTTTTTTGTAGCAGGTAGATGAGGGTCGCATATTTGAAGATGTGGCAGGCGCTTGGGAGGTTCTTGCAGAACCTGTGCAAACAGTATGTTGAATTCTTCCCTGAAAAACCAATTTAAAATAGGTGGACTTATTCCATATAAAGAACTCACACCTGTAACGAGTGTGCCCATTATGAAGTAATAATCTGGATGTTATTCAACTGAAACTCGGAATAATAGTGAAGAATAAATCTTGGTCTGCCTGTTTGTGGCCCACTACATGTTTTCAAGTGTCCTGAGGAAAGAATCATATAAGTAAGATCCCTTGCAATTACTTAGAATTGTTGAAGGATTAATCAAATATCTCATTTCTGTAACAGGTGATGCGGCGTTATGGTGTGGAAGAGCCCTATGAGAAGCTCAAGGCAGTGACACGGGATCGTAAGGTCACGAAAGAGATAATGCACCAAGTAGTTGAAGGCTTGGATCTCCCAGAGGATGCAAAAAGCCGTCTTTTCGAGCTTGTTCCTCAAAGCTATATTGGTCTTGCAGCCACATTGGCTCGAGAGGTTTGAAAAAGAAATTCTGTCCGGAGTAAAGAGGTTCTCATGGTGGAAGATTGACCAGAATGAGAATCTGATTTTGAAGTTGTGGAAGAACCGTAGTTGTTATTTTCATTGTCAATGGGCAATTCAATAGTGCGGATGTCAGCAGTCAAGAATTTTCTCCCCATCTTTTTGTTTAAAACATAAGAGACAAGCAGCTCTTTGCAGCCACTGGATTAATGGTCTGAGATTCATGGGGAAGAGGCAGCCTGCATGTAACCCAACTTTGTCCACAAATGTTTTTGTTGGTGATGTTTGTGGGTCCCAGCTGAACATGCAAATGCATTAGTAAGCAGCTAAATGGGGTGAACAACAGATCAGAAATGGCAATGGAGAATTCATCTTCTGTCTAAATAAAGATTGTAGTCACCATCAGTATTTGGGGTATGTAACTATTGGCTACTGTTTGATGCAAACTAATTGATTAATTGGCCAAAAGAAATTATTTCCACTAGCTAGCAGATGTTCCTATAGGTTGAATCCAAGTATTAATCAACTAGGATTTCAGAAAGTAACATAATCTATTACAACTATTTAACCGATTAGGACTAATGATCTTTTTTGGGTTCTCTAACGTTGCCACTAGACGAAAAAATGTCATTTGCAAACAGTCCATTTGCAACTACATTTGTAACTTGTCACATACATGAATTGTTATGCAGAATTTATTTAATTTGTCATCAGGGATGCTTCAGATTTTGTTCTTGGTGTCTTTGAAAAGCTCTCAACGAGGAGGGGTGTATGGGCTTGTTCCATGATGTTTGGACTTGTGGTGCAAAAGCTTGTGGTGCAAAAGTTCTTGAATATTGAATGATCTCTTCACTGAAAATTAAATTAAATCATAGCTGAAAATTTTGGAGGAACTGGATTGTGTCTTTGGTGTTGTTGGAAAGATCTTGATGAGCAGGATTTAATGAAATTTATTTGGTAAGAGTTGCATTCAGAATGTGGGAGATATTGATTTTTAGGGTGATTTCTGCCTCTGAAAATTCAAATAAATTCCAACAGACCAGGTTTTGGAAGGAAAAATCAGTTGTGAACGTGGTAACACTTGAAGGCTTACCATTCAATTCAAGCATTATTTCCTTTCATATTTGGCTCTTCAAAAAATTGATACATACATTGCAAAACACTGTTCGCATGTTGAGTCTCCCTATTTTGTAATGGGTTCAATCTTGGGCCAACGGCACAGGCCACACTAGTAGTAATGAAAGATAACCTGAAGGAACATAGAACGACCAATTTCCAGTCTTACAGCTCTTAGTAAGTGTCCACCTTTGGAAGGGGGACACAAGCCACAATGGTGAAGAGACACACAGTTGCAAGTAGTTGCCGAACTTCATGTCATTCATCAAGTTCTAGATATCTCCAATAAAAAACCCATGCCTCAACTTAAAATTCATTGAAACAAATTGTGAGTTTGATCATATCATAGGTTGTGGAACCAACATTCAAAATGCATAATAAACATTGTTATTCAGGCAAAATCCATCTGCTTAGTAGGTGATGGTCAAGGTTAGTAATTGAGCACTTATTATGCAGACAGAATTTCTCACACTTCAGGTATGTGTGTGCTTCTCAATTGAAATGCTCTGCTGCCCTAACAAAGTAGCTCAATGCAAGGATGAAAAACTTCAGAGAGGGTGGACTGTTGAAATGAACACACCTGGCTCAAAGGTTTTAATCAGAGAAGGCTCGAGAGAAAGACCTAGATCAGTCTCTTATGTCCTACACTACGGGAAGCTGGCAGCTGCAAAGGTCTTTAATGTTTCTTTGAGTTTCAATTGTAAGAATGAACCACTGCCCCCATTTTGGTCTTCCAGTTCCTGTTTCTTCCATCTCACAAGGTAAAGAAGAAACTCCATCACCTGCAGCAAGAATGTGTACCTATCTATCAAATGCCACTTTATACATATACCACAAGACAGTAATGTAAGCTGATTGGCACAAAATGGCTGTGTTGACTATTTGTTGACGAACTTCTAGAGTTCTAGTTTGAGATTCAGAATTTGGAGGGCGGAATGCATAGGTCCAACTCTTAACCATCCAATATAGGAAAATAAGTAGGACTCCAGAAAACATGATGGGTGTGTACCTCACAAGGGTCCTGCAGAGAAAAGGATGCCTTAGTCTCTTTGGGCACTGATGTCACCAAGATGCTGCATGCATGTTTGAGGCCATTCAACACCTGTGGAAACAAATGCAACATGTCCATCTGCATTAGTGGCACTGCAATCTTGCTTTGTGCCACTGACTTGAACATCAAAGCAAGCAACTTTAAAACTGGCAGGGAAGAACAATTTTTATGTTTTTCAAAGCAGCAGCCCAATCCTGGTGTCTACACCATAACCAGCAAAGTCTCCTCTATTCTGCTAAATATTATAAAACAAAACAGCTAAAACATTTGAAGTTTTTTTTATTTGAAAATAATATACATATCAATATCAAGGGACAAACTAAAAACTACAATCTTGACTCTACAGTCACAGACATCTGGGACTTATCAGAGCAACCTTCCTCCTAAACCAGCAAACTTAGTCCTTGTATGAATTGGCTTACTATTGTTCCCTGCTGCATTGACCACTTGCTTGATATTCTTTCAACACAGTTGCTGTGTTATACAAATTTCTGGAAAGTGAGCACACAATGACACAACATGGTAGCTCACAGAGGTATCCAAATAGAAGCCAGTCAGCTACAAGGACCAGAGATCAAGACACCCACAACATATACAATGAGGACATGGGAATAGCCATTTAAATATGCATGCTGACCAAGATAAATGAGGTCATAGAGTCATGTGGTAAATCCCTCTTACATTGAAAGCATCTTCATCTGTTCGATCATCCCCAATATAGACTGGGAATACCTTGCTGGAGTCAGCTAGCCCTGTCATGCCCCCATACCAAAATCAATTCCTCTTCTGTGCTATGACTCTCACAAGTCACAAATTGCAGAAGATTGAAGCACTCAACATTTCTGACCTTATGTGCTTCCTACAGCTGTTGTACTCACCAAGTGAAGATAGCAGAAAATCTACAGCCTTCCCCTTATCCCATGCTATAGCTGGACGAATCTCCAAGACCTGCAGAAGGTGTTCAACTAGTTTCAATGCATCAATCTTGCATCAGACATCCAACCATGTGTCAACACTTAGGTGGCCAGAAATGCAAGGTCATTGTAGTTGGTTGCACTGTTACCACAATGCAGAGCCATCAACAGTTATGGACACTGGGATCACACAAACAAGGCCACATGATAATGTAGGAAGATTCACAGGAGAAGAACAGAGGACATCAGACTAAAGAACACACAGACGCTCACCAGGATGTAAACTTACCTTGCGGCCATGGGTTAGACGTAGTGTTGGATAGTCCTTCAATACACTCTCCACCTTCTCTGCAAGTGCCCCCCAACTCTGTTTCACAAGAAGATGGTGAACATTAGAGATCCATCAAGTCCAGCTACATTGTTCTGCTGAGATGTTCAGCCACAAGGCTCCCACAAAACTCCCACAAAGCAAGCCAAAAACACCTCCAGAGAACACTTCGATCACCCCAAAAAGCACTTAAATGCATGAAATGTAATTTGATACTCACATCAGGCATGTCAAAGGACTCTTCTTCATCAACAATTACAGAAACAAAAAGAATCACAATTGTCTCTAAATTTTTAAAACAGTACCAAAAATTTAATCTCAATGAAAGGTTCTGCAGCTTTCATCTCCATTTCCAGTGAGTTCAGACCTAAGGACTATCCTAACTATCTAAATGGTGTTCTTCTGTTGGAGAAGATGACTATGGGACTCCTACCAATTCGAGAGGTGATAGCACTTCTGATCAAGATGTCAGTGATGTGAGAAACATAATTGACTTGGACCTACCTTTTGAATGAACAGCAACTCTAACATTGTGGGTACCACATAGATTGAGCAGGAAACACAATCAAACCCCCTTTCACACTATTCATCCCTTCAGTCAAAATGGTACTTTCAGGACTGAAAACCACAAACTTCTCAGAACATTCCCTAAATACCAATTATCTTTTCTCAAAAGGTACACAATCAACAGTGACTACCAGATTTGTGAACACCACCAATCAAGGCAAAGAAGCCAAAAGGAAGAAGCATTTAAGTTGGCACATAGACACTTCTCATATCAAGGAAAACTACAGAACCGACCCTAGATGTAATACAGCTTCAATTTGCAGACCATGAACTCCAGCCCCAATGAGTATGATGAACCATCCCATGACAAGGAATTCACAAGCCTGGGGAAACCTAAACTAAGGAGGAGTAAAATCAAACTGGTTGTCATGTAGGTAAGTCTGGATACCAAAACTTTCATTCATTCCACAGAACTGGAAGGACACAATGTTGAGAACAGAGATGAGAGAACAGGACAGTGATTCAGTCAAGGTGTAAGTTGGACAGAGAGAGTGTCACCTCCTCCTTGACACACCGGAAGTGAATAGTTACACAGAATCTGTTGTGCTCAATTCTGGCTCCCCTGATGCCTTTTGAACTTTCACTCAAAATTTGGCACACCTGGTTCCACATTCCAATATAGCAATTATGTAGCAAGTTCAGGTCAGCACTGAATTTGGCCAGATCTTGCTACTACACTGCAGATGACTCACAGGGAGAAAACTTCAATTTTTTTCCAGCTAAACTGCCTGCAGTCTTTTTGTACTACAATGGAAGTTAGTAAAACTATGTTCTGCAAGAAGATTTCTAGGATGAGATTTAAGGCACTCAAAAATTACATCCAAAATATCTTCTGGGAAATGCAGCCATGTAAAATTTCCAAGATTGTCCCTTAGAGGAATTGAGTGACAAGCTTCAAATGTGCATAAAACATGTACAAATCTTGTGTAGTAGGAGAGTACCTCATCTATCAAAGGCAAGTAGTCACTGGCTGGTTGAAATAGGACAACATCATGTCCCTGGAAATCACCCCATACACGAATATGATGTCATTGGCATTGGAAAGAGTCACCACTTCATCCAGTCAAAAGAACAGCCAGTTCTTGGCATTCTCTAAATGTATATAACAATCCCAAGCAGGGCTTGACAATACTCTGATCCACTGATATTCAAGTTAAGCACTGTTATGCTGGATCTCCCAGAAGTAGGGGCCATCTAGGGCATCTAGGAGCACTGCTGGAAAATACTGTACCATCTTGTCTTTGACTTGAGTCCCTTGTGCCCTGAACCCATTTGTGCCATCAGCAGGACCCATAATATCCATACCATGACTCCCTGCATAATACAGCTCTGCTAGTTGTACAAATTCATAGACCTACAGCAAGCACAGAATTTCTGAATGAGAAGACAGCCATTTGTAGCTCATGCATCTGAAAAAGCACAACATTTCTAAGAACTTGATTTTCAGATCAAAGCCTGAGATAGAGTGTACTGCGGGAATGGAAGATGTGCTGCCCACTCAATCAAGGAATAGGATGTAAGTATATGAAATTTGATTTGATGGAACAAAGTTAACAGCAAATAGTAAGGGAGAGAAACCTTTGGTCTAGCTCTTCCACTAATTATTGCAGTTGGAAAGAAGGTAGCAACTTCCTTAACTGTAGCTCGCATCTGTCACCGATTCCATATAACACAGTCAATCCAATATAAGAGTCAGAGCTCCTAAGCCAACATGGATTTAACTTCCAAGAGTGAGTGAGAAAAAGACCCTTAAAAAACAGTCATTAGCCGCTGAAGCAGTGGGGGCACACCTTCATCCACCAACATGCAATAGTTATGACAAAAATACGATTTCACAAAAGGTACCTTTAAAAAGTATCAGAGCCTAGAAGAGTGCATGGCATTTCTGAGAAGGAAGCTTTATCTGGAAATGCATGTAAATGCTGACATACATCATCTGACACATAGGCTCGATCAGGGTCCTCCACAATTGGTGAAAGAGTGCCATCGTAATCTAAGAACACAACCACTTGCTTGGCCTTAGCCTCCACCATCAATTCCTCGAACATGCTCAGGGCCGATGGATGCTTCTTCTGCAAATATATAAAAAACATTGTTAATTAGTAATAGTCCAATCCTTCAGTCCAGTAGTTATACTTTTCAATCAGCATTCTTTCATATCTTAGCTGGCAGGTATCCACAGTGACACTTATGTCAACAAGGACTCAAGAAGCAGACTCAAAAACCAGATTAAAAACTCCATGAGAGTGTGGCTTGCAATTATGAAGGAATAAATGTACCGTAGAAGCCCAACCATTGCAACTCCCTATCTACCATCCAAATCTTCACTTGAGGGTTTTGAAGTTCTTGTTGCTTACAAGCCAAGCTGCATATTCTGCTGCCTCCATGTCATACGATTCAGGAGTATCTCCATGAAGAGAGTGGAACTGGGGAGGAGACTGAGCTTTCATGGCATCTAGCCATGTGACCAAATGTCCCTTGTCTGTAACATATGGATTGTGTTTCTCTTGCAGGACA
>Ga0116231_10003067_pt1 | contig 34932 bp, 16 predicted proteins | sample S1TSphgellanicum_2_FD_89695 | JGI IMG/M metagenome (GOLD analysis project Ga0116231, IMG submission 89695) | Host-associated microbial communities from peat moss isolated from Minnesota, USA - S1T2_Fd - Sphagnum magellanicum MG | ecosystem: Host-associated > Plants > Peat moss > Unclassified...
TGTTAATGATAATATTGTCGCATGAACTCTAACATCTACACTACTACAAAAAAAATACATAAATTCTTCAAAACCTTAAACAATACTACAAGCATTGTGAAGCTAAAAGTTAAATTCTTATAGTGATGATTGTCATGGGATGTTGTTGGTAAATGCTCCAGATGGTGAAGAATACATTGCTTCAAGTTATAGATCAGTCTAGTGGCTAGCTATTGGATGGATATCCATGCAACTTGTCACAAGTAAAGGACTTTGATGCTTTTGGCATTAGGCCTTAGCTTTGCATCCTTTTGGATGTCTGGATGTGAGACTCTAGGTCTACATTTGTGTTTGGCATACCATGTCACAGACATAAAAAGACATCTCATAATTGATATGGTGAATATCAACATTTTTTATATGACATTGAAAGATTTAAAACCTAGATGGCAATTAGTAGTTCATGTGCATTTTCTCTTCTCCTAATATTTTGTTTTGAATGTGCACACTAACAATAATATTGGTAGTAAGTACCTAATGAGATATTCGTGCAAAGATTAGTTGGAAGGGGGTATGATCCTATGACTAGGAAGATTTGCCCACTATATGCACCTCCAAAACTCCTGAGATTATAGCACAACTCATTCAATGCCTTAATGACATAGAAAAAAAAGTGGGTTGTAGAACATGAAGTGCCATTGAGCATAAGTTCCAAATCATGCACATCAAAAAAATCCTACATAAAAATGGAACACTTAGATTATTTCTTATGACTTAGTTTTGATTGTAGGCCATCCATGCAACTTGGATGGAGGAAGATAAACCATAGAAAGTTACTAAGGGATTTTTAGCATGTTATGAAGTCCCCCTGTATTGATACACATGGAGGCTGTTGTGGAGTTTCACCTGTTGATTTCGAGGATTCAATTGGAAATTGATGTATGGGCTTTTGTTGGAATGACAATGAATTTTCTAGGTTGTGTTTTTTAGTCACCTAGTGAAACTATGGCTACAAACTCAAGGTTGTATGGTCAATTTTGAAGGACATTGGGTTGTTGAGTGACAAGGAAGTTGTTGAAAGGAAACTAAATGATTTTGTTGGGTCAATATTTGGTCAATTAGAGGAGTAAACAAAGGGGATCTTGTAAGCAACAATTGGGAAAGTCCTAATTATTGATGAGGCATATGGTCTCTATCATGGTGTAGGTTCTAAACATGAAGGTGGTGGGTTTTGAAATCCATACAAGATTGATGTCATTGATACAATTGTTGGTGAAGTGCAAAACATTCCAAGAGATGATTAGTGTGTGCTACTTTTTAGGTATGAAATGTAGGAGTTGAAAGTGATCAACAATTCCAACCTAGGTTAAGTTTGCTAGTTTTCATGGATGATGCATTCAAATTTAGTGACTTTATTGATGACAAGTTGTGGGTGTTGTTGAGATGGGTTGAAATGGGAAAACTAGTAAACCAACAAAGGAGTCGGCAAAATAACAAATGTTGTTTTAAGCTTTTTCAAATGCAAAAAAAACTTGCATTTATCAAAAAATAGTAGTAGAGCACAAACAAATGTTCAAAACAACAAATGGAAGCAACAAATGCAAGCTTACTTGTGCCTTTTGGTAAGTCAAATAAATGTAGGATGTCAAATAAAATCTTCAACGAGCTCAAAAAGTTGTCGCAACAAGTCACCCATTGCTTGCACTTCACTTTCCCAAAAACCTTCATTGCTTGCATTTCCAAGATTTTACAATTTTGAAGCTTTTTGCAATTCAGCAAGAGTGCTTTTCAAGATCACCTTTCATTGTACCCATTAGAGTTTTGCGAGCATCTCCTCTTTCCTTTCAACAGTCTAAACCTTTAACCTAGATTGGAAATTCTGGTTTCAGACCTTTTTTCACAAGTGTGGGGTTTTGCCAAAAAATGAATTGAAAAAAATAAAATGTGAATATGAAGGGTTTATGGCGGTTTAAAAATAGCCATAAGTAATAATGAAATTTTCCAAATTCTTCCACTTCGTTTTTGTGTATCACCAAAAATATATTCAAAGATGATTAAAGATTAATCCTTCATCATTAATATTTCATCTTTGGTTTATAGCCATAATTGGTGTTTATTTTCGTGAGGACCATGCTCTTTAATAGTTTAAGTAATTTGGTAGACAAAAATCCTTGAATTTTGGGCTCCTACCAATAGCACATCAACACTTACTTTGAAGGTGCAAGGTTTGATTCTTTGTAAACCTACACCTTCATAGTTTACACATCAATTGTTGTTGCTTGCTTCACATTGTACATGTTCATCACGTTTTTTTTAAATAGATATAAATAACATATATGGCTTTTATTTTTGGCCATCAAATTTATGAACTACATTAAATAGATAAGGCATATGCCTCAAATTTATACACTAATGTAGAGGCCTTTGCTTCGCACTTTATACATTGATTTTTTTTTTGTCCTCAAAGTTTGAAAATTCTACAAATATTGTACTATAATTAATATATGAAAAGAGGCAAAGGCCTTTGCCCTCAAATCTAGGAGCCAATTCCATGTATTCTTTGATGAACAATATTGTTGCCTTAATTAAAAATATATTTGTGCAATTAGTATGTATGGTATAATATTGTGGCATGAGTTGATCACAAGTTCATTTATTTTCAAATAACTAGTAAAATTACAAAATTTATGGGAACCTCCCATTCTAATTAGTTTAAATTATTCAATTTAATTAAACTACTGCCATAAAAAGAATAGTATATGTATATATATTTAAAACCCTCCTGTAATTATCAATGTCCAACCAAATTAGTTGAAGTTAGATCGGTTCAATGGGGGTGGGGTGAGGGGTCCCCTTATCACATATTCATACTGTTGTGTTAGTCATGTAATCATAATCATGACTAACCATGTAAGTCAACATGTCAAATATGACTACATGACTGGATTTAGGACATAATCACATAGTGTCCAAGTCATGAAAGTCACAATTTAGATATTGTAAACTTTCAAAATGTCCACCTTTGAAAGTTGCAATTTTTTCATATAAAAAAGATGATGGTCTCTCATCAATAAAACATTGTTAGGGATCATTGAAACTTGAGGTGTGACTTCCGAAACATGATGATTTTTTGGTGGGACGTGCTTCAAGCTATTTGCATTTGCCATGTATGCATTTATTTTCACATCCTCTAGGTTATGTTCTATTTCAGATGTTTATGTGATGTGAGCTTCATGTTTTTTGATTTGTTCCTTGTTCGAACCCTCTACTTCATTTCTTTCACAGACCTAGATGCCCTAGTTAGTGGCCGCAAAATTGAATGGTACTCCTTGCACCTTCAAAATTATTTCAAAATTAATTGAAATTGAATTCCAAGGATAACATTGTAGGAACACCTTCAATTGTGAGCTAAGATGGGAATAAGGAAACACGTCTTTGTTCTACCACCTTGTCCAAGGCGAACACAACTTTGTGGGGGATAATAATTGAAGCGACTGGAATTTGAGGCACACCCCAATACACATTTATCCATCCCATGTCTATGTCCTCATGACATTGAAGATATCTTTTTATGTCTAGAAGTGAAACTTCCCCTTGTTCCTCATTTGTTTATTCCCAAATTTCTTGGAACAATCCAATATCTTCACATACCATATCCTCTACTACCTTAATTTGTACAACAATGAAAAATAATGACATCTTCGATAGATTATCCAATGGTGACATGAGCCTTTCATATGTAACTTCTATTTCCTCGTCCCTAATACCTTTCCAAATTTCTTGTCCCTCAAACAAAAGATGACCATCTTGCTTTAATATATCGATGGTCTTCAACTATGCCAAGTGATATTCCCCTATCCTCATCTTTCTAATGGATGCCCTATTAGCACCTTGGAATGGGCAAACACAACTAACATCCTTACTAAGCGAATGCCATAAAAAAACCTTTAGTAGCTGAACTTCCCAAAGAACACTCCTAAATATTGGTGTTTTCCTCTATAGAAGGTTACATGTAATTATTTCAATCTCCTTGGAAGAATGTGACCAGGGGAGTTCAGGCCTCTATGTTGTAGGTAAACATTTGTCATTACTAACAATATGCACAAAGGATTCCAATCCCACTTTATAGCCTCAATTTTTTTTGCATTAACCATATCAAATTCCTTGAAACATTTAACAACAAATCAAACCTTTGTTGTCTTAGTAAATTCTTGTGTTCATTCTCCACTTCATTGAACCATTGTAGGCATTTTTGATACTCAAAAAACTCATGCAAGGAATTGGCCAATGATTGTGTGTGGCTAGCTTCCGGAAAGTCCATTGTTTGGGAGATTGAAGTAGCAACCTCATCTCCATGTTTAGCCTACATTCGACCCAACAGTGAAAATGATATTAACACACACATAGCCTACATAAGAAACATACAAAAAATGAATAATAAATAATGATTAATAGGTTATTTAAATCAAGATTCTATATGTTACTCAACCAATTTTGTTAAAACATGTCACTGCCATGTTTCAAAATACATGGAATGGTTATGTTTTGGGGAATTAAAACATTTACCATGGCACCTATTGAAAACTTAACAATGGAAAAGAACAAATGAACCTAGGAAAAATGTGAATGAATATACTAGAGATGAATCTTTAACCTTAAGTGATGTTGAAACACCAATGATGGAAATTTTCAAACACACATATGTATCTAAAACATAGATATGGAATGAAGGCTGAACTAAGTGATTGAAGTGACTATGAATGCATATGTTAAAAATGAGATGTAAATGTGAATGTACTACAATGGATCAATATGCTAAGAGTAATTGAGTACCATTTTGTTTCCTCGCATGAACTTTTCGAATGTGTAGTTAAAAATAGTGTTGAAGTTTGGATCACGAACAAAGGTACCCAAACTCTTTGTAAATTATTTTTTATTTTGTGCTTTCTAGTCCCAATAAAAAAGATTCCATTGCAATAGATGCCAAATGCTTGGTGTTTTTAGGATTTTCCTAATAAACATTGGTTTTCATTTCGAAAGTTCCCAAAACACAATATTAGCCTTTCGCTAGGCCTTGTTCTCGATCTCGTAGAGCACCCTGTCCAACTCTAATTTTTTCTTCCTATCCCCACCATCTCCTTTTGTTTTTATGGGAGTTGATGTTGGGGTATGTAATTCCTTTGTATTGGTACCCAAATTTCTTGATGGCGAGGCTCTATTTGAAATACTTGTTTATTTCAACTTTTCACTTTTAAAATTGTGATTTGAATGTATAAACCTTGGCAAGTAAATGCATTTGAAGATGAGACATATTACACCACAAAAACATGCCAATTAAAACCTACTAAAACATGGCGATGAACACCACCAAAACATGGCTATTAAAAATCACCAACTTTTACTCTAGGTTTGCCAACTATGAAAGTCGAAACATGATTTTGCTTATGAATAAGTGATGAAATTTTCATAAACGTGTTTCAAAACATGATAGTTGTTGAGGAATTTTGTAATTTGCCACTAAAACATAAACTTACCTACTGGTATCATAACATGTTTATTTGGAACTAGTAGAATGTTGAAACATGGAATCCGATTCAAAATGATGATTGAAACATGATATTTTTGTTGGAAAAGTTTGAAACTATTGAAATTTTGGGGACAAAAAGAAAATTAATTATATTGAAACATGTTTCACATGAATTAATCCAATTGAACATTATAAATTAAACTATATGAGTGCTTTACAATTGTTAATTGAGTTTTGTTGAAACTTAAGGAAACATTACAGTGTTATAGATTCAAATAGAAAAGGTGTGATCCAATACCACTATCTTGTGATTTTTCCTAAATGATAGGTTCTAGCAAAACAAGGCACTAGAGAATCCATTCTGGTTTCAAAACTTATTTGACTACTTGGCCTCCATGTTTCGTGAGGCATTTCTTAAGGACAACAACAAATTCCTTTTGAACTTCATTGCAAATCTCCAAGGGCGAGGTTTTCTCCTTATTGTGCTTATGTTCAAACTTCTATATTGCTTATAAAACTAATGTAGTCAAAGGGCGATTGCTCCTTGGCTTCAATATGCATTTGTTTTTGCCCTATATTTTAGAATGTTTCCACCCTTCACAAGATGCACACCTTCTGCTACATTTTTAATGGTGGGTACAACTTCAATTTGAGAGGATTTCCTTCGAAATCCATAGCTTTGTCACACCCCTTCTTGTGGTGCTCATTGATTTTCATCTTCAAGTTCTTTTGCAGTGACAATAAACACAAATAAATTCCTTGTCTTTTCGATAATGACTATGACATTCCTTAATTGATTGTAGCCACTCTTCACGAGTGTAGGTTTCCACAAATATTATTTTGTCTATTTTCACATTTTGTATTATCATGTCTATTATTCACTCTCCATGTTTCCTTTCTTCTATCATGACTAATTCGATTTCTATGTTAAAAAAAATGGAAGACTAAAAGAAGGGAACGCTATGCCTAGATTGCCTTATGTTTGAGCTGAAAGAAGAAAAAAGGTTCACAATTTTAAGAAAACCAATAGATGATACAAAGAAATTAAACTTTAACTGAACCGAAACCTAGGTGTGCATGTTTGTTCGTTATGTCGATTAACATGCAATGCATCTGACTTGTAATCAATTCTTACCTAAACTTGAAAACCTATTCCATTACCTTCATTAATTGTTTTAACAAAGTAGTTCAACAAAAATTAAATGAAGTGTTGGAAAGTTGAAAAAGGTCTAAAACGTCATGGATGGGTCATAGGGCATGGGGATGAAACATAATTCTTGGAACTTTACACATTTCGATGGGGATATGTTTTGAGTGGGCTATTCAAACATTAAAATGTGTGTTGGGCCGTTCGTTGAAATTTGACATGTTTCGGTGGGTGGTAGGTTTTGAGGTTCATGCTTCAAGGCGCACGATTTTCGACCGACCAAAATTGGCGCCAGGTTGCCACTAAAACATGACATGTTTTTATGTCGGTTTGTTCCAAGGCTTACGTTGCTCGTGCATGGAAACTTGTGTTGGGCCACCTTGAAGCAAGCGATACATTTTCTATCATGACCCTAACCTTGGGCTTGTGACCAAGGCAAAGGCTTGGAAAGGTGCGAGCCAAAAGTGTAACCCGGGAATCACATTTGCACTCTTGGGAATGTGAAAGAATGAATCCACACACTCCCAAGTGGATTCCCACTTTGGGAGTTAGAATCCTTATGGGGTCCCGAATTTACAAAGAGGTATTTCAGGGGTCAAAATTCATTGGATCAAAATAATTCCTTATACCTTTAGAAAGCTCTTGAAACGTAGATGTCTAAAATGAGCTCACATGACCCATTTGAATGCTTAAAACACAAGTTATGGCCAAAAGAAGGGGTGGGAATCAAAGTGCCAATTTGACTCTTACTCATTAAAAGTCGAAAATCGCCCTGAAATAAGTGTGTGCAAGTGACATGCCACATATCATTGGAAATCTTTCGATGAGGGCTACAATTTTGCTCCAAACCTCACTTCAATCAGAGGTATGCACAAGAAGTTATGGCCTTCCAAAATGTCAAAAGTCCTAATTTCAATAATTTCGGGACTCTCAATTTGGGAGTCCCAGGACAAAATGAAATTTGGATGAAGCCCTTGTGGCTAATTATAGAGAATACTATAAGGGGGAAGGTGATGGCTTCCCTCAAATTTGGACTGTGGTGAATCTTGTGAGTTCATGTATGCTTGTGGTTCGTTCGTGCACTAAAAGTGTTCCAACTATGCACTAACCAACTTGTTGTTTGATTTGTGCAGGTCCGTGTGAATAATTGACCTACTTGTCACTTTTCCTAGTCCTCATCTTGGATGATGCGCTCCCAAGCTCCTTGATAGACTCAAATGTAAGTTTAAGGTGAAAATAGTGAAAGAGTATGGAGTTGGGGCACGTTCCCTAGCTTGTAGCACTTCAGGGGTAGAAGGGTGTATTGGAGCTTCGGGATGGGGAATAGGAAGATTGAAAAACAACTCAATTATTCACACGGACCTGCACAAACTAAACAACAAGTTGGTTAGTGCATAGCTAGAGCACTTTTATTACACGGACGAGCCACATGCAAACATAGACTCACAAGATTCACCATAGCCCGAATTTGGGGGTAGCCACCACCTTCCCCCCTTATAGTATACTCTGTGCCTGGCCACGGGGCCAACACCCAAATGACATTTTGTCCCAGGACTTCCAAGTGAAAGTCTCGAAATTCCTTAAATTGGGACTTTCGCAACTTTGGAGGCCCATAATGTTATGTGTAAACCTTCGATTGAAATGGGGGTTTAAATCAAAGTTGTAGCCCTTGTCAAGAGCTTTTCAATGATATGTGGCACGTCACTTGCATGCAAGGAAATCAAAGTGATTCCCGACTTTTAGTGGTTGCGAATCAAATTGGCCATTTGATTCCCGGCCTTTCCTTTGGCCATAACTTATGTTTTAAGTATCCAAATGGGTGATGCGAGCCCATTTTAGACATCTACGTTTCAAGAGCTTTTCAATGATATAAAAAACTTTTCAATCCAATGAATTTTGACTCCTGCAATTTCCCTCTGAAAATTCGGGAGTCCATTGGGACTCTAACTCCCAAAATGGGAGCTCATTTGGGAGTGTGGGGGTTCATTCCCTCACATTCTCTTGCACTCTCTTGGGAGCATGAAATGTGACTTTCGGGCTCACTCTTGCACCTTCACAAGCCTTTGCCTTGGTCGCGAGCCCAAGGTTACGTTTGCGACATTGGAGTTCCAGCATGCCCTTTTATTCTCAAAATGTTATGAATTAGGGAGCGTACCTCGACTCCTTCTTCCACTATCTTCACTTTCAGATTCGCATTTGAGTCTTTCAAGGAGTGTGGGGGTGCATCATTTCCGACTTGTTGTTGAAATAACGTTGGGGGGCAACCCCATCTAATTAATATAATGAATAGTAGGAGAGGTGAAAATTCTGGCCTTACCATTAGCCTAAGCCAAATGTGGTGACCAACAATTTTCAAAATAGAAATTTCATGTGACCAATGAGAAGGTTCAGCATGCCCTCATGATGGGCCCTATTTTTTCCTAAAGGGGTGGGGGGTTGTAGGTATTTTTTGTTTTTTTTCCTTGTTCCCAATGTGTTTCCATCAGGTTCCCCTAATTTTCAAATTGTTCCTTAATGCATTCCCATTAACACCTTAATTTTAAACTCATAAATATGAACTATGCTTCAACTTTCATGCATATAAACTAAAAAAGTAGGCTATGGGGGAATACATTTGTTTGTATTTTGCAACTTGGGGTCCAAAGAAGTGCTTCCATTGGGGGAGTGTTCAATGATCTGAAAAATTTGTTGATGGACTAACGAACATGGGTCTTTTAAAAAAAAAAACAAGAAAAAATTATGAGCACACCCATGAACTAATTAATATGAATCACACTATACCATACACATGGTGAATTTATAAAGATTGGGCTAATGAAAGTGAGTCCAATAGCTCAAATCATTGCCTAATTCCTTTTTGTCTTACAAGTGGTTTTATGTTTGATTTACCATTAAGCCATGTTAATGATACTTTATTTTGGTAAACCCATAGCTAGGACAATCTTGGTTAGGCAATGAATTTCCTTTCCTTACTATCATTTAAGTATGGTCACACTTGGTGTTTAAGGCTTGCAACTAACAACATCCTAATATCAACAAGGTGTGTTATATCCAATGGCCTTGCTATTAATTTAATATCAACAATTGATATTCATGATAAATTGGTCATAGCTAGGGGAAATTTTTAAAAATGTATTTTAATGTACATCATGTTGTTGTTTTTAAAAAAAAATCATGATTTTTTTTTTCATTTTTGTACATTACATTAGTTATGGGGAACCCAAAAGGGATCTCACATTAAATGATGACATGTTCTAGGAACTTATGTAAACATTTACAAATTTGTTACCAAACCAAAACCAATAAGGAAATGTTGCAACATGATTTTTAATTTTTTGCAAATCCAATGACTTTTTCCTCAAAAGAAAAGTCAAATATACTATTTTCATATTTATTTTTCAAGTTTGTGCAAAATTTCAAACCAAAAAAAAAAAAGACTTGTCGTGACATGTGTGTATTTGAATGTTTTCAATCACATTGTCACATTTTGAAAGAATTATATAAACTTTTGTGTATTATGGGTGCCATAATCATTTTTGGAAAAAGTATTTTTATATTTAAATTTGTGATTATGGATTGGTAACAAAGTCAGTTAGGTTGTGTGCACATTTGAAGAGGTGGCAGAGAAAACAAAATGTTAAAAGATGAATGTGAATCTTTTTACAACCAAATTAGGATGAATCATCTCATCTAGTTCATAGGGGGCAAAATCCCTTGAAGCTACTATACTTTATAGTGATTCTCAACACAATATCCCTGCCTTACATGGCAGGGCCAATAAAGTGTCACAAATTACAATACCACAATTTTTTTAACATAGCAAGTTGTGATCAATCTTCTAAACATTATTTCAACATGTCCACACACAATGTTAATTGGTAACTAACATTGAATTATTTTTTTGTAGTTTGCAATTTTGTTTTTGTCTATGAAAATAAAATTTCCCCCATTTTTGAAAGAGAGAGAAAAAAAAAGGATAGACAAGGATGCATGCTAAATGTTGAGTTAATTTGTCACTTTTGGAAAAGATTTAATACTAATTAACATCTTAGGTGTGGATTTAGGATTAATTTAAAATCCTGAACACTAGCCTGACATGAGAGTTAACACAAAGTGTGGCCATATTATCACTACTTTTGCAAATTTTTCCAAAAGTAGTCTGATTTACACTAGGAAAACAACATTTGTCAAGGCAACCAAATATACTTTAGAAGGATGAACTTCGAACACAATAAAAATATGTTTGTTGTAAACATAATAACCAAAGCAATTAAAATGAGCAAAAGGAGTGAAAGGATCTACTTGCAACCACTAAGCCAGAAAAAAATTTAGTCTATTCTGATAAAACTGACTTCCACTATAAAGAATTGTGAATTGGTTGTTTCATACTCTTTAGGTTCCATTCTTGTGCCTTGGTGCACTGAAAGTTCCTACATCCTCTAACTGTTCAGCTTTATTTTCAAATGGACATTAAGCTGTGACAAATGGGTTTTCACTCTTGAACATTTGCAGATGTGGATACTTAATCTAAAATGTGCACATTTTGCACTTGAGTTGCCATAAAAACCATAAGTATGCACAACCCTCAGTCCACATGGTTCAAGCTTTACACCAAAAGCCCAAACAACATGACCTTCATACATGTTGAGAGCTAGGGAACAGCAACTGTAGATTAGCTGAGTACAAGTTCTTCACATGAATTCAACATGGCAAAACAGAATACTACTATGGTCATAAATGTCATCAATCACACAATCTTTGTATCATGGCATGTCCAAGCAAGCTCTACAACTTCAAACAAATTGTTTGGAGCTAAACTTACAGTTGTCCTGTACAGCACCAAATCCACAGATACCACCCTAGTAGCCTCCTTTGGCAGGACCTAGTGTGTACTTAGAACATGTCAAAGCACATTTTGAAAACTAGAGAGCAGAGAATCATGAAAATGTCTGGATAGTTATAAGGACAAGCTTGGCCTGCTTCACACAATGGTGCCACATGCATTTGTGAATGTGAATCATACAGAGTGCACAATTTTGTGTTTGATGTATTTGTCAGCCCATTTATAACCTATATGCCCCTAGAAGGCTACAAGTGATGTGGCATGAGCGTCACATGCCTTCTGCCCTTGGCCACACAATATATCCCACAATGAGAGCACTTGAATGGTGCATATGCCATGTGGGTACTTTGTTGGACAGTCTCCAAGTATCCTGTACTCCCCATAGGACATAGCTGTGAATGAGGTTATGACCCAGGTAGGCACTGCTTTCAATGACCTGTATATGGTGTGCATAGACAAGATAGCACATTTGTTGAGCACTTAAATGATAGTAAAACTCATCAGAACTGCACCTTGTTGCAGCTGTCAAAAAAGCTCCATTGCCTTCCCACATCTATGAAGTCCAAAAAATCTTGCAAGACTTCCAATGCCTACAAATCTGTTGAATTGTACTGTGCTTCTGCCATCAAACCTTCTGCTGCTTCCACTCATGTAGTTTTCACTGTCCTTGAACCAGATTGCATGCTTGCAAACACCTAACATGTGATAGACAAATCTATCCCTAGAAAAGCAGAATTATGTAAGCAATTCCTTCTGCACAAAAGAATCAGGCCTGGCAGACAAACAAGTCATGAGGAATTCTTGCCATTCACAAGTTATGTGGCCCAATCCAACACATGACCAGTTTCGGCATGAAGCAACAACAGTCTAATTGTGACAATCCAAGAGCATGAATAAGCTTCTACATGGAGGGCACTAGACTAAGCAAATTTGAAAATTGAAACCAGAAAGAAGATCAGAGCATACTAGGATTCAATACGACAGTGGATGCTGCCCCATGTCCTTCATTTAAGAACCATGGTGACCAACAGCTCCCATTTGATGGGAGCTCAAGCTTCTGCCTTCAGGGAGTACTTTTGAGCAAACACATGCTTCAAGGGGTCAAGAATGTCGATCCATTCTTTCATGGTGTACACTGGTGCCTTCAACATTGAGATGAGGTTCATAATGCATTAGAGCTAATTTCCCCCTGCTAACTAAGCTTTCAGCAACCCCCCCTAGCTTGGTGCACATCAGGCAATCAAAACCCACAATCAGAAACCATGTATTTTTCTTTCCTGCACTGATTAGCAAATTGTGAGAGCAATCATTTTGATCATTTTAATAGTCTTGCAAACATGTGACTCACCACTGCAAAATACAGGAAAAATACTACCACCAAAGTTTTGCAAAATTGCTATATACTTTGAAGTTTGTTCAAGTATATAGCCAAGGCTGACAAGAACATCCCAACTTCATGGCAAAAATGCAATGGAAACTTCCTTATGTGGTCAGAAAATAAGGTACCAGTTCTAAACCAGCAGCTATACCCAGTTTTAGGTTGCACTTGAATTTGTTCTCATTATCTGAACATTCATCTGAACCATGCATGACACTATGGCACCACATGGTTAAACCCTTATCGGATGCAGCAACCCACTTCCTGAATTCTGAAACACAAATCCAGCTCTGATAAATCTTTTGTGGAAATTAAATTTCATTGAAATGACATTGCATGCAACTTGAATCAAAATAAATTTGAATTCAATTCAACAATTGGATTAAGATTCAATTGGAGAGAAATGAGATGCAAATTGATGGAGAAGTTATTGAAAATCTATTCTTGAATAGGGTGACGAAATAAAATAAAATAAATTAAAGACATTGATTTGAAAAGACGCATTTCTATGCCTCTGTACTTAGGAATAGGCTAAATATATTCTAGTTTGGAACTATCCAAATGATGATCACAATGACTATATCAACTTATGAAACCTAAATTGTCCTCTGTAAAGTAGGTCCAATGAATCATTTTCATTAGAATTTATGTAATTACACTTTTTTCTTTCATAATTATTTTCTTTATAACTTCATAATTGAATTTATTTGGTTATCTTTATCTTGGATTTCAAATTTACATTATTTTTAATAATCAATTCGAAGACCCAAATGTAATTATTTGGGTTATAAATTGAAATACAATATTTTCAATCAAAATCAAAATCTTTTGCTATTCTATAATGGCATTAGTATCATAAATTTAGGTTTACATATAATTTTTTTACATTTTAGAGGATAAGGGGATTGGAAGGAAACAATTATTCACCCATTTGTAAGGAAAATGTGGTTGAAATGGGAGAAAATTTTATTCACTCCTTTCAAAGGAGAGAGAAGTTGGAGAACCCAGAAATATTGTCAACCCATCCAAAGGAGAAAGAGGTTGGAAAAGGGTGATGGGGGAGAATTTTTATGTGCAAATTAAAAAAGAAAGGGATGTTTGAGGGAGAAAAAAGAATTGTTCGCCTCTTCCAAAGGAGGATGTGGAGGAGAGAAAAATAAAATTATCAATCCACTTTCAAAGGAGAGAAAGTTTAGGGGGAAATGAGAAAAAAAAACCACCCATTCCAAAAGAGAAAAAAGTTGGAAGCAAAATCAACAAGAGAATAAAATATCCACCCAAATTGTAAAGGAGAAAAAACTTTGAGATGGAAAAATAAAAACAAATCACTATGAAAGAAAGGGGTGTTTTATAATTAGCCTTGCAACTCAATTTTTGAGTTGTGTTGGACACTTACAACTCACCATATTTATACGCTGTGAATGCTAACTAATAAGTTGCATGAGTTGCAAAATTATAATTCACTATATATATATGGTGCAATTCATTGCAACTTTGTTAAAATAACTCATTTTCAACTATTATGCAACTCCATTATAATTGCACCCATGATGTCATGTTAACATCATTAATTATCATCCATCCATTAAAATCTAACATGTGGCATTATGAAAAATTTTGGACATAATTTTTATTTTGAAATATTGATCTCCATCGTCCACTATGATTATTAATAATGATAACAGATTGCGACATGTGGCACAATAAAAAATTACCACATGGCATATTAATTATATTTTGGAAAAAAAACTATATATTTATTTTAGTGATTAAATATGTCATACATAATTATAGGTAAGTAGGTAGAAAAACACAAGACTAGGTGAACTAAAAAATAGCCATGAATTGTTTTTTGTAATTTTATGTTTTGCTTTTAAGGTTAAGCTTTTTTAAGCTCATCCCAAAATGGCATAATATTTTAATGTGAAAACATAAGAAAACAAGTCTTTTTTATATAGTTTGTAACATGGGATTCAAAAACAAAACACGAGTTAAATCTTTTAGTTGTTCGTCAATTGCAAATTGAGTTGTAATTAAAGAAAAAAATTCTCACATGTTTTGTGTTTATTTTTCATTATGTAAGTTATACAATTAAATTAATGAATGATAAATAAATTAATGAATTAATTATTTACTATTTATTATTTGAAATAATGATTTGAATTCTTCATTTAAATTAGTTATTGTCTTTAGATAATTGATTATTAAAATAATTTATCTTATTTTATGAAAATAATTATTTGAAACATAAATTTTTGAATTAAATATATGATAATCATTCATTTGGATTGATTATTTGAATTAATTAACTAGTGAGCTAATTATTTAAATTAATTAATCTAATTCAAATAATTCATTCATTCATGAATCAAAATAATTAATATCATATAAGTAATTAGTTTAATTAATTGAATCAAATTTAATTTCTAGTTATTTGACTTTAAATCATTTATTATTAGATGATTAATTATTTAAATTCATATAATTAGTCACTTATCATTTGAATTTTTGAAAAAATTAAATTTTAATTAATTAATGATAGTTATATGAATTAAATTCATTTATAATTCATAATAATTAATCATCAGTTTAATTAATTAATTGATAATAATTTAGTAAATTACATGATAATTAATTATTAATTATTAGTAAAATATTGAAAAAATCCATTATTAAATATGAATTTGGGTAGAAAACATGAAATTTTAAATAGGCATATCCATATGTACATCAAATTCAAATTTTAATATAATATACAGATTGCTAAATTAGTTTCACATCTAAAATAATTATATGCATCCAAATAATTAATTAGTTAGTGAATTTATATAATTAATGATTTGATAATTATTGATGAATTAATTATTATTCTACATAATTGATCTAATTCATTATGAAGTATCCCCAACTTGGACAAATGTTTATTTGGTTATTATTTAATAAATAATTAGTTTTTTGTTTAATGTTAAATTAATTATATGAATTACACTTATTTATTCATATTAATGGTCAATTATTTAGTATAATCAATAAGTTCATAATAAACAAATGTATTAAACATAGTTAATATTTAATACTCAAATTATTGAAACAATAGTTTTTTGACGTGCTCCCAAGTCCCTAGTTAGTCCCAAAATGAGCCTAAGTTACTCAAATTGTAAAATTATGAGGGATTCGGGGCACGCTCCCAGCTCTTAGCACTAAAATGGGTAGAGGGGCGTGTTGAAGCTCCGAGATGGGACTAGGAAGAGTGACAAGCTTACTTACTTATTCAAACCTGCATAAAACCAACCAACAAGTTGATTAGTTCACTTTTTGGATCACCTTTAGTGCTAGGACAAGCCACGGGCAACTTTGGACTCACAAGACTCACCACAGCCCGGACTTGGGGCAAGCAATCACCTTCCCCCATATAGTATACTCTATGCCTCTCCGCGGCACCCACATCCAAATGGCTTTTTGTCCCGGGACTCCCAAGGAGGAGTCCCGAAACTGTCCCGGTTTGGACTCTCCGGACTTTGTGAGATCATAACTCTTTGCTCAGACCTCCGATTGGGATGAAGTCTAAAGCAACTTGTAACTCTCTTCAAGAGCTTTTCAACGGTGTGTTGCACTCCACCTACACGCACCGGGGTCGGGTCGATTCCTGACTTTTAATGGTCGAGAGTCAAATTGTCAGTTTGACTCCTGACTTTTCTTTTTTGCCATAGTTTGTGCTGAAGATGTCCAAATGGCCCATGCAAGCCCATTTTCGACATCTACACTTCAATAGCTTTCCAGTGATATAAAAAACACCCCAATGCGAGGTGTTTTGACTCCTACAATTGCACTTTGAAGTTTCGGGATTCCCGGAGGACTCCCAAGTTCCCATTTCGGGAGTGTGAGTTTCATCCTCACACTCTCTCAAAGTAAAGTTGCAACATTCTTCATAAAACATTAGATATGAATATGTATTTTTATTAAGTTATAAACAATTGCATTATAGTCATAACATAGTTGAACAATAATATTTTAATAATGGTTGTACTAATTGTATCAATATAAATTGTAGTTAAAAATTAGTTGCAAATGTATCCCACAATGGGTGGTGGAAATGTGGTCACGTGGCATAATCACATGTATATACATTATATAGTAGTTGTAACATAGTTGCTGGTTTTAGTGTTAGATTTACAATAGTTCTAAAGTAGTTACCACATGCAACTACAATGCAACTCCTAGAAAAGTCAAACATGGTTGACTACATATGTATGTTTGATGTGTATAAATTACCATATAGAAAATCCATTTTCAACTCGCAACTATAATACAACTAATTGATTTTCTGACATGGTAATTTACTTATTAATACCCTATCTTTCTTAGGGGATAGTTACACAATAGTTATATGTAATTTATTTTTTGAATTGTAGTTGCAAGGTAGTGTGGTTTTGATGGATGCGATTTTTCATAGTGAATCCACCTATTGCAAAGAGGAAAAATATTGGAAAGAAAATAATTAAGTGTTCACCATATTTTGTTCAAGGAGGTTTCCATGATGTTTGTAGAGGGCTACATGTAAATCTATAAGGAACAACCTCCATTTTATATCCGTAGTTCTTTAAAATGTATAAAACCTCAATCTTGCCATAACTAAATTTAACATTACTTAATTTTGTGCTCCTTGACATTTTGATTCCAAATCAAGTGAGAAAATAGATTTGCATTTTGTAAAGTTGAAAACTAATCAAAACTTGACTATCATATTTCCATTGATATCCACATGTGCAACAACTTTTGAATGAATATTCAACAATTTTCATTGGAATTTTTCAAAAGAGCTAAATGTGATCAAATTTGGTATTAACCTTCTAATCATGTTTACGTGTCAATCATTGTTTAAATTTTGGATTTAATTCAAATTTATATATGGTTGTGTTTCATACACCACCATCAAACTTGATGGTAAAATTGCATTTGCTAGATATTTTAGATAACATATAAAATATGGTGTTAATTAAAATTGCTACACACAAGACATTAATGATCATGTTGTTAAGAAAAAAACAGCAAGGGAATGCACATGTGGGCAAAATGCAAATGCATTGTACAATGAAAAAAAGTAGAGGAAATCAAAAGAAGACATTTTAATGGATAATGCATCAAATTTTGGAAACAAAAATAGGGACAATCTTGGGCATTTAAAAAAACTTAAACTTAAACTATTGTACCAAGCTTTAATTCTCATGGTAGATTGACAAACATTTTCAAAATCAAGTTTCACTATGCAATTATGGTTAAATTTAGACTATTAACTCCCACATTTCATCATTGTGTTTTACTTTCAATCACTAAATATTTTGTAACGTTGTAAAAATTGAATGTTGTATTTGCAATTGGGTTGAACTACAACCAAGGAATATATGGTGACAAGTTTTTAATATTTCACTATATCATAAATACATAACAACTCTAAGAAATCTTACATTGAAGAATGAAAAATGACATTGTGAATTTGATTATTGGATCATGTATTTTTCTTATTGTATGCTCTTATCATTTTTTGTATATTGCCTATGTTTGTGTATTGGCACATGATCCATTACAATTATAAGTAAACTTTAAAGTGAACTCTGCATTATTTTTTAATATAATACAACTCTAACAAATTTATGGCTACAAGTCCCTAATTAAGATATTAAGACATTCCAACAATACCAAACATGTTAGCAATCACTTAAGTAAAGACAAGCATGCAATTTTGTAATTTTATAATTATGTGTTTATTTTGGTATTGTATTACAAGTTGGGGATTGATTAAGTGTAGCTAGACAAAAATGCAATAATGCTAAAAAAAACTTAAGAAATTAAGTGTCTTTTCATTCAAACAATTAGCACCAATTGGCATTGGAAGGTTTGGGTGTCCACCTAATGCCTTGGGCCCATCTAAACACTTTCATCACATTAGGGTGCCCATCAACTTAGCAAGTTTAGAATTTAGGATTTATGGGCACCAAAATATGTTGATCTCCATCTTTACATCTTTACATTATGTGTTTTTCAACAAATGGCATTGAAGTCACCGCATTTGAAGCGCATGACATAAAGCATGTGTCCACTTTACAAAAGAATAACTTGTCCATTATTCAAAAAACATCAATCTCAAGTAGAAATGAAATATTCATATCATCACGAAATTACTATGGGAAGTTTCTTAAACTATGCATAGCCAACTAAAGGTCAAAGATTTGTCAAACAACAAATAAGATTAATACATGACCACAATGAAAATAAATGATCCCAAATTTTGTTATTGCATCAAAATCATGACAAGAGAAACCTCTACAATCTTTTTTTTACACAATGAAAGAGAGTGGGTTTTCAAATATTTGACATAAAACCTGATCTAAAAGATATGTTCTTTTGAAGAATATGAATATTGCAAGCATCAAACCATGACAATTAAAAAACCTTGTGCTTGTTTCACATGGAGAACTTAGGGGTGTGTGGTTCGAAAGAAGTGAAATTTGTAAATATTTCTATAACAATATTAAATATTGCAAACATTAAATCATGACAAGAAAACCCTAATGCTTGCCTCTGGACCGTTGGTACTAACACATGCATGTGTTATAAAAGCAAATTTGACCCAAAAAATCAAAATCCTTTCATTTGGAAAGGGGAGGTTGTACATTACTAATTATAAAAAAATATATCCTATATATAATTTAACAAACAACTTATCATGTTGTCATGCTAACAAATGGTTATTGTACTTAGAAAGTTTTGTGTTCAACATGCCCAATTATTCATTAAGGGAAAATTTGGTTTTACACTTGTTTGATGACAAACACATTCCATCTTGTATATCAATATACAATTTAAGACATGAAAATGTTGATAAGATAATTGAAAGTAATTAATGAAATAAAATCATTTCATTTTCTCTGGTTTTATTTAGAGTCCACGGTTTCAAATGGACAAGCTATCCATGTAATGTTGAAATTATTTATTTATTTAAAATAATTATTATTTCAATACCTTTTCAAAAATTAACTTTCCTTTTCTATAAAAATGGACATGAAAAGGCATATTAACACATTTCTTTTCATGTCCATGTTATATAGTAAAATCAAATTTGAGATTGACATAAATAATGATGAACTATTGGAAATCATATGGGAACATATGAGGGAAATAAAAAGGGGGGAGATTGGATTATTGAATTGATAACCTACAACCCCTTTACCATTATTCTTACCTCTTCTTCACATTTTCAAATTACAACTTAAATTAAGATTTTTTTAAAAAAAAAAAACTATTAAAGTGCATTCCTTAAATCAAAAGCTTTTTTTCAGCCATGGGGTTCTAGTTAACATGCCTCAAGTGTAATTTAAATGTATTTGTAGCTTTTGAAAGAAAAATGCAGCCATAAGGCACAAAACATAAAAATATGTTTCACATGAGGTGTAGTATTCCTCTTCATGTTAAGCTATGTTTTTCATTTTCAGATTGGCAAGATTGGTGGATCTCTTACCATCTAAGTTGATATAACTAAGAATTTCATATATTATTCCTACAAGGTTTAGTGATTACATGTAGAAATTTATCTTCGCTAACATGAATTTGATTTGCTATGATTCAATTATGTACACACCTACTAATATTGTTATGTAATTTAGCATATTTGGTGTTCTACATTAGATGACAATTATGATTTGATAACATTTCACCTAACTCTACCAAATTGGGCACAAATTCGGGATCAATTGTAATTAAGAAAATAATTTAATGTCAAACATAAAAAGAAAATACAGATGTCTAGGTCCCATTCTAGGATATACTTACCAATGAAATAACATTTGGAGTGGTGTATACTTCCAACAAGGGAAAAAAATTGAAATAGGAAAATTTGTCATATATATTATGAATGAATAGAGCTCACTTAATACTCCGTAATAAAGGTCCTAAACATAATATAGGCCTTTGAGTGTGGCTTATAAGACTTTGAACATCATCTCTCAATATTTTTAACAAGTTCATATAATATGTGAAAGAATCCAAAAGAAAAAAATGGACTAATGGGAATTCCCAATGTATCACAAGTGCGTGCATTTGGAAGCCCATGTTTAAAGCTGTCAACATTTGGATGCACATTTATTTTGGTGCAACTTTTGGGATTAGTATCTTCTACCAAAATTGCTTTTATTCAATGTACATTGCAAACCCTGCATGCAATGTCCAAAAGCAAAACCAAAATAAACTTGCCATTTGTGTACATGAAACTTCTTGGGTTTTTTTCTAGGGTTATTTTCACAAATGTTTGAAGGTTTGGCAAGAACTATATGAGTAAGTCTATGATAAAATGATTCACTAAATGTGTAATCACCCTTAAATAACATGTTTGTAAATTTTCAATTCAACTTAGGATTCAATATTTTTCATAGAAGGGTGAAAACAAGGTAAAGTAAATGGCTAACTACTACTTGTCACAAAAAATTACAAGTGGTCATAAAATATTTTTGATGTATCAAAAATATAAATAACATTTTATTCAATGACTAATATGATGGGTGTTTTCATGCTAAGAAATGCGATTTAGGATGTCTTTAGGATGACACAAATGTAGTTTTGTTGCACATGGTGACCAAAAGCGCTTTAGATTATTGACAATAATCAAAATATTGTCAAAATGAAGTATTAGGTCATTTAATTACATACCAATGGTTAATAAATGATAAAATTTGTATTATTGCATTTCATAAATTGATAGTTATGAAATCCTTTGTAGATAAAAGGACTTTCATCACAACCAAAAAAGACTTTATGAGGATTTCGTTTTTTGAAATCTACATTATTTTTTTGGTTGGAACTTATTGAGTCAACATTACTTGTTATATATATATATATATATATATATATATATATATCACTATATGTCTTCAATTCTATGCCCCAAAATTCAACATGATTATTAAAAGTTGTTTAAAAAGTCCTAGAATTTTTTTTGGATGCTACTCTTCAACATGGAGACACTCAATGATAATTTTTATTATTATTACATCAAGAAGAACCTCATCTTCAAGTGTATTTAAGTCAAAAAAATTCAATGCATCTACTTGCACAAGAACTCCAATATCACAAAATGGGTTGCAAGTAGTCAATGAAATATATATATATATATTTTGCTTTCAAGTTCATGTAGGCTTAGAAGATACCTATGTATTGTTAAATTATGCATATTATAGTCTTAATATATCAAAATTTTAATGTAAAATTAGGTTTGAACATCATATTAACATTATTAATTTCAAATCTAATTTTATGACAACAAAGTTTTTCAAAATTTGTATTCAACTTACCATAAATTCAATGGAGGAGCTAATGGTTTCATATTTTTACTTACTAAGGTATTTTATTTACTATGTTTACGTAAAGAAATATTTCATTTCAAAATTGGATTTTGGGCATGAAGTACTTTTCTTTTGTTTACTTTACCATATTTTCACCCATAACATATGTATTGCGATGTAATATACGTTGAAAAATGACACATAAAGTATGAATCAATTTTATGATCAATTTGAGGGTAAAAAATTAGTAAATTAACACTTGTAACCACTTTTAAATTATTATCAAATTGAATAAAAATAATCAATTTTGAACATTTTTTTGAGAAATTTTCATGTTAAAATGAAAATTGAATAATTATTACATTGTATGGTTTGGGATCATCATTTGGATTGATGCAAAAATAAATTATAAAATTCACAATCAACATGTTCCCCTCCCATAACCTCTAGATAAATATAAAAATAAATTGTAAAATCAAAAGTTTAATCAAAACAATATAAATTTTGTGCAATGGTTGCATGTCACCTCACTTTCCAATGTTAACATGTTATTATTGTGCTTTTGGAAAGGGAATTGGGTGTGTCCCATCTTATCATAGACTTACCCAAGTGTTATAATTATTTTCACACATGAGATTAACTTCAATTATAACACATTTTTAATCAATAATCATGATACAACTAACAATATATGATCTTCATCTTTTATTCACAAGTGATCATTTTATATTTTTTGTAGACTATGTTCCACATAATCAATGATGATTAATTGACATAAGGGCAATTAAATAAATTTTCATTTGTATATCAAATCTTACTGTATCAAAACCAAAATCCATGATCACATATATTTTCAATGAAATCATTTTCACTTCAATAAATTCTAAAATATGATGAGATTCAATTTTCATTTGTTGAAAACATTGAAAGAATTTGTGCATTGATTACACCAACAAATTCATGAAACTTAATAGAAGATTTGTGAAAAATAGAATATTTAAAAAAAAACATTTTTGTTCAATATGACCTTTTGAATTCAAATATGTGTTGATGTCACTTGGGAAGAAAAAACATTCAAAGATGATGATATGAATTTCAAGGAAAATGTGAAAGGCTTTGGCATAGAATTGTCAAGTTGAACACCATAGTATGATATAATATACTAGTTCCAATATCTCATCACTAGAATTAACATGTATTAAACTTTAGATGATAATTAATATTAGCATTTATTAAAATAATTGATTGAAAAATGGTGGAATTTCTTTTATTTCCTTAAGTTTAACAATGAATTTCTTTCAAGTATTTGAAACTTTTTCTCTCCAATAATAGCCAAATTTTTTCATTATTTATTTTTTGTTTCTCATTATCACATCCTTAACCTTATTTCACATCCATTCACCACACATTTGTATTTCACTTTTATGTAACATGAAGACTTCTAACTCATCATGTGCAATTCACATTGGTTTTGGCTAACCTAATTAAATTTATGAAAATGGTTAATAGTAGCCAATGAAGTTTGTGATGGTTAAGATTGGTTGGTGGTTTTAGTAAACAAATTATGCAATATTAGGTGATGATTTTCTTTTGATTAGATAACATGGATTATTATTGGACACATTATGATGTATTTCATGTATGCCTTATTGGGATCCTAATCCAATATTTTCAAACTTAACATTTAACTAAATCATTTTGAAAAAGCTATAAGAAAAATAAAATGTAACATTTAAACGTTTCATGTTTCATGTATTTTTGTGAGAATAGAAGTTTGCATATCGCATATGCATTTTTAATGTTTGTAGAGGTTACATTTAACTAGGTGCAATTGTAATAAAGAATGCACCCCCTAGGACACATTGATTAACATAGAAGTCCACATGTATGTGATTATGTGACATAGGTAGGTAGGATATGATGGTTGACTTTTTCATTCAAGACTACACATGGAAAAAATATAATGTATGGTGCATCATTAGATTTGAACAAGTCCTCCAAACCCAATTATTTAACAAAGTGTGGGTTAGGTGTTAGGAGGCTTTGAACATGGTGGTCATTCCATGATAATTGCCAACATTTTTATTCATTTCCTTATACCTATATCAAACCGACTACCCTATAATATGCCAAACTCATGTTCTTGGATGGATGTAAGAGAGTTTTTTTTTTGCTTTTGGAATGAATGTTGATAACATGTTGTATTAATCATGTAATTGTTGCTTGTGCTACATTTTAAACACCAAAAGTGATTCCACAATAGAAGACTCATTGTCCCATCCTTTCGTAGTCCTTCTAATGTTTTTTTAGATGGAAAATTTGGCCACAAAGTTTTGACTAGTAGTACATGATAACAATGTCCAATGACCTTATGGGGTTAATTGAACTTGTGATTGCAAATCAACCAAATAATTTACTCAACTTGCTAACCACAAATGTTCTTGAAAAATATTTGTCTTGTAATCATGCTACCTATTGAAAGAAAGTGTAAAACATAAGTGCATTTATTAGACCAATACTAAGTTTTTTGTTATGTAATCATGACGCTTTGTGTTTTTTTCTAAAACAAAATAATGGCTTGTGAAGTCACATTATTAGAGCAAAAATAATAATGGGTGGATATTAATAATAATCAAGATTATATATTATGCCATAATGATTTATGTTTGTGAACTCCAAAACTCACATCAAATATTAAGGTGGAATTCACAAAATTTCCTTTTATTGAACTTGAATTTAATCACCATAACTCATTCTAGGAACCAAACTTAATCCTTATACAAGCCTAAACATGTTTTCAAATATTAAATAAATACAAGCTTAATATGCACTAAGTTCTTGAAGCCTTATTCTACCCCTACCTTTCAAATTTTAGTTTTTGAAAATCTTGGTTGCTTCAAGGAAGGGTTCCTAAATTTAAAGAAAATTGATGCCTTGAATAGCCAAATTACCAATTTTGAGAAATTCAATAAATTTTTCACATCGTTACACAATCTTTCAATAAACCAATTAATTTGGTGCAAAGTTTAAAAAAGCCTATCAATATAAGAATTAAAATCATTTTTAATGTCATCCTCAATCAAATAGACTAAAATTTGGTTTATTTGTATTTGGAGTTTCTTTAAGACATTACACCAAAACTCAACATTCATAACTAAAACATTTTATAATTATATCCCATTTTTAGTCATTGAATGACATATCATTAGCTAGTTTTAATCATGTTTATTATTGCATGATTACAAAACTTTGCAATCAACGACTATAGTTGTAGTACATAGCTATAATGTTTGACAATCAACAATTATAATCATAACTAGGACTACATGTGTAATGTTAATAATCTTGATGCCAATTTATATGAAAATCAAACTAGTGATGCATATATTAAAGCTAGGTAGGCTAAGTTAGGTAGTTTAGGTTAGGTAGGTTAATAATAGGTAGATAGATAGGTAGGTAATTGGCGGGCATGTTGTAGTGTACATAGAATATTCATCATCTACCTACCTAGTACAACCTACCTACTTTGGTTCATGGTTATAATTATCTAAATTGACATAGTATGTCATTTGAAGTTATAATTGGATGGATCATAATAGTGTTTATAATGCACGAAATTCAAAATGAATATATATATATATTTCATGACATTATTTGTCATCATGCAAAGTGGTAGTTGAATGGTTAAGGTCTTATACTAACAAAAACCCACCAAACATAAATCCATTGAGGATAGGGCCTTTCTTGACTTTTATGATTATTTCCTTCTAATCCATTTAGATGGGAGAAAGCATTTTTATTTCCTCACTTTGTCCCTTGTTGAAATCACCACACTTTTAATAAGGAAAAAAAGAAACAAAACGCACACACAAACACACACAATTGTAAAGAATAGATCAAAATCTCATAAAACTACCTGCTACAACTCTAGAGCTCCCACAAACACATACATTGGTTCTTTTCACACAAAAACCACACAATCCATGTCTCACATCCTCCAAATACATCCCAAATACTGGCAAAGAGGCAATGGGTAGCCAAAACAATCCTTTCTCCCTTCATCTCTGTCTAGTGGTTCCCTCATCCCCTTCCCTCAAAAATCTAACCTCCATATCCTATTTTAGTGGAGTTCATCTAGTTATTACCAACTAGCCCTACTTCTAAAACATTAGCTAAAATAACGATTTCACCTCTTAAATTAGTGGAGGTGATAAGTCTTGCCCACCACCAATAATTTTGGAATTCCCAAGAAACCTTCCAAATTAACGAACCTTGTTTCTGGCCTCTAAGGCAGTCATTATTAAAACAATGCCTACCCAAGAGTGAGCATTTAATCAACCTCACTTATCAAGCACCTTGAAGACTACCCTAGCTAGCTGCACTAAGTTACAGGGTGAATGTATTACTTCAAACCTTGAAGCATAGAGCAACCAAGTTTTACTTAGGTTTGTCCAAAATTCAACATGATGGTACTAGGTTAAGAGTCATATGAAAATTCCAACAAAGGTTTGAAAGTTTGAAGACAAAAAAGCCTGTTATAGAATATAATTGAATGTGGTTGGTAGACTTTCGACAAATGTGAAAAGATTTGAGTTATCTGGAAAGTTACCCTCTGTTTCCCCCCCTTATCTCCAATGCTTTCGCCCCCTATCCCCTCTTTCAGTGATATCCACAAAGTAAGGAAATTTTATTAAATCTGGGTATGAAATGCTGAAACTCAGCATTTAATGCACTAGGTTCGAGAGTAACTATAGTAGTTGTATAGGTAGGAGCAGTGAAAATATATGTAGCAGCAGTGCAGACCCTCAGGAAAAAGGAAACACAGGATGAAACTCAGTTTACCACCAAAATTGGTGGAAAAACTAGTTTGGGTCTTAGTTATTTCCTTTTGTAAAATTTTCATTCCCAATTATGCATTTGATGCCCTATTATGTTGAAACTGGCCGTTCTCGCCCCCTAACCGACTGACTTTAAGGATAACTCTATTATATGCCAAATTTCCAAATCATTTGGAAGTGAAAATAAGCATTGAGGCCATATTGCCTGCCACACATTAAAATAAAATACTTTCATAGCAAATGATCTACCTTTGCCCAAAGTTCGCTATGAAAGTATATTATTTTAATGTGTGGCAGGCAATATGATTTGCAAATCACAGGTTCTTTTTTTCAAATGAACCTGTGAATCATGGTGAGAACACATTGGAAACTGGAGTGAAGATATTGAGAACACATTGAGAACATCAAAATTGAGAAAATACTTTGCCCCCCAAAAAACTAGGCATTTTGAGTTCTATTCCCAACTGTGTTAGTCGCCCATTTTTGTATAGACTAATATCCCCTTCATGAAGGTGGGTACCTAATTGGGGTTCCACTACATCAACAATAAGCTTCTAGCAGGTCATTAACCTATTTTTTTAAAAACTGGCAACTTTTTGCCAAATCACATTTTTTTTCAAAATTGTGAAATAACAGTTTTTTTTTTAGTTGGAAAATTTGAAATAAAATTAAAAACTCACTGTTTCTATATTAAGTTCCAATTGGTAGCCAAAAATATAGAAGGATGCTTAAACATTTTTACTTTCATATTGGACTTGCAACCTAACATACATGTGGACTTTATAAAAACCCACAAGAGATTTTCTAGTGTATTTGGAGGTCACCTTGCATAGCCTAATTTTTGTGTGCAAGAGGTGGGCATTTTTGTTTTATATTTGCCTGCTCTTTTTGTTCAAATTTTCATCAAGCATCATGAGAATTTTTTTAAAAATTCTCATAGGAGCCCTGGGAGCTGGGTGTTCCTGAAGTAAAGGTGTGTTCACACTTGGTGTTAGGGAGTTCACACTGGTGTTGAGTCCCTTAACCTAATGTTAGTGATTTAGGACTTAAACCTATGTACCACAAGATGTTACATTAAGCTAACATTCACTTAACATTGAGCTATCACCTATTTAACATTGCATGCCACCTAGGATGTCACCTAAATTTTCATTTCACACTGTCTTAACATCAAGTGTGAATGCACCATAAAGGTGTGTTCACACTTGGTGTTAGGGACTCTAGTGTTGAGTCCCCTAACAGCATGTTAAAGTCATTTAGTACTTAAACCTACGTACCACCACCAAGATTTTATGTTAAGCTAAGAGTCACTTTAACATTGAGCTATCACCTATTTAACATTGCGTGCCACCCACCTAGATTTTTATTTAACACTGACTTAATGTGTGAATGCACCATTAAGTGGACCCAAGTTCCCCTCGGGTCCACCTTGGGTGAGGGAGGGCAGGCTTACTTTGGGAAGGGTGAACTCCTTGGCCATTACCCTACACTTTTCAACTTGCCTGCAGCACGGTGAGGGCTTGTCTGCACAGTGCCATGGCGTGATGACAAGCTGCCTGCATTCGCGCAAGAGCAAGCAAAACGTGGTGGTAAGCGCTGGCATCTAGTTCCACGGGCCACGAAGGCGCGTCCTGTCCTTCTCGCAGAAATAACTCGACCCTGGACTCATCCTCTGATATGCTCACTGACAATCCAAAGCTTGTTTGGACTGCAGGAACATTTTAATAAGTTGGCAGAGATTTCAGGAACATTGTCCATGGGGATTGTCAGACTACATATCCTGAGCATGGATTTTGAATGTTAACCTTTCCAGTAAGGCAAAGTCTCGCCTTTGTCGCTCCTGTCGCCTTGCACACAGGAAAGGTCGTAAGCAGCCTGTCGCTTTGTTGGTCGTGTCGCCTTGCAAAGAGAGGAAAGCACCATAAGGAACCTGGTTGTTGAGGTAGGACCTCCCACTTCCCTGAAGATTGTTGGACAACTTTCTGTGGCGGTGCGACAGGTCTGAAATCCGCTCAACTTTGCATTGGGTAACCAACCTACTTACATGATTCATGACAGCATTTTCCAATGGTGAAAAAGCAGATCATGGGAGACTTCTTTTCCCATACCACTTCAGCTCAGCAGCACAGGGGGGATTGCAAAGATCCTTTCCACAGCAATGGTGAAGAGACTTAAAGACTTAAAGAGCAAGAATGACGATATGGAAGTCAAGTATGCACTGTAACAGTTTTGGCCGGGTACATAGACTACAACTTGCATATACAATATTGGTACCAGTACTGGTATTAAAGAACATACCAGTCAGGTATGACCGAAAGGCAGTACCAGTCTTAGGCCAATACCAGCCTGGTATGGGACCAGAGGAAATCTCAGGTACATACCAAGTGCATGGTACTGGTACACCGGGTGCAACCTAGGTATGTAGTATCGGTACGAGTACTGGCATTGAAGAACATGCCAGTGAGGGCATGACCCAAGACAATATCAGCCTCATAGCAGTACTGGCTTGGTGTGGGACCTGAGGTAATACTAGGTATATACAAGTACCAATACCAGGTTTATACCTGCCTTATACCAGTACCAATACCAGGTTCATACCTGCCTTATACCAGGCAAAAAATAGCCTTGGACCTAAATTCGCCAGTACTAGACTGGTATGAAAGTTTTTTTAAAAGTGCCCCTCACCAGTACCTGCCGGGTATGAGAAAAAGAAAGCAGAAAACACCTGATACCAGGACCAGTCTGGTATGCTCAAAAGTTCATACCTGCACAAGACTGGTATATACCAGCCTTACACCCAAACTAATACCGGGTTTATATCTACCATATATACCAGGCCAAAATGAGCCTTGGATGCAATACCAGTACCGAACTGGTATGAAAGTTGTAAAAAAGTACCTAATGCCAGGACCGGTCTGCTATGTTCAAAAGTGGATACCAGTCCAAGACTGCACAATGCCATGATGGAAGTCAAGTGGCCCACTGCACCCAGTCCACCTGGTAAGGAAATGCATTGAGCCTGGTAGGAAGAGATGCGATTCTGTCAGGTTGGAAGGGTTCTACTACTTTCCAGGGAGTGATCTAGAGCGCAACTGCGGTTCCCCACCTTTGATTTTAGCTAACAGAACCAAAAGTGGAACCAGCTGCTGACCAGTTAGTGGTCTTGCCTAGGAAAGAACCTAAAAGAGAACGTGAATAAGACACCAAAACCGGTCGTGTACTTTAGCTTTACATAGTGAAGTTTGTCTCTAATTTGTTGTGTAACAACCCCAACAATGTTTACCTGCTTACATATTGAAGTTTGTCTCTAATTTGTTGTGCAACCCCAACAATGTAAACACCTGCTTACATAGTGAAGTTTGTCTCAAATTTGTTGTGCAACCCCAACAATGTAAACACCTGCTTACATATTGAAGTTTGTCTCAAATTTGTTGTGCAATCCCAACAATGTTTACCTGCTTACACATCCAAGTTTGTCTCTAATTTGTTGTGCAACCCCAACAATGTTTACCTGCTTACATATCCAAGTTTGTCTCTAATTTGTTGTCTAAGCCCAACATTTACCTGTGCTTAGGCATGGAGTCTGGAGACCATGAAATTCTCATTGCAATTCAAGCAACCATGATTCTTTCCCAAGCAACCAATTGCAAGAAAAACGAAGGACTGTTTGCTGAAAATAAACCAGTTGGATTGCCTACCTAAGGTAGGCGATACACCAAATGCATTGAATTTGTGGTCCCCTATGTGGTGCTCATATGACATTGTTTGTCACTAATAGGACTTTAGGAGTTTAAAGTCGGTACATGGTGGGTTATGCAGGATGTTAAACACCCACAAATGAGCTTTGCCTGGGGTTGTTGTTTTGTGTCTTGCGTGGTTCTGTATAGTTTTGTGCAATTTGTGATTTTGCATGGTTATACTTGTTTTGTCATAACAACTTTATAAAAAAAGAGTTTCTTGCACGTTTTTCTACCCAAAACCAATTTCAAACCCATCACCTCAAAAGAGAAAAGGACTTTTACCATTAGCTTACTTCTAGGCATAGAGTAGAATCAAGGCAATGTTTTATTTAACCTAGAACTAGACTAATGTTAGTCAAACCTTTGATAGAACCATGGGGCTCTATGTAGTGTGTCACACTATGGTACAAACAATGTTCATTGGGGGTTATTTGGTGTGTGGCACGGGTTATAGAAACCTAGGCCAAAGCCATGTGCCTAAGTGTTAACAAATATTTCTATCTATCCCATAATGATGTTTGCACAAAATATGATGATAGTAGGTAATAGTAAATGTTGGAGGATTATGTATTTGTTTACAAGGGTGTAGAATTTCTTAACTTTTCTTGTGAGTGACAAACATAATTGATTTATCACAATAGAATTTGGAGAACTTAGCAAAGGCCCATCATGTTTGAGAACTTAATGGAAGACTTATGTGTCACCCAAGTAATTAGTTTATTGGATAATAAAACAATCATTTTCATCAAGAAGTAAGCAATGCATTATAGAATAATATAACACCCCTCACGAATCAAATGAGAACAATTTATGCATAATTTGAATTGAAAATACACATGAATCTAGTATTGTGATTTTAACAAGGTTATTGGGTTACAACCATGTTGGCACAATTTGTTCATGGCATATTTCAACATGAATGATTGTATATCCCCAATGGATATTCTCCATGTAACAAAGATTAGCATGCAATTTTATTTTATAGTTTAGACAATATGAAAAATTTAACATGCATCATGATTTTGTGATGTTCATGACACTTAAATAAATGTGATATCTACGCTAGAAATCAAGGGGATCATTTTGTGTTGTTCCATATAAATAAAATTACAAATGAACATTATAATTGTCAATATTGGTCACAAGAATGTTTTGTTCAAAGCGCATACAACTCATACTTCCATTTGGGTGAAAGAGGACATGACCTTGTAGTTAGGTTTTGAAGTTTATACCAAATTGTCAAATTCACTTAAAATTTAGGTTCCACAAGATCTTGGTTTGTGCCATCTAATGAGAAAAGGGTGCAATTTTGGTAAAGTGAACCTAGACATGAGTTTGTACATGATGTTTGAAAACACCTTTTCCTTACAAAAGTGTTTTTCATAAGATGTTATATTTCCTTGTTGAACCTCATGGGGCTTGTTGTTTTGTGTTTTGCATGGTTCATGTTTTGAGCACAACAAAAAAATATGTTATGGCTTGTAATGAAATTTGAATGCACAAGTGGTTGCAAGATAAGGTGGACCAATTCCCATGAAAAATTTGTCCATAAATAGTCCATTTGCTAGTGTTAAAATGACAATCTATTGTCATATCATTATCTAAGCATGAAAGATTACAAAGTGGTTAATGAACTAATATAGATTACATGAATAAAAGCCCAATTGGATAACTTTTTAAAACATAAATCTATTTTGTAAAACATTGAAAAATCGATAACAAATGATTATGGCATGGACTTTTGAAAATAAGGTCCATTTCAAAACATTCAAAAATCGATAAAAACAAATTAATTAAGGAGTTAAGGTTTTTATTTTTTAAAAAAATTGAATCTAAGTTTTTATTTATTTAATATATCATATATTGAGTCCTTATAAGATATCCCAAACAAAATCCGTAAAGAAAAATGTGATATAAAACCACTATACAAGACCAATCCATGTTTTTGAACTAAAAAATCCATTACTTTATATTTGGTGTATATATGTTCTATTTTTAATGAATTTTTTCTTATTCAACTTGAAATTTCAATCCAATGGCAAATTTGGTGTAATAATGATTTTATGGCATGTTAATGCACAACATTTTCCAAAAAACTTTAGTATGAAGCAAAAATTGATCCACCTTATCTTGCAATGAACCTCACCATCACAAGGAAATAGGATCTAATTATTAACATTAGATTATTTCCCATTACTTGAAAGAACTACATTCAATTTTTTGTTTGTTTATGATTTTTCAAGTTTTTTATAAAACCTTGCAACGTAAGTACACAAATTGTCACATTGAACCTTTTTTTTACAACCCCACAAAGTTTGACGAGAGTCTTTGATATTTTCCATGTTTTTCCATTGAATGGTTGCACCTTTAATGTTGAATGGTCAAATTGCTTTCCATTAGCATCAAAACTCATGTGACCTAAAGATGTAACTAAAAGGATCGCTATGTTTCTTTTCCAATAATTTTAAAGTCTAAGTTGAAGGTGTAGCTAGGTTTCTACCCTATTGATTCAATTTTTCTTTAATTTCAAAATGTGTGTGAATACCAACCATTTTGTCCTCTTATGTGCTTAAATGGAATCCATGTCGTGTTTTTGGCATAGGGATAGCCTTTTAAGTCACTTGTTGACTATATTTTTGTCATACATCACTTTTTCAAAATAAATCCAAATGTTGATTCATTTTTTAAAAATTCGGTTCAATTAGTAACCACAAAAAAGCAAGTGCAATGAATGTGGCTACATTGCTCATAAAAAAGGAGTAATGTGGCAAAAGTGAAACACATGAAGTAAGATAAAGTAGGATTGAAATTACATTACCAAAGAACTTTGAGGGAAAGTTAAACACTAATTTAATATTAGATTTTGCCAAATGCAACTCAAAGTCCCACCCACCACACCCAAATGTTAATAAAACTCATGATCAAATAAACATAATCACCATGTTTGTCTAAATCATGGAAACAAAAAAACAAAATCACAAAATTATAATGAAGACAAGGTCTTAAGTGGCAACAATAGTCCACACTTTGTGATCTTTCCAACACTACAAGAAATCATGATTTATTTGACTAAAAAATTAGATAAAAAACCATTCATTTTGATATTTGGTCAATTTGATCACTTAATCATATTGGACAAGTTGATATGAACATGTTCAACTTGATTGGTGGTTTTTTTTACTAACCACAAAATGGTCTTTTTGATTGGTCAAATTGGACAAAAAAATTAACTAAAAAATTAGCCCAAATTTAGATAATAAAAATGTAATTAATAAATAAATTGTAAGTACCTACCTACCCACCATGGCCTCCTACCTACGTATCCACAACCCACTTAGATATTATACATTTACACGAATGTACTTGAAGGTATATATACAAATATACATATTCCACATAATATATGTTGATAAGGGGGATTGAACTTTAGTCTCCTTGGCTCCACACTAATGTTTTGGCCATCAAACCACCGCACCATTTTGTAAAACAATATATACCAAATGCATTTAATATGTTTTTTTGAACTTCAATGAAATATATTTTCAATGTGTATAACAACATTTGAATTTCAATTCTTTTCATAAGTAGGTAAGTAAATACTCAACTAAGTAGATAGATAAGTATGTAAGTAGATATGTAGATAAGTAGGTATATAAAAATATGTAGGTAGATAAATATAGATAGGTAGGTAAATAAATAGGTAATTAGGTAAGTAAATAGGTAGATGTTTGGGTAGGTAAATAGATGGATAAATAGGAGATAGGTAGATAAAAAAGTAACTAAATAGGTAGATAAGTAGAAGTTAGGTAGGTAAGTAGGTAGCTAGGTAGGTAGATGGTAAATAAGTAGATAGGTACGACATAAGTAAGTATATGTTAGGAAAGTAAATAGGTAGGTAGTTTAATAGGCATATATAGCAAGTAGGTTAACTAACCAAATTAATATGGCAATTTGACCAAGCATAACCATTTAATATGGCCGATTTGACTAAAACATTGGCTTGTTGATGGACAATTTAAAATTTTTTGTTAACAAATAGGAGATCTACTCAAGTGCAAACATAAATCTTTATTGAAAGGAAACTACAACATAATGCTCACAACACAAAACACAACATCAAGAACTCTCCAAGGTTCTTGTCACATGAA
>Ga0116231_10003068_pt1 | contig 34932 bp, 26 predicted proteins | sample S1TSphgellanicum_2_FD_89695 | JGI IMG/M metagenome (GOLD analysis project Ga0116231, IMG submission 89695) | Host-associated microbial communities from peat moss isolated from Minnesota, USA - S1T2_Fd - Sphagnum magellanicum MG | ecosystem: Host-associated > Plants > Peat moss > Unclassified...
CAAAGATAAGGGCAAAAGTGGGGTGTTAATGAGAAAATGTTGAGAACTCAATGGGGCCCCCCCCCCCCACCCTCCACAAAAGGAAAAATAAACTAGGTCTTATGATGGCTCACCTCATTGGCTACCAGGAATTCCTATGCCTACCCGCATTCTTTACCATTTTTGGCCTAGGGTAATGGTAGGGGCATGAACTAACTATGGGCTATAATGGGCTAACTATGGTCATGAGATTCAGTCCCCCTCTTAAAGGAGGTTCTACCCCAAGAGGATTGAACATGGAGAAATATTGGCAACAACAACAACAAGCATGTTGTGTAAAATATGGTAGGTAGGTAGGAAATGAGCACCTTTGAAAGAAATACTCCATCATGCCATCTTCTTATCAATCATCCACCAAATGGTAAGCAATAGAATCCCTAGTTCTATAGCATCAAAACTCATGCAATCATGTATGGTTAACAAAATAAGCATTTGGTACTTGGTGAGTACCATTTTGAAGCAAAGGCCCCACCCTTGATAGGCTGAAAAATCATTCAATTAGAGTTAGTTAGTTGGCAAGCTAATTGTCTTCCTTTTCTAGAAACCAACCATGATCAAATTGTGAAGAAGTAGTCAAAATGTGTGCACTTTGAGAGTGGAGGGATTGATTACTCTTAAGGAGCTATGTTATATCTTTGCTCTACATGGTAACAACACTTTGTATGGTAGTTAATCAATCATGGTTCAATTATTCAAGTGTAGTGAAATGGTGACTCATTTGGTCCATAGGTGTCAAAAGTTAGGCCCACTTTAGATGGGGGTGCGGGGTCCAAATTTGGTGCCATGTAGGTTTAGCCTCTATTTGCCATTTTTTTGGTCTCGGACCCTCATCTAAAGGCCATGGGTCCAATTTATGGCTCTCAACCAATAGGATTGCTCCATTTCATCGGACCCTAGACCTTAGACCATCATCTAAAGTGGCCCTTAGGAGTATGTGAGCAACACTTCCACACATGCAAGAGTTGCTTAGTAACATTGTATGAGCATTGCTCCACATGAGTTTGTTAGAGGCTAGATTTTAGGTTTTTAATTATCTTAGAGGGCACTCTAGTAATTTTAGAGTTATTAACAGTTGGTTTCACATATTACCTCCACTAATAATTTAGGAAGTGACACTAACTAGATTTTGCTAAGGTTTTAGAAAGTCTAACTACATGACAAAAATTAATTGTCAACTTTAAAGTAGTAGGATTTGAGGGTGCCACCACCATGTTTCAAAAAAGGAGCATGAGCAAGGCATCAACTTAAAGGGCAAAAGGAAAATCTTCCTCTCTTTCCCACTAAATATGGAGTCACTCCAACCTTTGATGTGCTTGTTGGATGTTTCCTTCTTGAAGAAAGTCATTAGCAGGTGAAATCTGGGTCCAAAGCTAATGAGTATGCCCTTTATGTCAAGGACCTTTCTAAAATATACATGACCTACCTTGAACAACACTAGAAAGAAACCAGGTGTTTTTAACTAGTATGCCCATGTTGGACAATTGAAGGATGAACTTATGAAAGAGAGCTTGTGTGACCTAGCACCCATGAACACACCATGCCCCGATTTTCTTGTTTTTGGCCATCCAATTTTACGAACCCTAATTTTAGAACCCATGGCACACTTTTAAAGCCCTTAATTATGGCGAGACTAGTTGGGAAACAAGAACCAAATGAAAATTAGTATCCTATTCACACACCATCCATCCATGATGATGTGTTTATGGGTGTTGGTTCACTTTGGCCATCACACCATCCATCCATGATGGTGTGTTTATGGGTGTTGGTTCACTTTGGGCCATGAAAGAGCTTGACTAATATGTTGAAACTTGATGTTCATGATCACTAGAACAAATTAAACTAGAATGCAAGTAGTAAATTAGCTAGCAAACGCAATACTTGAAGATGATCTCACTTAATAAACTCTACATCCCAACGTGACTCCTCCTTGGTATGTGAACTTTCCATGCTTCCAAATATTGTGTAACTAGAAGCAAAGATATGACAAACAAACTTAAATTGTCACATGCATTAGCAACTATAAAAATAGTTGGAGGAGTGCGGCCACATTATAAAGAGCCAATGGTGCACCCCCCTTAGGTGAGTCCTTAGAAAGAAGTGAGTGAGCCAAACATGTTAACATGGCAAAACACGATCGATCATTCAAAGAGAATAATTTTGATTTCATGACTTATAAGTGAAATAAGGTTTTTTAAGAAAAATAATGACTTGAAAAAATGTTTCATTATGCTATTATGTTAATATTTTTATCAAAAATTTCTCAAAATTATATTATTTTCAAATATTTTCAAATTCTTTTAGGAGTCTTTTAAACAACAAAAACACTGGTTATACTGAATTTTTTAATAAATGGATTATTTTCATTCATTAGATTGATTTAAAATTTATCCATATGTTTTTATAATATACTATGAATTTTTATAGAAATAACTGAAAAAAAAAATTGCCAACTTAAGTTACCACCTTAAGACAAGAAATATTAAACAATGGTTACAATTATTTTGATACACAATTGGATCCAACAATCAATTGCATCAAATTGTTTATAGCCAAAATGTTCATGTTGTGTTGGGGCCATCACCAAAAAGAAAAGAAAAAAAATAGAAAAAAAATAGAAATTTTGGTCTACTACCACCCACAAGCAATTAATGGAATCAACAATGGTTACCCATGATCAATGGATAAACCCAATGTGTAGTTGCCCAACCTACACTACCTGGTAAAATAAATATAGAGACTTCATACTTGTAAATGGCTGCCACAATCAAGAGGCTGACCAAGTGATTTTTGTTTGTTTTTTTTTTTTTTTTCCCAATTTTGCAATGTTGCCACATTGGTGATCATTCACAAAAGAGATTTAGCCATGTTTGGTTATAGACAAGCTATGAATGAAAAATAGAAATTTATTAAAATCCCTTTATATCCTAGTTACTTGGTTGAACAATGTGTAGAAACATGACAACTTTTTAGAATTTTGACGAAATTTTATGAAAAAAAAAAAGGGGAATATTTGACTTTTTTTTTTGGAAAAAATTTCATGAAATGGCGAAAACTCACCACAGAAAAGTAGGTGGTTTTTCTTTACTCACATAGTGATGATTTCATGGAGTACATAACTCACAACATGACCTACAATTGGACATGATCGAACAAACAACAAATGAACCTTTCTGACAAACAAAGTAAAGACCGAAAGAGCCATTGCTTCATGATCTTCAAGTGCTTCAGGTTTTTTATGCTGACAGGCCAACTACAATATAGTATGTGCGTTAGCCATAAACAACGATGATAGCTTGATGCCCATAATGGTGAAATTCTTGTCTAATATATATTTTTAGTGCTGCTGATCTCTCAGGCCATTTCCATAGTCTTATATTATTGTAGTACGTATATTTTATATATTTTCATTTGTTTGGGCTTTCTTGGAGCCATTTGTGAATGACTCTTAAATTCTCCAGATTTTATTCTGATAGGCCAACTACATTACAACCCAACAACAATGAGTCAAGCATGGTGCTCAAAATGAGTTTTATTTTATTATTATTAATTTTTTAATGGCACATGTTCTCTCATACATGATACTCTCTTGATATTGATACTTGGATCATATATTGTATTATATTGTGTATTGTGGCGTTGCTAAGTTTTGGGGGAAAGGGGGGTCATATATGATACTCTCTTGATATTGATACTTGAAATCATATATTGTAATATTATGTGTATTGTGGAGTTGGTAACTTTTGGGGGAAAGGGGGGTTATGCTTCCATTTTAGACATGAGTTTCATCTTCTTGGAGTGTGGGTTTTTGTTTCAAGTTGAGTTAAGTTTCTTCTCTACATTTGTCCTATTTTTTGTGGGTTCATTTGGGTCCAAATTCACATCATAGAGCTTCATCTCTCTCTCTCTCTCTCTCTCTCTCTCTCTCTCCTAGGTTTCAATTTCATCCTTCAATGTTTATGTACATGATCAATTGTTTTTGGTCTTTTCAATTTGTGTTTTCTCCCTCTTGTTGGAGCTGCATTTTAGTGTGACTTGCTTCCCAATACATTGAGAAATAATCCCCTTCTTTCTTTTCTCTTATATATCATAGTTTTCTTTTGTCAATCAACAAGTGTTGGGTAATATTTGAAGCTTTTTTTTGTTTTTTGACAAACAACAAGTTCATGGAGTTGGAAGTCTTTTGATGATTTATGTGTGAAATGATATTTGTGAGAGGATTAGTAATGGGTACATAAAGTGGGCATGAAATATGGTAGCATTTTCAATGCTTGTGGCATTTGAAGCATAAAGGATTTTTGTTGTCATTGTAGCAAGTATTTGTTGAAATGCGGAAGGGCAACATTGGAAGAGCATTATTGGGAGGCAAAAGAGCAATCCCACAGTATGCATGGGTCTTAGTTGTTTTTGCAGGGCTCTTTCTATTTGGAGAACCCATATTATACAAGATCCTACTATTGAAACAAAGAGATTTGTCAGAGTTGGAGTTGCCAACTCCCTTTCTCATGGATAAAGTGGCATCCAAGCCATTTCTTCTAACAGCTCCTTCCATGCACGAGGCAATTGCAAGTAAGATTGTGTACTTTGATGAGATTTCAATAAAAAATGTAAACAAAACAATGTTTAAAACAAGGCTTGAGCAAATCTCTAACACCAAAATGCCACATTATGGTGTGGCACCCATGTTGGATGTGTGTGTGCACCCAAATGGGACATTGGTGGTGGTGGGTACATCACAAGAGGAGATGGAGCAAAGCGTGGAAGCTATAGGAGAAGAGATGGTTAGAGAATGGCAAGATACTTACAATTGTATTTGGGGTTGCAAAGGCGTACAATATGTGGACAACATCCCCCATGATGCAGTTTGGATCGATGGAAAAACCACTCATATCATCCCTTATGTTAACAATGTTTTCCATCACTTTGCGGAGAGGATTTGGCCACACCTCACCACTGCTATCCCTCTTGACCAACTACCCAAGAATCACACAACTAGATATTATGTCTATAATATGCACGCTTGGTTGGAAGGAGCACACCAAAGCATGAATCATAACACCATGATGTACCAACTTTACACCTTGGGTTTGCTTTCGCCACAAGTTCAATTCCTTCAACATGCAGAACATGAGACAAGGTTGCTATGTTTTGAGCACTTGAACCCCGCTTGTGCATCATGTGGTCGTATGAACACCAAACTCGGATCAAACATTTATGTACCTGCATTACTGCGATATCGTGATGCAACTTTTTCTTTCTTTGGGATTGAGGAGCCACAAGTTGTGAGGCCTCCTACAAAACTAAGGGTGACATATTATGGTCGAGGAGACACCTATCGAAGACGCACAATAAATGCATTTGAAGTTATGCACCACCTTCAAAAGAGTTGGGTGCAACCACCTTTCCATGTTACCTTTGTTGATGCAATGCTTGCTTCTGGTGAATACAACCAAAGTTTACCTGAAGTTGTGTCACTCATGTCCCAAACTGATATATTAATCACCACCCATGGAGCAAATACATGGGCTTCGATTTTTATGCCAAAGCATGCAGCTGTGATTGAAATTTATGGCCCTTGTGGACCATCCACTTGGATAGATGTTATAGTTGAAGCTTTGATGTTAAAACACAAGACTGAAGAAAATCCATGGGACTTTCGAGTTCCATCTCTTCTTGCAGGAAACACTACTGAATGTGAGAGTGCAGATCATACACCAGACTTCACTATAAACATTACAAAGTTGGATGAAATTATTCATTCCTTAGCATTACCGAAAGGAGTAGGTGATAGCTTCCCATTACATTGGGTGTATGATTGGACAAGCTTTGATTCACACAAGGTGTCCAACTTTAAAGAGTAAAATTGACCAATAAACAAAAGAAATTTTGAATCAATTTTTCCCATACCATCTATACCATAGCCTAGTATAATCTTCCACAATGACAAGACAATTTTAGAAAAAATTTAAAATCAATTCATTTTCACATTTTTGAAATTTTCATGATCTACAATAGTCTACTATGATATCGTCATATGAGTAGTGAAATTATTCATATCATCCCATGTGATATACATATGATGGTTTTCAACACCTCCACTTCATGTTTTAATGGAATTCCATTTCATTATTCAAAGGATTGTTTCATGATGAAACTAAACCCGAGGGTAATGTATACCTCTATCCAATTGTGCACATAAGTCTAATTGAAAAATGAGAAAATTGTTTTAAGTTCTACAATTGATATCATAGTACTAAATTGTGAGCTTTTTTGGGGTTTTAATTTGGCCATTCTGTATGCCTCATTGTTGTTGTAAACAGAAGTTCCTTATGACCCCGATGGACATCAGATTTGATCTCTTGAACCACATATTGACTTGCATATGCCGTTGAAACCTTTTGATATCAATAGTGAAAGTTACTTTGGCAAAATATGGACCCGACAACACAAATGATCCATATTGTTGAAACAATGTTCTAGAATCAATACCCAAACTACATAATTGATTGTAACCTATTTCTTTTGATGCCTTCCAAGATTTAAATTAAATTGGACAATCAAATTCCCTAACTTGTATGCATAGGATTTGAAAGAAATTATAGACATTTACAAAAATGAAGACTGAAAATTTGTAATTTGTTACAAATTACAGAGATGTTATTGCAGAAATGTTATTGCAGAGATGGGAGTGGAAAAACATTCAGATAGATATATCTTGTGGATGAGGGTCTTGTAGTATATTGCTCTCTTCACCTGTATACTAACTACTCATATGCATTTGCTCAAGATATACACACCCAGTGCTGTGCAGAATCTGACAATTCATGTGCCACTAGTCTAAATCCAGTCACCTCACATCATGAAGCTTCATTACTCGTCATAGTGCATCACAGTGCGAAGACTCTTTGATTCCTTCAGGAGTTCCACCCCTTCATTGATCTTGGAGAAGGGCAGTTTGTGTGTAATGTAGTGGTCCAAATTGATCGTCTGCAATCCCCATATGGGAAGGGTGTCAGTGGATCCTTAATTTCACAAGAAGTCTACAAAACTGCAACTTAACCTTTTATATCTAACTCCATTGTTGAGATATTCAGCCTCAATCCTTTCATCTAATGTGCAGAAATGTCCACTGATGTTTTGAGGTTTGAACAAGATTTTTTTAATGAGAACTGACAAAGAGAGAAGTTACAAATTACCCCATCCATGTATTTTTCAACAAGGCCTGGCAGATCTGTTTTTCCTTTGTATCCTCCAAACAGTCCAGAAGTCCATGTGCGGCCATACAGAAGAGTGCTTGGATGGAATGTGACCTTGTCGTTATCTGCTGCCAATCCTAGTATAACTGATACACCTCCTGCCTGCAACAGTCTCAACCATCATTGTCCCCTTTGCTTAGAAAAACCATTCGGCCTTCATGACCAGAGGTCAATGCTTCTGAATCTGTCAAGTCAGTACTTTCACAAATAGCCCATGCTCAAGACAGAAAAATGCAAACTGTTTTATGACATTAATATTTTTGCTTGCTTTCACTTATCACACATATTCTGTTGATTCAAACAAAACATTTGCCCAAGATGACAATGTGGAAGATTGAGACAAACCTTCTGTGTTGATTCCAGTGCTGCAGTGATAACACCACTTTTGCCAATGCAGTCAAAGCTGTACCAAACTCCTCCATTTGTCATCTCAGAAATCACCTGGTCCAAAAGACTCAATTGTTGTTAGAAATGCCTCCAGAGAAACTCTCTGGCACAAGAAGAAAGAGGTCAGTAGGTCATATGGTGCAGAAAAGAAAGGAGGCTTTTCTTTGTATGTGTTGTTCCTCCAATAGTACCTCTTGAACAGGCTTGCTGATTTCCTTTGAATTTATAGTGTCTGTTAGACCAAACTCTTTTGCTGCAACCCCCACATACACATGCCAACAATTTCCAACGTTCATCTTCAGTGGAAGGTATGGTATACTCAATAAATCAGGAGCTGCATATAATCAACTTTTGATGCACTGGCATTTGTATCACATGTTAACTACAGAGAAACTCAAACATACCCAATTCCAGTTTTTCAGGTACCAAGTCAATTCCAATGATCCGAGATGCACCTGCTGCTTTGCAACCTTCCACAACCTGAAGGTGGCATTCACTGAAATCATTGTGAAGAGAAAAAAAACACTATAGGGTGTGCACAAACACAGATAGAGAAGAGCACCATGATGAGAAGGCAACCAACACTGCAAGAACTTGGAAAGTGCCAATGCGGAAAGAAAGAAAATTGTGAATGCAAAAATCCTGGTAGATTGACAACAGATGATACAGGCAAGGATGCATACAGCCAATCCAATTGTTCCCAATCCAAAAACTGCGACAGTTGATCCAGGTGTAACTTTTGCAATTTTCCATGCAGACCCAATCCCTGAAAAGCAAAAATCCATTTGTTTAATTCTTTCATAATTGGGACCAGAGACCAGAGTTGAGGTGTAGTGAAGAACAGAGAAGCATATACTTTATATAATTTTCTTGAGCTATGCTTGGTAAGGTAGCCAAAGATGTCAGATAGAATACCTGATGTTCATTTATTAAGAATCAGAAATCCTTAGATCATACTGGCTAAATATGGATATGCACAGGTATAACAAATGTATGAAGACAAAACGTGCAAATGCAAGACATCTTCAGTGTGGTGCTATGGATTTCTAGGATCATTAAGGGTTTAGTGTCTGAGATCTGAGATCCTGAAAGGGTGATTTGTAGAGGTCATGCACATAAACAAAAAGCCATTGTATGAACCCATCATCACAATCAGAAATGGAGATTACTCTCACCTGTGGCAACACCACATCCCAGGAGACAGATTTTATCGAGAGGAGCTTTAGGGTTCACTTTGGCACAGGAGGCCTCATCCATCACACTATACTGGCTGAAGGTGGAAATACCAAAGAAGTGGTAAATGGGCTTCCCATCCAATGTGGTGAATCTTGTCTTCTTGTCTGATAGCATCACCCCAGAATCAAAGTTGTGTAGTAATACATCACAACAGTTGCTCTTCCCTTGTTTGCAATGGAAACATTTCCCACAATCTGCTAGCCAGGCCGGAATCACATGATCCCCTGGCTGTAGACTTGTCACACCTTCTCCAACACTCTCAACAATTCTGCAGATTACAGAAAGTGTTAAAAATGTTAGGTTTTTTTGGCAATCCTCTCAACAAATATCAGAAAACCCTGCATGTGGAGAGATGCTCTATGAGCTGCTGCTGCAGCACTACACACTATCTATAAATCCTGAACTCTCAGAAGCCTTAATAATACTCAGAGTAGCAGATGTTGATAAATGGAGATTTCTCAGGTCACTCAGGGTACAGGAACATTGCACTGAATTAGTCCTTCCAATTTGAACAATTTAGTTGTTGAAACTGTAGACTGTTGACAACACTTGGAAGAAGAGCTTACCCAGCAGCTTCATGCCCCACAATGCGAGGGAAAATGGGGTCCTTGTCCTGAACATTATTTACGGAAAAAATCAAATCAGTGCCAGTAAACGGCACTTGTTGAAGGAAGAAAACCATGTAATGCAATGGGTTTAGTTTTCTCACAAACTTTTATAGCAAACAACAATGTCTCTCACTTGATTTCTCACAGGATCCCCCTTTTGATGATCAGATGAACCAGAGAACTGCCTACCTTGCCAAGCAAGTAATAGAGATCACTTTGGCAGATGGAAGAGTGAGTAATCTTGACACGAACTTCGCCTGGCTGTGGAGGAGCCACAAGTACATCCTCAAAGGACAATGGCTCTCTAGCTGCATATGCTACTGCCGCTGCATATTCATTCACAAACCACCAGACATCAATCATAATGTTGCAGGATGGGCAGTCAGGATGCCTACAATTCTATCAGCTAGAGATCAGGGAGCTGGAGAGAGAGAGAGATAGGGAGAGAGAGAGCTCGATTTGGTACCTTTGCACTTGATCACTTGGCCCACAGTTGATGTTCCATCAGCTGTGGCTGTGTGTTGCTCATCACTTGTTGAAATGCTGTTGATTGCCATTTGGAAAATTCTTGCAGTTGAAACAGAAGCAGCAAGCTGTCCTAAGGCTGGAAACTGACGGGCTGCTGTCCAAGTATGAATCTGCCGCCTTGAACTCTCCCCTGCAATGCACCAGCAACATATGTTGTCATCTAGCCAACATCTTCGACTCCAGTATCCAATTGTAACCACATTCACACCGGCTTAAGGATACGAAGCCAGTCAGGACTCCAAGAAGAAAGAAGAGCGAGGGAGGAGGAGGCTTACCGATCAAGCCAGGAGAACACTTGGAGAATTCCTTAGTCTTAATGCGCTGCAAAAGCGAACAGCGACTTGAGAGAGGAACACGAGCAGAATGAGGCACAGTAGAGATCACGTTGTCCGGTATTCCGAATTTCACGATCTTGCAGTCCAAACCCTGCGTCACAACTGCTGCATGTTGCATGATCGCAACCTGCCAGTCACACACACACACACCGCGACTCCGCTTGTGTCAAGCTGCAAAGCTTTGAAGCGTATAATAAAACTTCAAGACTGATTTATGTAAGCTAGCACTTGTACTGCACAGGTCTCCTCGATATGGAACCTGGAAGAAGCAAAAGCTAGAACAAACTTCTGATCGACACACACTCTATGTTGCATGAGACGGAAAGAAGGAAGAAGAAAAAGCTAGAACAACTACCGATCGCCGCTGTTTGTGCACAATACGGAAAGAAAAACCTCCAAGAAGTAAAATCCACAACAACTATCGAAACTCTTTCGCAGAGACGATAACCCGACGAGGTAGCGAATGATCTGAAAAACTGTAAAACAGACAAAGAACTCTCAGACCGAAAAAGATGCAGATCGAAGAGGATGATGAGCTACATATAAATGCTAAAGCAAGCTCCGCAAAACCATTCCATACCTAACTGATCCAAAGCTCCGCAATACATTCAATAATGATTTCCAAACCTTGACCGAAGCTCCGCAACAAAACAAGAGTCAATGATCCAGACCTCGAACCTCACAACGCACAGTTCCTCACCACGCACAAGACATGATTACACGTACATGAGTCAGCAGAGCACAGAGATGGATGCCAAGGCGGCGCCAGTTCTAACTTCTGAGGCAGACTCATGATGAACTGCTTCCCTCTCAAGTTTCAACAAGCAGAGTCAGATAAGCAAAATATCTGCCATATCAAGGCAGATGTCAGAGACAAACAGCAACAATTCGCACACAACAGAGCAGCACAGCGAAGACGGAGCGCAGTCGCCGCAGGAACGCAGCAGCACAGTGACGACGAAAGCGCAATCGCCGCGGCAACGACAAACAAATCAACGAACGAAGGAAAAGAATAGGATGAAAGTGGGGATGAAAATGGAACATATGAGGATGAAACAATGCACACAAGGAGAGGAAAGAGTAGAATACGGGACTCAATCGTTGACATTGAGTAATTGGATTTAAAAAGTGAGGATGAATGAAATAAGTACACATAAATATAGGGAATAAGGATGAAACTGGGGATGAAAAACGTACACAAGGAAAGGAAAGAGGAGGAATAGGAGGGACTCAATTGAGGATTTGGATTTTAAAAGTGAGGATGAATGAAATAAGTACACATGAATACAGGAATAGGCGACTAATCAATTGCTATAAAGGAAGGAAGGAAGGAACAGAATTGGATGAAAGTGAGGATGAAAACTCTGCCCACGCGGATGAAAAACGTACAGAAGGAAAGGAAAGAGGGAGGAATAGGCGGACTAATCAATTGCTTTTTTCTCATTTGTCAACAATTTGAGGATCAAATCAAAAGTGACGATGAAAAAAAGTACACAAAAAATGAAATAGGGGACTAAATTTTATTTTTATTTATTTTCGTTTGTTGAAATTGGGGAGCAAATAAAAAATGAAGATGAAAATATCTGCACAAAAAAACAATAGGGGATTAAATTTGTTTTCCTCAAGGATGAAAAAAAAAATACACAGAAAAAGGAAAGGACTAAATTTCTTTTTGCATTTGTCAAAATTGATGATCAAATCAAAAGTGATGATGAAAAATATACAGAAGAAAAGAATAGGGTACTAATTTTGCTTTTCGTATTTTGTCAAAATTGAGGATCAAATCAAGGGTGAGGATGAAAGAAGTACACAAGAAAAGAACACAGGACTAAATTGCTTTTCTCTGTCATCCAAATCAAGTATCAAAATCAAAAGTGGGGATGAAAAAAAATACACTTAAAAATATACAAAATTAAATTTGCTTAGTCTACCTAAATTGGTCCTCACAAAAGTTTCACTCTCAGCTTCAGATTTGCATTATCTTTTGGTGGGATATAAATAGCCTACTCTTTTTTTCAATGAAATCTTCTAAGAATCAACAAGTCCTTCAAAACTTCTACACAACTTTGATACCTTGTTTCAATTAAAATGGTACCCAGTTTTCCTCAAATTTTTTAAGTTTTCATTTCCAACTGGAGATGGAAACAGGCATTTTGAGAGTCAAACTACTCAAGACGCACAGTTGATAATAGAGTGGGTGACTTTCCACATACTTTCTTTTAATGTCTTGATGGGTACCTACCTACCTACCTACCTACCTAACTCCTCTTGCAACAAACGCTTCATCAGCAATGTAAATTTGATTTGGGCCAGTTTATCTCCAAAATTCCACACGTTCATCACTTAATGCAAAATCTTTATTGGGATGCTCGCCAATGGAACCCACAGAAGATCTTTCCAAAACTAAAATTAAAATAAATATCATTATGTCATCACATTTAACTTATAGCCTAGTGGTTTTTTCTTTTTTTTTTAATTTTATTTAATAATTTTAAATAATTTTTTAATAAAAAAATTTAATTTTTTTTAATTTCCCATTTTTTTCCCAACAAGGATTTAGCACTCCAACTTAACTTGTTATGAGAACCTGTTCAACAATTTTAAAATAAAAATTTAAAAAAATTTGATTAGGTACTTAGAGCAGTTAAAATAAGAATAGACATCTAGTGAAATTGAGCCAAAATGTCTCCTTTTTGACAATTTCTTTCAATAAAAAAAGAGTATTACAACATAATAGTCTTTTTTTTTAAAAAAATCATTTTGCTAAAAACAGGCATCATTGGTAAAAAAATTATAATCAATAGCAAAATTAGCCTTAGGAAAATCACGAATTTCACAAGGAGTGTGTCACACTATGGCCTTGCCATTTACATTAAAAAGTATCTTAAGGCAAAAGAAGAATTATGGAAAATTCAAATATTTCGCCATGCAAAAATATAATCTTCTAAAAAATCTTCTAAAAAGAAACCAAAATCCTTCAAGAAATCATAACTCTATAATAACAAATCTTAAGTTTCAACACAAGCCAAAATATCGTCTTTAAAAAATCCTCATATAAAAATAGACCTATTATTTATTACCTAGGGGCCAAAACCCCTTAAATATACACATAAATATTATGTGGATTTAACCATACTTGCAACTCAAACTGCTTCATTTTATTTTATACATATTAGTATTTTTCTTTTTCAATTTTGTGATGTAATCAAAGTGGTGATTGTCCATAAGAAATTTAACTAAACCTGGCTATAAACTAATTATGAAAATTAAATAAATAAAACATATTTAATACATATTTGGGCTACATGCTCTAACCTAGTACAAAATTGTGGCAACTATTTTTTTAATGAAATTGAATGAATTTTGGGCCATTTTTCATTAAAAATCCTTTCTACAAGTGAAAATTGATTTTTCCAGGTTTGAATGTTTGTAATAATTTGTATTCCTTAACATAAGATTAAAAACATAACAAAACCAAAATTGCACAAAAAATGAAAAACACTATTGTAATATCTTTATCATTTTGGCAACAGACTATTGAATAATTAATTAAATTTTAAATCTTAATTTTGGCAGTTGGTCTTTTTTAATTCTGAAATTTTCAATAATTAGTGAATATACAAAATAATAAACAAGCTCTTGTCAATGTTATGGAACAATCTAGTGTGTGTAGATTGCTTCAATTTTAAGTTGTTGGACTTGAAACTCTTGAAGGTCTGTAGTTCAAACCTAACAGTGAATTTTTTTATTTTATTAAAAATTTAGAAAAAATAATAAATAATTTTTCAAAAGTTCAACAAAACAAAAAAATAAAAATAAATAAGATGCTCTACATCTTACATGTAAGGTTCCTCGAAATGAACAAGTGTCTGGGTAAGGTTTAGGGTTTAGGAAGGTGCCTCCTCTTCGTCTCAAACCCTAAACCCTAAATCAAAACTTTTGTGAAGATATGTAAATTATTAACCAACCACATCATTGTTGATAATTTGGTTCGATGAATTTAGTATATTCATGCTACTTTCTTAAGTGATATTTTAAAAATTGCATAACACATAACAAATACTTAAAAATAAGGGTTTTCCAATAAGTAATCATTGAACATGGAATTGCATTTCAACCCAAAACCCAAATTCCCAAAAATTAAACTAAACATTGTGTAGATGATCAATCATGGAATGGCCCCTATACATGTATGTGACATTTTACCCCCATAAGTGTCTTAAATGTCAAGCTTTCCACATTGCACAATATGTTTAAATCTACAACATTGAAAGGTCTAATGAACTACATTTATGCATACATGTTGTGGCCATCATTAGATTATGGTTTTTGGATAATGGGCATTCATCATTACTTAGTTTGATGTTCATGGATGAACTTCATTACTCATGAATCACAAATGAAATGATGATGAATGTAAGGGATTCATTCATTCCTTCATTCATTCATGACTTACCTCCATATCCAAGTAGTAATTGAACCCTCCCAAATGAATATGAAACAATGTACAATATGACAAGTGTTGAATGATAACAAGTAATAAGCTAGTTAGTGGACACTACTATATCACCCACCCTATTGATGGATGGATAGTGCACCTCTCCTCTCCTCAGACCAAATCACCTCTCTTCTTCATCTACAAGTCTGGAATATTGCATTCCTAGGTGAAATGGTATCATCTTGGATGAAAAAAGAAACTTCTTAGATGAAACATAGTCCTCTTGGATGAATGTTTCATCCTCTTCACCAAAAAAAAGAAAAAGTGGAATTGCAAGTGATGTGTCTTCTTCATGAGTTTTCATGTCCTTTCAATTGAATTTGATGGCCATGCAAATGTTCATCCAGCAGGGCTTAATAAATTATGATGAGTTGGGATGAAATCTGGACTCTAATTCTCAGCCTCTATAGTAGTTCCCAAAAATTCAGCATCACTTCCCTTAAACCCTAAACCCTAACATTTCTGTATACAATTTCTACTGATGGGTACAAAAACCCTAACACTTATCTATACAAATTTTTTTAATGCAATTTTTTTCCTACTTCAAAGGTGCACACAAAAAAAAGAAAAATACCTACATAGTGTGCCAGGAAGAAGTAGAAGAAGGGTAGAATTGAGTGATTGAGTTGCTGGAGGAGTTCTGCAGATATGGTGCGAGGAAGGATCCTTGTGAAGCATGCAGCATTCAACACAAGCCTTCTTCAGTACTTGGCATGTCCACTTTCAAAAGACCCACTCAGGTAAATTCCCCCCTCCACCCCATCTTCCCTTCCCCCTCTCCTCTTCTTTTAAGAGCTTATAGAATCATAACATATCTTGTGTGTAGGCAGCAATCTCCTTCTGCATTCCTGTTTGCTGTGATGCTGTAGACTTGCCAGCAGGTTGTTTGTATTCTAAGACAAGCTTGCTTCAGGTGCACTCCTGTCTGTAGAGAAACTAGGTTTAGGGTTTTAGATAAGGGTTTTTTTCTCCTTGATTTGAGCAGTCAATCATTCCTTCCTCAAATCTCTACAAAGAATTCAAGACTGCTGGATTAATTGATGTGGTGTATTATTCCCCTTCTCTGTGCGATGGGTTTTTTATAATCTTTACTGAGCATTGGAATTTCTCATGTTGAGGCTCTTTTGGAGCTTCAAAGTAGCATCAAAATCAGTAGGTAGTGGTCCAGTGACTAAGTGGCATGTTACCCATAAGTGTCCAGCTACTGTGTGAATCACTCATGCAACATGTGGAACCTAGGAGCTGCAGAGCCCTCAGGGGAATATATTTTTGCCACCATCTTTGGCCACTGCTGCCTTTACAGTCCTCTGGGTAGAATATGTGCACTTCCAGAAAGGAGGAACGTAGTCACAGTGTCAAGCCCACAGCTTTGAATTCTTGCAGCAACTGAAGATGCTAAGTTAGCAGAGGTGAAGGAGGGTGCAGGTACTGTGAGAAGTCACAGGAGCTTGTGAATGACAGTCTTGGTGTGGCCTATCCGGTTTGTTGTACATCCTTCAGACCTCTATTACCAACCCAATATTCGAAGAAAATGTCATAAGTCTCCTAAGAAGCAAGAGAGAATAAATCATAGCAGTTGGTGTCTTGGGGAGCACTTTTGTTTGGGCAGGGTCAGGCAGATTAGGCAGGGCAAACTATATCTCCGTATTTCCTTCTGGTATTCGATGTGTTATTCTTTTCCAAGTATTCACCAGGTTAAAGATTGATGTGGTAGGTGTTGTCAACAACCAGGTATTAATATTGTTTTGTACCCACAAAGAACCAGATCATCACACAACCCCATCAAAGATCACAACAAAAGCTTAATGTGATTGCATAATTAAAACTCTGCAGTTTCTCTTGCCTTAGTTTAGGGTTATTACCTAGATGAGGAAACTTCACCAGATCCTTCTTCCAGAACTGCTTATATCATAGGATTCCAATTCTGAGCTTCAGCTATAAAGAATTTTCCTTTTGTCTTATGATCATATGTTCTATGGTGATGCAGATTATTGATGGAATCGCATGCCTGGTGCCCTCAAGAGGACGACTTATTGAAAAACTCTCAGAAGATCCCAAACCTTGTCCTGATGCTGGAAAGTAGACTGCCGGATTTTCCATGATTTCCTAGAAATCCAATTGACCAAAGTAAGGTTTTTCTAAACTAGTGACATTGTTTAATGCTATGGGTGTGCAGTATTACTGATGAGAAATGCATAGGATTGATTTCTTCTGCAAAAATTTCTGCTGTGGCATGGGGAATAGAAGAGTGCTATTGAGAGCAGGTCAGATCCTGGTTATGGTCTGGTACTTTGCAAGTGTCACTCACAAAGGTTATGACCCTCATCATTCTCGTCATGTTCATTCTGGTTTTGTTGGAACTGTCACAACAGGTATGTTCAAAGTGTTGGTTCTGGAGTTTTCTCTGAAATCTCATAGATATGTTCCTGTACAGTGCATGAATATTTGCCCCCTCATCATCTCCATTCACCATCACCTGCAATATTTTCATTTTGTGATGGCGAATCATTTTTTCTAAACATAAAGCGCTGTGGATTTTTTTAGTCTAGTTGGAGAGGGTCTACTGTACAGAATTTTTCCTCAGCAAAGGGGAGGCATTCCAAAAAAAATGTAATGCCTGCTCCTGCACGCATTCTTTGAAACGCTTGCTCTCATTTTTAAACAATCTAGTGTGTTAGGAAAAAAATTTAGAAAAAAAATCTGCCTGGTGCTTTACACTTATTAAGGCCCTCAGCCTTGGGCTTTACCCTACATGTTATGTGAAATCAATGAATGTCATAATAGTTGTGGAGGTGGGGTGTCAAGTGAAAGGGGTTCATAACCTTGTTGAATCTGACAACAGAACATGATATGTTGTGCATTGGTACATTGGTGCACAAATTATGGAAAGTAACAAAGTCACACGCATAAAAACACACACCATTGGAGAATGTTCGTATTAAGTCATTTGGAAACATTTGGTGCTTTGCTTGGAAGTAGAAGATGAGGTTTAACAGTTTCCTACATGTGATACGTTTCTTACGAGTATGAATGTGGACTTCAATGGGATTTCTAACTTGTGCATTAGTGAGCTGATAGATGGGTGCACTGAACAATATGTATCAAATTTTCTATTTGTACAAAAATGTCAAGCTTGGTTGCATCCAATCAAGTTAGTACATCATCCACCTCATTGCCTAACATTCAGTTATGTGATTGCATATTATTTGCATCACGATACAAGCTTTTCCATTCACATGCATTGTAATGAAAATTCAAATGCTTCCATGTATAGCCATAGTTTAAGTGTTAAGGTTATTTTGTAGGTGATGGAGCTTGTATTGGCTCCTATGTTTGTCACTATTGTAGTCACAAGGCGAAAGAGGCTCTTATTTGTAATTGCCATCTCAATAATAGTCTTTTCTCTATAGCCACATGGTAGATTCCACAAGCATGAACAATTATGAGTGAGCCATCTTTAGAAATGGAGTATTCATTAAGAATTTGAATTAGAAATTATTAAACACATATCAGTAGTTAGTTGCAAAGTAAATTAAATAAACCAAAAGGTATTGGGCAAAACCCTACAATTGGGAGCACGTTCCCAAATAAAACGCATGGGATAAGGTAGTGGCCAACTTATCCATCAACTTCCCCCACTGACTTCATCAGCTCCCTACTCTGCACCGAGTTTCTGTCACAAGTCTGGAAGCAACAGGAAGACTCAACCATCATACTGGCTAGCAACTAACAACACAAGTGCAAATCAGAACTACACATTTCCTCAAAACAAGCGCTGCTCTTGCTCTCACAGATTGCTCCAGTTGTTAATAAGATGCTTGACAACTGGAGCACAGATGAAAATGTTAGATATTTCATTGCAATAATAGCCCACAAATAACCCCCCTTTGTTCGATTTTGAATTTACAATTCATTACCTTAACTCTCACTCATGCAGACCTTCCAAGGGCAGCTTCTTTCTTTCCCAGTCGGGCCTGCTTATATGTTGAATTGAGTGTCCAACCTGCTAGCTGTTTGAACTGACACAGCTTCAAGGCAGAAGATACAAGCTTCACACAAATCACAATATAGTTGCAGCAATGACACAATAGCAACATGCCACTGAATATAAGAAAAGTAAGACAACAGTGAACCAGAACCACCAGAACACATAGCCTGCACTGTTTACTCACAAACTAAACAGACTAGTAAACCAGATGGCTCTCTACACCAAAACAATGGTGGCCCTCTGTTGCAAACTACTAATCTATCCAATCTCAATCTCATCAAAGTCTGCTGCCTTCTAAACTTCTAACAAGCTCAATCTACAACCTAAAGATCAAACTAAAATTACTGATGCCACCTGCAAGCTCATATCAGCTGTGTCACAGAAACACTGCAAAAAATGTTAAAAAACCAACTGCATAAGCTTTTCATGACTGCAGAAACCACTGTCAGGACTCAGAACCCATGCATTTCTCTCACAGAACCATGGCACATCCCCTCACAACTTTTTCTTTCACTCATGTAACTGGAACCCGAGTGTAGATGGTGTAGTTCCTCTTTGATGTTCCAGTCCTTCATGTAGCCAACTGTGGAAGGTAGGTCAGAGTGAGGGGATAATAAGGACTTCCACTTGGAATCCCCCCTAAGGGTTTGAACAGCTCACCAGGTTCCAGATTTCCCAACATTCCAACATTTGGTGAGAATCTTACCTTGTTTTTCACTACACACAACATCACAGTGCATGAAAGGCAACATGGTACATAGCTTTAGAGTTGAACACTTCTGTTACTCATGCCCACCAAAGTTATGGATATTTGTCTACTTTCCTCACAGTCCAGTTCACAGTTGGCTTTTGCCCAGAGAAATCAGACTGATGAAGCACAACCAAGTTATTTGGCTTCATATTTGTCCACTTCCCCCTATTACTGTTATGTGAAGTAAACACAGAAGTAAGCAAAATAAATAGCAGTAACCTTGACCCACTTACCTATGCAAAAACAGCCTGGTGCTACTGACATATGTCTACATAAGTACTGAGAACTTCTCCATACTTATGATTTCAGTCAACCTCAACAATTGAGGTATAACCTAATAATAAGGTTGCAGATGTTTCAGATCTGACAACATGTCAGTGAAAAGGAAAAGCAAGGAAACCCTACCAAACAGAATGCAGAAAAAGAAACTGAGGAGCAGTGTGAACAACAGTGACAGTCACACCATGTTCAGGCACCTTCAATAGCAACATTTAAGGTAGTGATCAGCTGCCACTACATCCCCACTGCCTTTGTCAGCTCTTGGCAGTGAGTGGATGTACATGTATTAACCAGTGTATTCAATTGCTGTCATAGGACTGGCACCTAGAGGGAGACTCATACATGATGCTGGCTACATCAGCAACACCTAAAAGAGGAAGGAAAAAGACAGAAACATGACAGATAACTCTTAAGAGTATGATCTTTATGGGCAAATCCATAGAGACCATAGTGCACCAATTGTTAGCCCAGAGAAATGAAATGACCTGCTGAGCAACTGACATCTGCAGATATCCTGTCTCTCTTATCAGAGTTCAACTGCTCCAGGTATTTTATGAAGAGTGGGTTGATAGCCTGCAAAACTTTGGTAAGATCTTAACAGTGATAAGCAAAAATTGACACAAAGGAAATGGAAGACACCTGATCTCCTTAGAGCATTTTCATCTTGGAATTAACTGGTTGAAGTGATGTGCCCCATTAATTTGGTTTTGTTTTTGTTTTTCTTCACAATTGCAAACTTCATATGATGACTTCCAACACCAGTTGCAGAAATTACAAAAAAGCATAAAAACTTGCACAAGCACTTTAGAAACTTCTATTGATGACCTTACATTAATTAGGCCAAGATGGAATTAACTGGAACTATTGAGAGCATTCAGATTCACTGGCTTTGACCCCTTTTCGACCACATGGACACCTCATGAACAAAAAGGAGAAACATCTAATTAACCTCGACTTTGCATGATTATCTTCACTATCTATGCTTCACACTACTTTGCACACAATGCAGAACTTTTCGTGTCTCTCCTCATTGTGACTTCTGCAAATGTTTCCCCTCAAATTTCACTCTGTTCCTTGCTTCATTTTCCACCGTAGGTTAATGAGACAAGGACAGGACACACATCAATCTGCAAAACAAACCCTTTCACCTGTACCATTACCTGGCTAGCAGGCAAGCAGATGTCATCTCATACTCGCTGTGGTTCCCTCAGCTCTGCAGAACCATGTGCAAAGTGGCAGCGGTCACCAAATGTGCATGTTCCCTGGGAATAATTCTCACACAGTTTTGTCTTGTAATTTCGAGATCCAACCCCACCTGCAGGACGAGAAGGTGCATTGTCCCGATGCATCAACACCTCACGCACCATTTGGCTGGCCTGCTTAATCTGCTCAAATGAACCCTCCATCTCCACATTCCGTAGTGTAGGATCTGACTCATGTTCCCTGATAGAAAGTTTGGCCCCTGTGAGGTGGCAAATCTGCTTTGCATTGATGCCTCCCTTGCCTATGATTGCACCTGCAAGTGATGCTTCAATACTAATTTTGGCAGTGGAGGAAGCTCCAAACGAAGCAGCTGCAGCCATGCCAGGGGGTGTGGGCTCACGATATGAACCCATACCAGAAGCACCACCAAAGCGACCCCCACTATCCCTTTCCCGACCTGTCCCAAACCTGCCTCCATCTGCTCCATACATGCCACCTCCTCTATACCCTCGGTCTCTGTTGTGGTCAACTGACGAGTGTACATCATGCTCAAGAGGCAGTAAGCTTGAATTGTTTGATTTGCGAAGCTCTATTTCACCGTGTGCAAAGTGACACTTGTCCCCAAAACGGCAGCCTTCTGCTGTGTCAAAGCGGTTGCAGAGCCGGGTCTTAAACCCTCCTAGATTGGCCCCTTGATCATCAGGCCCTAAACCCCCCACCACTCTACGAGTGCCTGTGCCACCCATGCTACCAACATTAGACAGTGGCACTGATGCTCCCAGTCCAACACCTTGGATACCTCCAGGTACAAAGTGCAAAAAGTGGCAGCCTTCGCCATAAGGACACCCTGAAGTGCTGTGTTGCAACACCATCAGATTTAGTCCATGTTAGCATGAACCCTAGACAATGTTTGCAAGGGCACAATCACAAGAGATCCAGAAGAGACAATCATATACCTGGCAACTAATGCATTCCCTCAACATCTTTAAGAGTGTTCACTTTCCTTTTTATATCTACATGATTGCAGAGAAAATCACCACAACAACAGTCTGAAGGTATAACAACACATGACAATGAGTGGTGAGTGTCCATTTTCATTTCACCATGACTCCAGCTTTCCAGGAAGAAACAAGCTGCAAGCCAGAAGAGCAATGCTAGCAATGATAGGATCACAACACTTAGTACAGAGTGCTGCAGCTCAGATTCATAGCTAAGATAGACAAGTCTATCATGCATAAGGCACTCAAAAACCCTAAACCTAAGTCTTAGACTATCACACAAACCTCCTGAGATATATCTCTCATAAGAATTGAGAAATCTCCATTCTCATGATTAAGAAAAAGCAAAGCAAGGGACCTGAGATATGTGAAGGTTGAGTTTATCCTCAGAAATAACAGATTTTTCTGCTGCAATTACTGTCACATCTGCTCTAAGCACAAGTAGATTATGAGAAAAGAAACAGTGAGCTTGCTAAGTGAGAGTTATTCCAGAGTATTGCCACCACAAAGCCTTAATGAATAGCAACAAAAGCCACACAAAAAACAAGGAAGTGCCTTACATAGTTACCTGAAAAACTTAGTGCAAGGCTTTGTCCTGTTCCCAGAGCCATCCTGCTTGTCTACACAAATCTCAGGCAGAAGCTAGGTTAGCAGTCTGATGTGGATCTTGCAGCCAGCTTACATACTTATTTGAGTGACTAAGTCCCAACCCTACCTTAGATTCTTTCTATCAATTGCACAAATGCATGCCTTCCTCCTCCTCCTCCAACAACAACAACACTGATCTGTTCAAATCTGTTCTGATGTGTCTTGTAGTCACAACAAACATAATCTGCAGGGCATATTCAATTGCAGGGAAAACAAAAAAAAAACATTTCTGGTGGCTTGTTATCTGGTGCTGATCATGAAATGCTCCATCTCTCCATTGCACGGCGAGAATCTATCAAGGAAAGATTGCAAGCCACTACATTTTACAAGCATCTCCATCTACACTTTTCCTCCTCCTCTTCCCACGGTTTGCTTTCTCTACCTTTGCCGTGAGAGCAGCAACCAGCTATATGTGAACTACTAAAGACTTCCAAAATGTATAGAGCTTTGCTAGTCGAGCAGGAGCAGCAAGACTTCAAAGCTGGCCTACGCCGAACTTTGTACCATTGATGAGTTCCGCGAAGGGAGGAGAGAAAAGAGGTTTGTTTGTTCTAACAGAGAGTACATACACGACAACAGACAGCCAGCAAAGGATCACGACGATGTCAAAGGTTTCGCAACTGCGGCAGGACTTGGAAAACTTACTATCATGATCACCAGGAGCTTGTGTTACGCCTAGTCCGTGGCCATTGACGCCGTTGTGAGCCGCCGCCGTCTGATCAGGTCGCGGCCTTTTCCTTGGCGGTCCATACGGATCCATTTTCTTCTCCGGCCTCCAGCAATAAACCTCGACCTGAACAAAAACAGAAACCGGGCAGCAAGTCCGCGGCACTAGACAATCTAGGATCGAGCACGAGTTGAAGACTTCAAGCGCGATACAAAACCGGAGTGAAGAAGAGAAACTGTCGATACGGGGAGAAAACACAGCGACAAGGAGCCGTAGAGTTGTCGCGGAACAATATTTCCTGGGAGATGGAGCAAACGCCAATGCAACCTGCTGCTGCTGCGAGAACAATATCTTCGTCCACCGCAAGCACGCTCAAGAGAAACAGACCAGCAACTAACAAATCTACAAGAGAAACGCGCGCACTTAGTCTACAGAGAAACGACAAATGCTGACACTATGCAGAGACCAATGCAAGACTAGTTACGCCAGGAAATACAAACTTTCCAAGCGCAAAGTGAAAAGAATTCTTTAGAAATGTAAATGCTCACGAGAGAGAATTAGGCGGAGGACGCACGCACACGCGCCAAGGTTCGGAATTCGGTCTGGGTTAGGTTCGGGGCTTTGGAGATGCAGGAAGAAGACGGCGAGGACGAGACGACGACGCTGCTGATGATGGCTTGATGTTTCCTGTCTTCTTGGAGCATTAGAGAAGAGATTGCGAGGCGAGGATGTTTTTACAAAGATGATTGTGAGAGCTGGAGGGGGGAAGAGGCGATTTTGCGGTGGTGGTGCTCTCAACCAGGTACTAGTGCGGTGCGAGGAGATATGTCTGTCAGGCGGGTTTGTGAGGCAAAAGGTGAAGTACTTGAGGTTTTTGACGAAGAGGATGAACGCCATGTCCAGCAAGGGCTCTATTCACTTCCGTGTGCTGGCACGCATTCTCTGGAGAACCATCCAGGGATGAGTGAGTGAGTAAGCGAGCTTTTTGTTGTTGTTACACTTTATTACAGAGAGAGGGACAAGTCCTCTTTTCCATGGTTCTATTGGTTGCTGCTGGTAGTTCTGGTATCTGCAAAGCCTTTTTTGAAAGGAATTCAGTGTGCAGGCCATAGGAAAGCAAGAGCTTTGTTTGTGCAGTCAGCATTGACAAGTTGTGCATGTGTAAGAGACATGGATATGGAGAGATGGATTTGATATGTTTTTGTTTCAGTGTTCTTGTTGGACTTGATTGACTCATCATCATCTTCAAGAGAAAAATAGTGGGAGCTTGCGCGAGTGTGCATGTCTTTCTGATGCAATTTTTCAGTTTTGTTAATGATTCCTCACAAAACAAAGTGTGGAGCAGTAGCATTGGAGCAATTGAAGGTCTTTGAGGGAATTCCCGCTCCGTATGACTAGAGAAAGAGAATGGTGATTCAGGATGCACACAAGTGAGTTTTTGCTGACCTTTCCCTAGCATTCTATGACTGTTGTAGTTTTGATTGCCTTTTGCCACTGCTGAAATGCCAACCACTTCACAAGGCTGCCCTCCTAATGTCTATTGCTTTGTCTCATGACAATATCTCCTTTTCTGTTGATTTGTCGTTGTTGATTGCTTTCTGAGTGAAAGATTATCACTGCTGCACTCATTCTTGTCGTTCTAGTGTTTGCTTGAACTGAGACAATGATTACCTTGGAGGTGTTGCAGCCAGGGCACAAGTTCTACCTGTTAGGTCACTCATCTACTGAGGTTGCCTGGCACCATTATGACACCATCAAGGTGTGATTTCTACTACCCCTTGTTAATTTTACAGAAGAAAGTGATGTAGAGGGCGTTGATTGGAATCCTTGGCAGCTCAGGTCAGATCTCAGATTTGGTGTGTGATGAGGTCCCCCTGATTAGTGAATAAGTTTTTGAAGTTGAAAACGTTTAGGGTTTAAACCCTAACCCCTAAACCCTAAACCCTGGGTTGCAACTGGATGTTCAGGCAGCTTGCCAAGGAATTTGACTGGATTTGTTTGGGGGTTACTGTTTTGGTTTTTCGACAGGAGCTGCAAGAGAAGTGGAATGCCAAGTCCAAGGTGTTTTATGAGTGCAAGAAGCAGCTCATCCATCTTCACCTCAAGGCTGCAAAGTGTGTGGAGGAACAGATTAGCCCTTTGCGTGAAACCTTGGTGCCAATCAGCTACAAAGCTTAGGTTCTTCATATTCATTATCTGCTTTGTGGGTGTATATATAGAGATGCAGTCTTGATTAGGTGACTTGTTTTATCTTCACCCACTCAAGCTCAGTTATGAATTTTTTGTGAGATTTTGCTCTTCTCACATATGTACATGCATGAGCCGTTGTAGTCAAACAAGTTGGTCTTCTATTTGAAACGTGTGGCTTTATTGGTGTGCTATCCAAGAGTGGAGTTTGGGATGACTCAAACTGGTATTATTAGCATGTTAGAAGCATTGAGAGTTAGAAATTGTGCTATGTGAAAGTGTTTTGGACTTGATACATTTGGCTGCTCATTTCTCTGCAATTGGCTTGCCATAATGTCAGTAGTCTAGTTGCCTTCCAGTCTCATGTTTCTGTTCTGCACTTCTACTGTTTTCAACTCTGAGATGTGACATCCTTCCTTTCATGAAACAAACTACTCATTTCTTGCATTGCAGATTGTTCCTTCAATCATTTAGAAATTTTTAGTTGGAAACTGGTCTGTCATTGGGTTGCAACATATACTATCTCAAGTATTGGTTGTTAAACCTGATGTGAAATCTTCATTCAGTGGAGGAAGCACAGCTATGAGTTCAACCTGCAGAAGATGGGAGGACTTTCCTGGTTCAGTGAAGACTTTGACTCCCATTTCTTGACTGTATTTGACTGGCAATGTATTGTCATTGAAATACATGTGTAGATCACACTTTTGTCCAACTGTTGGGGGTTGATGAAGTCAGTAGTCATGGTAGCTCATCCTGCTATTCCTGATGAAGGTGTTGGTCTCACTCATAAGGTTACAAGTGTACTGAAATTTTTGTTTGGTAATTGAAGGTAAATTGTTATGGTGCAGTCTCTTCTGCAATCTTATAGATATGTAGATGGTTTGCCTGACACAAAAAGGGAAGTCTGAGACAGTTTACTTTCACCATTTCAACTGATGACATTGACAAGAATTGTATAGATTGAATTGAGGATTTTGCATGGGTTTTATTGACATGTGTGTATCCATCTATTCATGTTTCTGATCATTGCCAAGAGATATGAGGGCCAGCTCTGCAATAACTACTTGAAGTGACAGCAAGTACTGTCCTACAGGCTACAGTGAACCTGTATGTAAAATGACTCCACTCCACAGAACTTTTTCATCTCTATGGAGCAACAATGTGATTAAACATATTAATGATGCTATTTTACAATCACACTGTAAGGCCCAGAATTGTATGGGACTGTATCTTGGGGTATGATACTGACTAGGTAGTGTTGCTCTGCATTCAGCCTGTTGGCAATGTCCCAGAATGCAATGAGAAAGACCAGCAGCGAGGACATCACAACAAATGCAATCCAGAGGTGGTTGATGGCAGTGTTCACCGCTTTGCATTGCTGTGTAACTATTATTGATACTGTATTTGTCACAAATGAGCAGTTTGTGAGCCCATCCAGTAACGGGAAAGTGTCCAGGATGGTCTGACCAGCTGCTTGATATCCCACCACCAGCACAGCCACCCCAACCATAGTCATCACCCATGAGCACAGGTTTTTCAACTGCCAGATGCTTCTCTCTTTTCTGAAATTTTCTTCTGCTTGAATCAAACTTGACTCTCTGATGATCATCATCTGTTGAGATTTTTTTGATGATGGTTTTGTTGAACATGAAATTAGTATGCATGGGAATACAGGAGACTTTGTGGACAACTGCAGAAAGAGCTTACCATTACTAAGATCAGTAAATGAGTCATTTTGTTGCTTGGTGATTACTTGACCACTTCCACATCTTGTAGAACTGGTCTCATTACACACCAAGGGTGCTATCACCTGCCAACACCCATGACATCAATTCCAGGTCATGGAAAATTCTCTATTCTCAGCTTCTCTTGAGGATTGCAGAGCACAATAGTCCCTTCACTCAAACAAGTTGGAAAGATTTTCTCTCCATCAGGAGGGTGTAGAACTTTAAAAAGTTCGGTCTTATGGATATAGGCTTTCTATCAGCATGCAGTTATTTGCCTGCGCAACATATTTAAAACACTTGTCAAATCCAAATTCCCATGGATTCAACAGATTTTCATGGGGTGCTTGTTTTCAGTGTGAGCTTTTGTCAACACAGATTGCAAAAAGCAATGTGTTTATCAGGTGGTCGATTACTCACTTCTTGCAGGTCACCAAGAGGAAGCGTGTTGTTAGGGCAAATGCCAGTATATGAGTAGTCAGGTGCTGGACCAATCGGGTCACACAAGCCTGTAAGACTGGTGATGCCCTCTGCATAGGCCATGAATGTTTTGTTTTGCTGCAAAATTCCAACCCCATACATGTGTCATCTATCTTGTTGGAAGTTTTGCTCATATGTGTGAGGAACAAACAGTTTCTGTGGCAAAGAAAGGCCAAATTTTTTAGTAAGGAAAACAAAGGAGAAAGAAAGCTTCAGTAGATAGGAAAGTGATGGTTTTTGGGGTTGAGTGAATGCACAGTTCTAATAACACCGTCAATGTCAATGCGAGTTTCCCGGTAGGTTGCATTGGCTGCAGCCAGAGCAGCACAGGGGAGCACGGTATTTAGTGTGGTGTTGACTGGGTTTTGTAGGTACTCTTGCAATGACAAGCATGTGTCTGACACCACACTGTTCCCATCCAAGTACACACCCCAGTCCCGCACCCTTTGTCAGGACTAAAGCCCTAAAAATCACAACAGATTTGAGTTTCCGTGGCAAACCATATGCATCATGCTAATTGCTTAGACCCATGATCTAAGTATTGCATTGCTGCATTGTTTGTGAGCAATTCTGTTATGGAGCTCTCCAAACTCTGCCAATAGAAGGTTCCAAGGATTAATGTTTGATTGATGAGGACAGGAAGTACCTACTTGTGGGTTGCAAAAAGGATTCCAAATGTCAGCCATGTTATGGTTGTCAGAATCCAGGTCACGACTATAATACTATTCCATCAACAAAACAGCAAGAATTTGGTCAGTTTTAGGGTGCGCTGTCCAAAGGTTATCTGAATCCAAGATGGAAAAATTGATACTATCATTCTGACAAGAATTCTGTAAATTTCTTTGAAACTACATGAGCTGAATCTTAACCTGATTTAGTAAACAACCTACTGGGTGTGCTGCTTAAATCAAACAAGGCCTATATATTACTCATGGAAGTAAGGATCATGGCAGCATCTGAAACAGCTACAAACAGACACAAAGACTTACAAAGAAAAGAATCTCGTCCACCTCAAAAATGTTGACACTGCAAAGGAAAAAAAAAGGGGGAATCAAGAGAAGAAGTCTAAAAGGACTCTGAACCAACATGCTATAATATTCTTCTTGCAACTAAACCCAGCAGAGATTTTTCGTGTAATTGCTCTGACCCTTATAGTGACTTCAGACCAAAGGATCAACAGCAGAAGGAAACTAAACAGGACTCTGAACCAGAAATCTCTAATCATTTTCAATGCTGTAACAAAGACAAAAACTGAAGAAATTTTTCATACAACAACAGTGCCTATCTCAGGTGGAGAAATCATTGATTCCAAGGACTTAAGGATTACTCTTGAAAATCAAATGATTACTCAAAAGCTACAACAACAGATATCATGGTACCAGAAAAGTAAACAGGTCTGTAGCAGGCCATCAAGCTAATCTTGGTGCAAAAGACGCAAGAAGAGTTGGAAAGAGGCAGAGGTGTGTACCAAGTCCACAGATGATAAGGAAGAGAGTGGTTGATATGATCACTAGCAACACAATCCATCTGTCAAAACACAACCAGAAAAAAAACTCTGAAAATCTTTAAGGAATCTGTAAGGAAACAATACACTGCTGCAGCAAAAACATGACATTTGGAAGATTGGAATGTTGGAAAAAACAAAAATTCACACATGAGATTGCAACAGAAAACACAAAATCACACACACCAGACCGCAGAAAAACACAAAATTGCGCACCAGAAAACAAAAAGTCACATACCAGGCTACAGAAAAAACTATACAATTGCACACCCAAAAACACAAAATTGGACCCCAGATTGCAGCAAAAAAATCACATACCAGATTGCAGCAAAAATAAATCACAACAAAATTGCAAGAAAAAACACACACAACCACAGAGCATATTGCAGGCAGCAAAACACACACACACAAAATCAGACACCAAAATTGCAGCAAAAGACACAAAATCACATAGTACCAGATTGCAGAAAAAAACACAAAGCAGACACACAGGGAGGGAGCTCGGGACACAGAGTCGGGCCGAGACACAAAGCCTGGGGGGGGAAGTCTTCTTGCATGATTTGGACGATTTGCTTGTAAGTCTTCTTGTTGACAAGCACTTTGGATTGCACATTGGCGGCAGTCTTGTTCAACGTAGTTTCAATAGAGTTCACGGATGTCACAAAGCTGGCAGAGCTGTAAGGCTGCAAAGTCGCTTGCACACTCGCAAGCTTGGAGGAGACTGTGGTGATGGAGGTCGTTGCATTCTGTGCAGCTTCCAGGATCACATCCTCCACATTGTAAGCCTTGTTCTTGCACTCCTTGCTCGCTATGTAGAGCACCACTCCACATCCTCTGCAACCCAACAACACACCACCCAAATCTCCTCAATTCTCTCTCTCTCTCTCTTTTGAGAGAATTCTCGACCAACAAGACAAAAGCTAACAAGACAAAGTGCAATTCACTGTGTGGGTTTGGAAACAGGGAAGACGAGGAGGAGACAAGTTCATACATGGCAATTGCAGAGAGGATGGAGATGACGAGACCAGGAATCCAGTACATTCCAGCAGCATCATGTGGTCTTTTATAACGAGAATCTGAGCTGCCACGGAGTCTAAGACAGTACTTGCAGCAATCGATGAGCGACAAGAGCAGACCCAAGAATGTCCATGCTGCTGCAATTGCATATCCATAGATTCCTGTGAAGATCACTGACTGCATGCATGCATGCATGCAACAGCAGCAGCAGCAGGAAACCAAACCCACCCCATGCACCCATCCACCCCAATAGATCTGAGCTTCTTCTTCTTCTTCTTCTTACCTGCATCGATCCATGCAACAACAAAAGAGCTTCTTCTCATCATCACAGGGAGAAAGAAAATCACACGGCAGAAATTGTGTTTCGACTTAATTGGAGTCCATGAGCTTTACCGCCCAGTAGTGTTTGCTCTTCAGATTGTAGCCGTCTTTGTATTTCCTGAAGTGGTCCAGAGGATCAATGCGGTCGCTCTTGGGAGCCAAAGGCCTGAATTCGCTGCTGCCCCTTGTTGTGGAGCTGCTGCTGCTGCTTTGTACTACTGTAAGCACCCTCCTCCTCCTTGCTCTACTATCTTTTTCTGCTACTGGTGCATGCAACAAACATGGAACTTTGGCGACGGAATTCAGCTTCGAGAATGCAATTGTACTAAGCAACAGAGAGAGAGAGTTAGGACTCTAGACTTGCAGAAGAAGAAGAAGCTTAGCTAGCTGCACGAGATCTATACCACGGATTTGGAAGCTTCTTCTTATAGCTGGAAGTACTGGATGCAGGAGGTTCGACAGCGCCAGCTCGTCGACTCTGGAAGAAGAAGAAGAAGAAGTCCTCGACGGTAGCAGCTGGTCTGAGTCGTACCTCGTGGACCAACCTCGACCGCGACGTTGATTCCTTTGCTCTTGGATTGCGGATTGAGCTGCTTGCACAGGGAGGCATAGAGTTCTATCGATTGCTAGAATTGTTAGCAAGAAGAGTATGAGCAAAGTCCGAGCTGAATTCATTGGTCTGATCATCATCTCAGGGGGGCCAGCTGCAGAGCTGCTGCCCGGGGGAGCAGCTGGAATCCAGCTTGAAGCAGATGGTACTAGACTAGTTCTCATCATGTGCAGATTGTTGAAGACTTCTGCTCAAGAAATTCTGTTTGAAGAATTCTGCTCAAGAAATTCTGTTGAAGAATTCTGCTCAAGAAATCCTGTTGAAGAATTCTGCTCAAGAAATTCTGTTCAGGAATTCTGCTCAAGAATTAATTCTTCTTCTTCTTCTTCTTCTTGATGATGCAATCCTCAACTGGTGTATCATGCATGATCCATACCTTGCAGCAGAAGAAGAAGAAGAAGAAGAAGAAGAAAACTCTCAAGTGCAAAATCGTCCAGATTTGCTCCTTGCCTGGATACTAGAGCTTGCCTCTGAAATCTTTCTACAATCCTTAGTAGAGCTATGGCATCATCGTCATCGTCATCATCATCATCATCAGGCTGCTCCTGCAATGAATTCTTCTTTCAATTTTTTTGACAATTCTCTCCTTTTGTCTTCTCCATCACAAAACATGAATCTAGTCTCATCTAGTCTTCTTCAAGGATCTTCATGAATCTCATGAACTCTTCCTGAGATTCTGTCTCTTCTTCGTCTTCTTCTTCTTTCTTCTTCTTCTTCACAACACAATTTCCTTCCTCTTCTTGAGCAGTGTTTTTTCTTCTTCATCTCAATACAGAAATTTACAATGGGAAAATTATTTATAATTTGTTTATGAGCCTTGCAGAGAGAATATATACATATTTATTTATTTATTTATTTATTTGATTTATTCTCAACTAGTGTCTCCTATGATCTTCTAGTGTTATATATAGGGATTTTTTTTTAATTAAAAAAATTCCTTTTATAGCAAACTTGTGTTTTTTTCCCTTAGCTTTTTTCCTAAAAGAAACACCCCATCTTCTAATAGGGTTTAGTGAGCTTGCAGTCCCCCTGGAAGCCTTGCTTTGCAGTCTGGAAGAAGGTGGTGGTGGAGATAATTAAGTAATCCTCTGAGCTTTTCCTGAAGAATGTGTGCGGATGGATCTCCAAGTTTTTCATTCACAAAAGTGTGTTTGTGTGTGTATGTTTTGAAAACCAACAATTTTTGTTTTGGTTTTGCTGTTTTGGAGGAAGATGGAAAATCTTGTCCAATCCTGTTCACCACTTCCGCTCTTCATATTTGTTTTGTGTTCTCTCAGAACATGAAAACGTCTATCCGCGAATCTAGCCCCTAAACCCTAAAAGCCCTAAACCCTAAACAGGGCTTACCAATCCATCCATATAAGATTATCTCTGGCATTTGAGCATCACAAAACCATACAAGTGACTTCCTTTACATGTTAGAGTTCAGGATTGGATGTTAAACCTGTTTTGTTGTTACATGAAATCTCTTGTTATGAAATAATTCCCAACCTAGTGTGTGTTGTTACTTGTTACATGAAATCCCTTGTTATGAAATCATTCCCAACCTAATGTGTCATTACTTGTTACATGAAATCTCTCGCTATGAAATGATTCACAACTTGATGTGTTGTTACATGAGATATCTTGCTATGAAATGATCCTCCAATCCATGCAACAGGATGGCCTCCAAAGGAGAGAATTTTGTTTGGTCTTTGTATGTGAGGTTGAAATGGTCTTTCCCAACACATGTTGTGGCCATAACAGCCTCACACCATGGGACCCAAATGTATATTTTTACTTTGACAAAACCAAGCCTAGATTTTAGGGCCTTTTAAAATCTCCTTAGTCCTCAACTTTGGTGTTGGGTGTGGTGGGGGTGACGGTGGTTCTTTAGTTTACATACCAAGACTTTCTTTTCTTTTTTTCTTTTTTTTTTTCTTTTTAATCTTTTCCCTTTTTTTCCTTTTCTTGAGAACTTTTTGGGAAATGTGTAAGGTGGGAAATTTAACAAATGACTCTAGTTGGATGATGAGTAGTAGATTTTGGAGATTTTGGAAATTTTGGAGTGTTGGGAACATGAATTTAGTATGTTACTAGAAGTGCTTATCTAGGTCACCTTAGAACTTTGGAAATTAGGATTTCAATGTGTGCTTACAACTAATATAAATAGTATCACAAAATAAGATATAGTCAGCTGTTCTCTATTCACTCATTTCTCTTCTTATGGATTTACCTATAAGACATTCATGTGCATCATCATGGTGGAATTGGACTTAAAATGACCAATAATACAACATAGAAAAAAAGAAAAGAATGTTCCATTGCCAACATCATCTTACAAGCAACATTTTTATTTTTATTTTTATTTTTCCCAAGGAATGTAGTATTTCATATTAGCATCATGCCATTAATAATGCAAGAAAAACCATCATCAAGGAGTTTCTCACATGGGTTCAAGTAAAGAGAATAACACAAATAACAAGGGGGGGTTAGTTTTAGTAATTAAGTACATTTTCCATTTGAGAAATCCATCTTGTGCAAAGTGTAGGACAAAGCCCTAAGCCAAGGGCAAAAAATAAGGGGCTTAGGACCAGGTGGTACCCAAGTCTGGCCTCACATTTTGGGAATGTCCCCCACCAATAGGCCTTAACTTGTCCACCATAAAGCACAAGGTGAACCTTATTGGAAGCCTAAACATGAATTGATCAAGAGGTGATAGGAGTGGGATACCATATTGAAACTTGTTCATAAGCATAAGATTTCTAGCACTCCTAAACATTAGGTATAAGATCCTTTCTCTTTTTAAATATGGTAGTATATTGTGACTCATATTAATTAGTTCTAGGGGATTCCCAAAGTTCAATTTTTTCCTTTTGTGGTGGCCATCTTTGATTGGCCCTACATGAAAAAAAATATTAAAAATCAAGCTTTGGACATCTGATTGGTGCTTTTTTTTATTTCAATTTTTTGATATTGAGAATTTGACAAAATTTAACCCCAAAAAAATATATATATAGTAGAAAAAAAAATTCCAAAATTTTCACAATTTCTTTGTTGAAAAATGAGAAAAATTTTGCCAGGAAAAAAATTAAAAAGCACTTAACAATTCCAAAAGAGACATGTTGCAATGTCATCCTTTGGGCTGAGTAAGTAAGTTACGAGCCTAGAACTTAAGGCAAAAGATATGGGATGAAGTGAGGAGCTATTGGGAACATATTGGGGAACACATTGAGAATTTAATGGGAACCTGTCGGGGAACACATTGAGAACTTGATGGGAACATATTGGGGAACATATAGAGAACAAAAAAAATCCAACACCCTCACTCTCCCCCAAAAGAAAAAAAAACCTGGACCCCTTGGGTGCATGGTGCCCTCACCTCGTCGACTAAAAGAATTATTATTTTTTACTATGCCATTTTTGGGCATGCCTAATGGCAAGGGCATGGACCACGGGCATATATTGATAGATATAAGGTGCCCTCCACGTACACTAGGAAATTCTTTGAAGCACTTTATGTAAAGTATGTATGTCCCACCACACTTTGTTGCTGTGCAAGAAAGGAAGGCTTAAAGCTAAGTAAGAGACATCTGGTGATGAAATGCGTGACAACAAACAAACAACACGAATGAAACTAAAGTATAACTTGTTTAATGTTTGTATGCTTTTATTCCATTTTCAGGTACAAC